>Ga0302320_10009364_pt1 | contig 21087 bp, 13 predicted proteins | sample Bog_T0_3_FD_202130 | JGI IMG/M metagenome (GOLD analysis project Ga0302320, IMG submission 202130) | Peat permafrost microbial communities from Stordalen Mire near Abisko, Sweden - Bog_T0_3 | ecosystem: Environmental > Terrestrial > Soil > Wetlands > Peat | place: Sweden: Abisko, Stordalen Mire...
GCGTTCGGTGCGGAAAAGGATGTTCCAGCCCTCAGAACGCGTATCCCTTAGAGCCTTTTTGGAAATAGTGCAGACCGGAATTTCGTGATTTCCCACCCATTTCACAAAGAACGTGAAATGGATGGGGCACGGCAGTTTATAGCAAAAGCTAAAATGCTCTAATTAGTTGGTTGGGGGAGGGATGGATTCATCCCCACCTACGCCACAGCCCCCACCGCAAGCTCCGCATCCACAACCGGCAGCGTGTCAGGCTTTGTGTCCGGCTTTGCCTTCAACAGCGGCAGGGCCACGGCCAGCACATCTTCAATGCGGCTGGCGTAGTGGATGGTAACGCCCTCGATCAGCTCCGGGGTCAGGTCTTCTTCCACGTCCTGGCGGTTGTCAGCGGGCAGGATGATGGTCTGGATTCCGGCGCGGCGCGCGGCTAGAAACTTCTCCTTGATGCCGCCGACGGGCAGCACGTTGCCGCTGAGGGTGATCTCGCCGGTCATAGCTGTCTGCGGGCGCACGGGAGTATCGGTGAGCAGCGAAACCAACACCGCGGCCATGGTCACGCCAGCCGAAGGGCCGTCCTTGGGAATGGCTCCCGCCGGCACGTGAATGTGCAGGTCAAGATCCTTGGTGAAGTCGTCGGCCAGCCCCAGTGAGGCGGCGTTGGAGCGCACCCAGGTGAGCGCGGCCTGCATCGACTCCTGCATCACCTCGCCGATCTGGCCGGTCATGGCGAAGTTGCCCTTGCCCTTCATCTTGTTGGCTTCAATGAAGAGGATGTCGCCGCCGGCCGGGGTCCAGGCCAGGCCCACGGCCACGCCGGGACGCTTGACGCGCTCGGCGACCTCTGTATCCACGCGCACCTGAATGCCGCCCAGAAACTCTTTGAGCGAGTCGCGGGTGACGACGAGCTTTTCCGCATGGCCCTCGACGACGCGCCGGGCCTGCTTGCGGCAGACGGTGCCGATTGTCTGCTCCAGCTTGCGCACGCCGGCCTCGCGGGTGTAGTGGCGCACAATGTGATTCACCGTATCTTCAGGAAACTCGATCTGCTCGGGCGTAATGCCGTTCTCCTTGATCTGGCGGGGAATTAGATAGCGGAAGGCGATATGCTTCTTTTCGTCTTCGCTATAACCCTGGAGGGGAATCAGCTCCATGCGGTCCAGCAGCGGCGGCGGAACGGGGTCCAGCACATTGGCCGTGCAGATGAAGAGCACTTTGGATAAATCAAAGGGCACGTCCAGATAGTTGTCGCGGAAGGTGTTGTTCTGCTCCGGGTCGAGGGTTTCCAGCAGCGCCGAGGCCGGATCGCCGCGGAAGTCGCGGCCCAGCTTGTCCACCTCGTCGAGCATGATGACCGGGTCGTTGACCTCGGCGCGGCGGATGCACTGAATGATCTGGCCGGGCAGCGCGCCGATGTAGGTGCGGCGATGGCCGCGAATCTCCGCCTCGTCGTGCATTCCGCCCAGCGAGATGCGCTGGAATTTGCGGCCCAGGGCGCGCGCAATCGACCGGCCCAGGCTGGTTTTGCCCACGCCCGGAGGCCCGACAAAGCAGAGAATCGGCCCCTTCATATCCGGCTTCAGCTCCAGAACGCTCAGGTAGTCGAGGATGCGGTCCTTCACCTTTTTCAGCTCGTAGTGGTCCTCGTCGAGAATCTCCTTGGCCTTGCTGATGTCGATCTTGGAGCCGCAGCTCTTGGACCAGGGCAGAACCGCCAGCCATTCGATGTAGTTGCGCGTGAGTGAGTAGTCGGCGGCCATGGGAGACATGCGGGAGAGCCGCGAAAGCTCCTTGAGCGCCTCCTTCTTCACGTCGTCGGGCATCTTGGCTTCATCGATCTTCTTGCGCAGCTCGTCGGTCTCGCGCTGGCCCTCGTCCTGCTCGCCAAGCTCCTTCTGGATGGCCTTGAGCTGCTCGCGCAGGTAGTAGTCGCGCTGCGACTGCTGCACCTGGTCCTGCACCTCGGTCTGAATTTTGGTGCGCAACTGCTGCACCTCAATCTCCTTGGCCAAGTGCTGATTGAGCAGCTCCAGACGGGTGGCGATGCTGGGCGTCTCCAGCAGTTGCTGCTTGTCGTCGGTGGTCAAAAAGGGCAGCGAGGAGGCAACGAAATCCACCAGGCGGCTGGGTTCTTCGATGTTGGCGGCGATGGTTCTCAGCTCATCCGAGAGCGTCTGCGATTCGGCGACAATCTGCTGGAACTGCCCTGTCACATTGCGCACCAGCGCCTCAAGGCTGTTCGTAGCCGGTTGTTCGACGTCTTCCAGCGCCTCCACCTCGGCCACCATGAAAGGCTCGGTCTGCGAATAGCGCAGCAGGCGAACCCGCTCAACGCCTTCGGTGAAGACGAAGCGGCTCTGGTTGGGCATACGCACGACCTTGTGCACCGTGGCCAGGGTTCCCACGGCGTGCAGATCGTTTGGCTTGGGCGAATCCAGCCGCGGGTCCAACTGGGCCACAACGACGATGGAGCGTTCTTCACCCAGCGACTCGATCAGTTGGATGGAGCTTTCGCGGCCCACGGTCAGGGGCAACACGGCATGAGGAAAGAGGACTGTATCCCGGACGGGAAGGACTGCGACCCTGCGAAGGACGGGAGCATCCTTACCAGAGAGAGTTTTGGAAGAGGGCGAGATGGGAGGCTGGTTTGGCATTGAGTGTCCTCGTATCAACTTATCTTCTTTAGACTGCTTAAATCTTGAAAAGTTTCAGGAATCATCGGTCTTTCAGCAAACATTTCACCTTTCGCACACCGTCCGTGCTCACCATTACGGTCGAATTCTGTGAGCAGTTCCCCTGCAGGAGGCGTGAACCTCAATCTGTTGCTCCTGGGATGTATCGGCCAAAGCGGGGGGAAGGTGAGCCGGAGGGAGTCGCGATGCGGGAATATTGTTTTGGCAGGTGAATGGCAGCCAGGAACGGGAGATGCGTTGCCCGAAGGGAAATCAAATCTGACCCCGATAGCGCAGCATTCTGCTCCATTCCTCGTTAGTATAGAAGGGCAGGGGTTTAAGGGCAGGGAATAGGGAACAGGGAATTAGGGAACGGCAGGAGTTGAATTCTTGAAGGCAGCGCGGACGCGTCAATGCGGCAATCGGTATGGGTACGGCATCCTGCTGGCCTGCCTTCTCGTCTTCGGGATTTCGAGCGGGATCGGCTGGAGCCAAAGCGGCGCGAGCGGCTCCGGCGCGGCCGGCGAGCAAGCGGAGCAGGCATCTTCTGATTCTCTTGCCCAGTGGGAGGGCTTGCCGGTGCGGAGCATCTCGTTCGACGGGGTTTCCGTGGATCGCCTGGCGCCGCTGGCTGGAGGTCTGGCCCAGGCGGTCTCTGCGCCGCTCAGCCGGGAAGAGTTGGAAAAGAGTCTGCGCCAACTCTTTGCCACCGGCCTCTTTGAAACCATTGCGGTGGAGGGTGAGCGCGAACAGGACGGCGTGGCCCTGGTCTTTCGCGGAAGGCCGCGCACCTTCATCGGCACGGTCAGCGTGGACGGCGCCAAGGGAGCCACCATCAATACGCAACTGGAGCGCGCCAGCCAACTGGCGCCCGGCGCACGTTTTACCCAGGCCAAACTCGCTCAGGCCCTGGAAGAGATGCGCGACCTGCTGGCTCAGGACGGCTTTCACGAGCCGGTGATAACGCAGACGCTGACCCCGCACCCGGAGGAGCAACTGGTGGACATTGCCTTTCATGTAGTGAGCGGTCCTCAGGCGCGCGTGGGGACGTTGGAGGTGACGGGCAACCCGGGGATGAGCGTGGAGGAGTTTCGCCGCCATACGCACCTGAAGGCCGATGCGCGCGTTGATCAGGAGACCGGCAGCCGTGCGCTGGCCGGAGTGCTGAAGGTCTATCAGCGCCAGCAGCGGCTGGAGGCGGAGATCAAGCTGGAAACCTCGCAGTACGTGGCGGCGAGCCATAAGGACAACTTTCACATCTCCGCCAATCGGGGTCCGGTCGTCAAGGTGCTGGTGGATGGCGCCAGCCTCAGTCCGGCGCGGCTCAAGCATGTGATTCCCATCTTCGAGGAGGGCAGCGTGGACGACGATCTGCTCAATGAGGGCAATCGGCGTTTGCGCGACTTTTATCAGCGACAGGGCTACTTTGATGTGAAGGTGGAGCACGAGCGGCAATCCACCGCCGAGCAGGTGACGATCGTGTACAGGGTGCGGCTGGGGGCGAGGCGGCGGGTGGAGCGGGTCTCGGTCGCGGGCAATCGCTACTTTGACTCGGCAACGCTCAAAGAGCTTCTCAGCGTCCACGCCGCCGATGCTCTCGACCGCCACGGCGCTTACTCGCAGGCTCTCGTAGCCGCTGACATCAGCGCTCTCCAGGCCGTCTATCAGAACAACGGCTTTTCCAAAGTGAAAATCACCCCGGAGACCAGCTCGCCTGCGACAGGCAAGGGTGGGAAGGACGCCTTCGCTGCTGTCTACCGCATCGAAGAAGGCGATCAGATGCGGGTGGGCACGGTGCGCATCGAAGGAAACGAGCAAACGGCAGCGGCCAGGCTGATGCCGCAACTGAACACTGTCCCAGGGCAACTACTTTCCCCTGCGAACCTGGCCGGAGACCGGGATGCGCTGCTGACCGGCTACATGAACCGGGGCTTCAACCAGGCGAGGGTCGAAGTCGCCCAGCAGATTGAGCAGGCTGACGCGAACAAGGTGGACGTGGTCTTCCACATTACCGAAGGGCAGCAGGTTTTTGTGCGCAAGGTGCTTTTGTCCGGGCTGCACTACGCCCGCCCTGCGACAATCGCCCACGCCATCACGCTGCACCCCGGCGATCCGCTCAACCAGGCGGCGCTGATGGAGACGCAGCGCAACCTCTACAACTTTGCTCTCTTCAACGAAATCGATACTGCCATCGAAAACCCTTTTGGGGAGGAAACGTCCAAGACCGTGCTGATTCAGGCGACAGAGGCGCGGCGCTGGGCGCTCACCTACGGCTTTGGCCTTGAATCCCAGACCGGAACCCCGCAGTACAACTGCGGCGGCATTATCGCCAGCGGCGCCAGTTGCAATCCCAACGGCAAGACCGGAGTCAGCTACCGCGCGCTGCTGGACATTACCCGCAACAATCTCTTCGGCCGGGAGCAATCGATCTCGCTGCGCGCCAACTACGGCCTGCTGGAGCAGAAGATCGACCTGCTCTTCCAGAATCCGCACTTCGAGGGCAACCGGAACTTTGGGCTGACCTTCTCCGGCGGCTACTCCAACAGCCTGGACGTGAGTACATACGTGGCCTCGAGGCTAGAGGGCGGGATGCGCTGGACCGAGCACTTCGACTCGCCGCACTCCTGGCTATCCATGGCCAACACCTTTGTCTACGAGTTCGATATCCGCCGCGTGAAGGTGGAGGCCAGCAGCTTGCAGGTTTATCCGGCCGAGATCGCGCAGTTGGCAACGGCAGTGATCGTATCGGGACCGGCTCTGACCTGGATTCGCGATTCACGCGACTCGCCCTTGGATGCCCATCGCGGCACGTACACCAGCTTTCAGGAGTTTCTCTCCGCCGAAGCCTTCGGCGCGCAGGCGGAATTCAACCGCCTCGACCTGTCGAATTCAAGCTACTACGGCTTCGACAAAGGCCGCTTTGTGCTGGCGCGCAACACGCGCTACGGCCAGGAGCGCTCGTTTGGCCGGCAAGAAGACGAGCTGATTCCCCTCCCAGAGCGGCTTTACGCCGGCGGAGCCACTTCTCTGCGGGGCTTCGGCTCGAACTCGGCCGGTCCGCGCGATCCAGAGACCGGCTACCCCATCGGCGGCGCGGGCGCGCTGATCAACAGCACGGAATTGCGCCTGCCGCCGCCCACGCTTCCCTGGCTCGGCAACACGGTCAGCCTGGTGCTCTTCCACGATATGGGCAACGTCTTTACCAACGCGGGCGACGCCTGGGCGAGCGCGCTGAGGGTTCGCCAGCCGGAGCGCGATAATTGTAAAGTGACAACCAGCCGCAGTCCAACTCCGGATCCGGTTCCCAGCGGCCCCAAGACCTCGACCGGCCAGCAGGGGCAATGCAGCTTCAACTACTTCTCGCACACGCCGGGAGTCGGTTTGCGCTACCATACGCCTGTCGGACCGATTCGCCTGGACTTCAGCTACAACCTGAATCCGCCCCTCTTTCCTGTCAATATCAACTACTCGCAGAGGCCGATTGACGCCAACCCGCATGTGGGCGAAGGCGGCCATTTCTACTTCTTTTTCAGCCTGGGACAGACCTTTTGATGAGCAAGCAGCCCCATCTTCGGCACACCTTCGCGCTGGCAAACCTTTTGATTCAGGCGCTTTGGCTGGCTCTTTCGGCAGGCGCGCAACCGCCTCCGCCGGCGAAGGCCGTGGTGCTCGACCGAGTGGTGGCCGTGGTCAACAATCAGGCGATTCTGGCCAGCGACGTGGATGAGGAGATGAGGCTGGCGGTGCTGGACCCAGGCCGGGCCGGACTCGGCGTTCTCACTCCCCGGCTGGCTCTGAGGCAGTTGATCAGCCGCGCGCTCATCCAGCAGCAGATTCGCCAGGAGGACGCGCAGGCAATCGAGCCATCGCAAACCGAACTGGATGCCCGGCTCAAGGAGATTCGCGACGAAGTTCCGGCCTGCGTTCACCATAACTGCGCCACGGAAGAGGGATGGAAGGCCTTTCTTGCCGCCAATGGGCTTTCGGCGGAGCAGGTCGAGAGTTATCTGCGCCACCGGATTCAAATTCTGCGCTTTATTGAAGAGCGCTTCCGGCAGGGGATTCAGATTGCGCCGGAGGAGATTGAGAAGTATTACCGCGAAACGCTGCTGCCCCAGTATGCGGCGGGAGAAGAGAAGCCGCCGCTGAAGACGGTGGCCCCGCGCATTGAAGAGATACTCCTCCAGCGGCAGGTGAATGCGCTCTTCGCCGATTGGCTGAGGGACTTGCGCAAGCAGGGCGATGTGGAGGTGCTCGACCCGTCGCTGGAGAGTACGGAAGAGCAGAGCGTCGCCGGGAAAGGAGGCGCATGAGCGAAGACGAGTCCACGCCGCCTCTTCTCACAGAGACTCCCGCGCCATCCAATGCGGCGGCCCCGAGTCGCTTGCGCCGCTTCTTCCTGCGCCATCTTCCCATCACGGTAGCCGGCGCGGTGATTTTGCTGGCGATCACCGGCGCGGGTCTGTTCTTCTGGGCCAGTTCAGCCGGCTTTGAAAACTTTGTTCGCGGTTATTTGGTGAACAAGGTGGAGAGCGCCACCGGCGGACGGGTTGAAATCGCTTCCTTCCACTGGAATCTCCTTCATCTTGAGGCCGAAGCCGACGGATTGGTCATCCACGGCCTCGAAGCTACAGGCGAAGCTCCTTACGCCCAGGTCGGCCAGCTTCGGGTGAAGATCAGCGTTCTGGGCTTTTTCACTCCGCGCATCCTGTTGCGCGACCTGGAAATCGCCCGTCCCCAACTGCATCTGATCGTTTACGCCGACGGCTCGACCAACCAGCCGCAGCCGCGCAAGCCGGGAAAGCCCGGCAAGCCGGCGCTGGACAGATTCTTTGATCTGAAGACAGACCGCATAGAGGTAGAGCAGGGTGCGTTGCACTACGAGAATCGCGCCGCCGCCTTTGACTTTCAGGATCGCTTCCTCCCGCTTGACTTCGCCGCCAGCGACGCCTCGCTGCGCATGACCTACGTGCCGGGCGCATCCCCGCTGCACCGATTGATGGATGCGAAGACGGGCGCAAAGACAGGTGACGAGGAGAGCTATCGCATCGAGGCCGGAGTCCGCGATCTGAATCTTGTGCGCGGCGCGGCCCCGAACGCCGCCTCGGCCCAACCGCCGGTTCATGGTTACCTGCAAGCGTCTTTGGAGCTGACGCGCAACTCGGTCCTGCTGCACTCTCTGCGCATCACCGCAAGCGGACGCGGCGTGAAGGAGCGGACGCTGGAAGTCGTCGGTTCCATCGAAGATTTTGCCCATCCCCGCTGGCAAGGCAAAGCCGCGGGCGATCTGGATATGCGTCTGGTGGAACCGATTACCGGCTATCCCTTTACGCCCAATGGCCTTGCCCGGCTGGATCTGACCGGAAGCGGAGAGGCAGGGCGCTATCGCATTGACGGCAGCCTGCGCGTGGAGAACGGCTCCTACATCGGAACCGGCGTGGTTGCCACCGGCTTCCAGATGGACGCGCGCGTTCATGCCGACCCAGACCAACTGCTGATTCATGGGATTACTCTTCGCCTGCGCCAGGGCGGCCAGATGGAGGGCGAGGTCTCGCTGGTTCACTGGCTGCCCGTGCCACCCCGCGTGGCCGCCAAGCAGCCTGTCATAATCTCACGCGACGTTGTCGTTCGGGTCACGCCGCCCGCCGATGAGATCACCATTCCCGTCAACGGCAAGGTGACGGCTCAATTCAGAGACGTTGCCCTGGACACGCTGCTGGAGATGCTCTGCGATCCGCCCTTCCAGCATCTAGGCTTCGACACGCGCCTCAACGGCCCGGCCACCGCACTGTGGATTAACGGCGACAACCGCACACTCTCCGTGCAGGCCTTGCTTGGCCTCACTCCGCCGGCGCAGGTTATGGCGAACGAGACGCCCGCCAGCGGTCAGATTGACGCCACCTACACCGAGCGCGACGGCGCGGTCGATCTGCGCAAGCTGGAACTTGATCTGCCTTCCAGCCAACTGGTGGCTCGCGGCCATCTGGGCGCTTATCCGCGCACCAGCCCTTCGGCGCTCGCCGTGGATTTTCACTCCGGCAAGCTGGGCGAGTTCGACACCGTTCTGCGCGCTCTGGGCATGACGCGGAATGGAAGATCCGGCACGGCAGCTCTTCCCATCGCGCTCTCCGGCCAGGGCGATTTTCATGGCACATGGACTGGCTCGCTTGTCGATCCGCGCCTCTCTGGCAACTTGAAGGCCACGCAACTGGCTGTCGAATTGTCCGCAATAACCAGCGCCAGCGCCGCCCAGCCGCAGTTCATTCCTCTGGATTCAGTTGAGGCCACTGGAAGCTACTCCGCCGAGCGCATTACGGTTGAGCACGGCCTGCTGCGCCGCGGAAGCGTTGAAGTCAACCTCAGCGGCACTCTGGTTGCAGCCACGCCCATTGTTGTGCATGGCATTGCGCCCATTCCATCCTTCGATGGCAATTCCTTGCTCCATCTTCGCCTGCGCGCAGGCAAGGTGAGCCTGGACGATCTGCGGCCAATCACCGGCCCGAACTTCCCCGCGGCCGGCCTGCTGAATGCGCAGCTCGAAGTCGGCGGGCCAATCCGCGCGCTGGTTGGCACGGGATGGGCCGAGCTGGACAAAGGCAGCGTCTACGGCGAGCCTGTGGAGCAGATTCGCGCACAGGGCAGCATCAATAACCGCACCCTCAAGCTGACCTCGTTGACTGTGAGCGAAGCGGCCGGGAAGATTGCGGCGACGGGCAGCTACGACCTTGATTCCCACAAAATTCTAATTAACGCCACGGGCGCGGGCATTGACGTGGCCCGCCTCGATTGGCTGCGCCATCAGGGGCTGGCTGTCACCGGCAAACTGGGCTTCTCCGTGAAGGGTTCCTGCACACTCGACGACCCGTGCCTGGAGGTTCACGCCACGCTTCCCGGCCTTGCGCTGAGCGGTGAATCGCTGGGCAACCTGGAGCTGACCGCACATACCGCCAACCGCGCCGTCACCTACGATCTGACCACTAAGCTGGACGCTGCCGACTTAACTATGCACGGCCAGACGGCGCTCACGGGCGACTATGCTACGAGCGCCAAGCTGGATTTTTCGCACTTCGACATCGGTGTTCTCTTCAAGCTGGCTCACGTGCGGGGCATCAGCGCTGAGTCCTCGCTGGCCGGAACGATGACCGTCGAGGGGCCGTTGGCGCGGCTCGATGATCTGCGCGGCGAGGCCCGCTTGCAGCAACTGGCGGCCACGGTGGCCGGCGTTCATCTGCAAAGCGAGGGCGGACTTCACGCTACGCTCGACCACGCCGTTATTCATCTGGACCCCTTGCACGTGACCGGCGAAGAGACCGACCTGCGCGCCCAGGGCAGCTTGTCGCTCAAGGACAAACAGCAACTGGACTTTGCCGCCAGCGGAGCGATCAACTTGAAGGTGGCCGAGACGCTGGACCCCGATCTGACCGCCGGCGGCAATGCAACCTTCCAGGTGGAGGCGCATGGTCCGCTGATGAATCCCGGCCTGAGGGGGCGCGTTGACTTTCAGAACGGGTCGCTTTCGCTGGAAGATGTGCCCAACGGCCTGAGCCAGTTGCATGGAACGCTGGAGTTCAACCAGAACCGGCTGGAGGTCAAGTCGCTGACGGCCATGACCGGCGGCGGGCAGTTGAGCTTGTCAGGATACCTGGCTTATCAGCATGGCCTCTCTGCCAATCTGACGGCTACCGGGACGGGAATTCGCATCCGCTACCCGCTCGGGGTCAGCTCCCTCGCCGATGCCACGCTTCATCTGCAAGGGTTGCAAAACAGCCTGCTGCTCTCCGGCGACGTGCTCATCACGCGCTTCGCGGTCAGCCCTGACCTGGACATTACGGCTCTGGTCCAGCAAGCCAACTCCGTCGAGACTATCGCGCCCGCCGACGCCCCCTCCAATCACCTTCGCCTGGATGTGCATCTGACATCCTCGCCGCAATTGAGCTTCCAGAACTCCTACGCCAAGCTGGCCGGCAACGTCGATCTGCACCTGCGCGGGACTCTGGCTTCGCCCTCGCTGCTGGGCAGCGTCAACATCACCGAAGGCAGCGGCATCGTTGCCGGAACACGCTACGAGTTGCAGCGCGGCGACATTAACTTCACCAACCCGGTGCATATTGAGCCTATCCTCGACCTGAACGCCACGGCCCGCGTCGAGGACTATGACATTACCCTCGGCCTGCACGGAACCCCGGCAAAACTCACGGCCACATATCGCTCCGATCCTCCGCTGCCGGAGGCCGACGTGCTGGCCCTGCTGGCGCTGGGCCGCACCGAGAGCCAGCAGCGCATCTATACCCAGCAGCAGCAACAATCCGGCGCAAGCACCACGGACGCCCTGCTCGGCGGCGCTCTGAACGCGACCGTCAGTTCGCGGGTGCAAAAGCTTTTTGGCGCCGGTTCCGTGAAGGTGGACCCGAATTACCTCGGCGCGCTGGGCAACTCCACCTCGCGCATCATCGTCGAGGAGCAGTTGGGCCGCACCCTCACCCTCACCTACGCCACCAACGTGAATACCACCGGACAGCAGTTGATCCAGGCCGAGGTCGCCATCAACCACCACGTCTCGCTACAGTTGGCCCGCGACGAGTCAGGGGTCTTTTCGGTGGTTCTCAAAGCCACGCGGCGCTACCGCTGAGTAGGACGGAAGGAGACTTCTTCCGGGCGCGCTGGAGGCGAAGTAAAAGGGAATTTGTCAAATCGAGCGAAATTTGCCTGTTTTTGCTTGACAGCGGCTGAAGGGGCGAGTGAAATCCCCAGCAATGACGGGGTGTTTTTGAAACGGAGGCCGATACGACGAAATTATCTGCATGGTCAAAAAAATAAAAAACGAATTTGCATTTTTGGCTGGTTATTCGCTTGAGATTTGCTCTTTCTTTGTCCGTTCTTCGCTTTCATTTCTTTTCTCTTTCTTCGCCTAAAAGACAGGGTTCAGGGAGTGGCGGTTGATGAACACGATGTGATTGTGCGCCTACGAAGGGAAATTAAATGCAAACGACCTTAAAAAAAGGCAAATTCTATTAGCCAGGCGGGAAACCGGTGGAGGAAATTTGGACAAATGCAACGAGTTAGCGCCCGCTGCGCGGGGGGAGCGAGTTAGCAAGTTAGCCTACGCATCTTCGATGCGACGGTCGGCAATCAGGCAAACTCGACGACAACCTGGTTGACCTTGACGGAGTCGCCCGGAGCCACGCGCACATTCTTCACCGTACCGGCGCTGTGCGCGGAGACGTTGGTTTCCATCTTCATGGCTTCCAGCACGAGGAGCAGATCGTTTGCCTGAACTGCCTGGCCCGGCGCGACATTCACCTTGATGACAATGCCGTTGACCGGGCTGCGGCAGACCTTCGCCTCGACGACATCTTCGGCAACCGCCGGAGCTTGCGCTTTGGCGGCAGGCTCGGGCTGCGCTGAGGCGGCTGGCTGGCGGCTAGGCTGAGGCCTCAATTGGGGCTGCGCCGCATCCTCTTCCAGCACTTCAACTTCGACTTCAAAGCTCTTTCCGTCAATTCCGATCTGTAGCTTCAAGGGACAATTTCCTTTCTTCAAGAAAGCATCTTTGACTAGCGGCCTCTAACGCAGGCGATGGGAGGCATGAATCAGCACACGCCCCTGCTGCGCCCATGCGCCGGCAGATTCTCTGGGCGGCGGCGACGACAGCAGCCTGGCCGAGCGGATGCGAACCTTCTTGCCCAGAAATGAAGTGACCGCGGCGGCAATCACCACCAGCATCTCCGGCGTGACTTCATCCTCGCGGCGCGCGGAGGCAGACTGGGCAGGCGCAGCCAGCGCCTTGACGAGAGTGGCCAGCTCGGCCAGTTGCAGCTCCGTCGCCCGTTGGCGTTCGGAAACATCCTGAATCAAATTCGTCAAATCCAACGTCACGCGCGGCTCCTCTTTAGAGCGGAATCAATCCGTGTTTCTTGGCGGGGCGCAACTCCCGCTTGGTGTGCAGCGATTCCAGGGCCTCGGCCAGCGCCTTTCTGGTCTCGGCTGGATCGATGATGTCATCGACCAAACGGCGGCCGGCGGCGACAAAGGGATTGGAGAAGGCCTCGCGGTACTCGTCCACCATCTCCTTGCGGCGGGCAGCCTTGTCCTCGGCGGCGTCGATCTCGCGGCGGAAGACGATCTCGGCCGCGCCCTCAGCGCCCATCACGGCGATCTCGGCGGTGGGCCATGCGATCACGCGGTCAGCGCCCAGGTCCTTGCAGCACATGGCGATGTACGCGCCGCCGTATGCCTTGCGCAGTACGACGGTGATCTTGGGAACCGTGGCGGCTGAGTAAGCAAAGAGCAGCTTGGCGCCGTGGCGAATGATGCCGCCGCGCTCCTGCTCGACGCCGGGCATAAAACCGGGCACATCGACAAAGGTGATGAGGGGAATGTTGAAGGCGTTGCAGAAGCGGACAAAGCGCGCCGACTTGTCGGAGGCGTTGATGTCGAGCACGCCGGCCAGGTGGTTGGGCTGGCTGGCGATGATGCCCACGGGACGGCCTTGCATGCGTCCGAAGCCGATGACGATGTTGGCGGCGAACTCCGGCTGAATTTCGAGGAAGTCCTGCTCGTCGAGGACCCGCGCAATCACCTCGCGCACATCGTAGACGGCTTTGTTATCGACGGGAACGATGGCGCCGATCTCCGGGTCGGATTCGATGGGCAGATTGGAAGTCAGGCGGGGCGGATCTTCGAGATTGTTGGAGGGCAGGAAGCTGAGCAGGCGGCGGCAAAGCAGAGCCGCATCCTCGTCGTCGCGGGCGACAAGATGAACTACGCCTGAGCTCATCTGGGCGTGCGGGCCGCCCAGCTCCTCGTCGCTGACCACTTCGCCTGTAACCTGGCGAATAACCTTTGGTCCGGTGATGAACATGCGCGCCGGCAGGGTTTGAATGACGAAGTCGGTGAGCGCGGGGCTGTAAACCGCGCCGCCCGCGCAGGGGCCGCAGATGAGCGAAATCTGCGGCACCACGCCGGAGAGCAAAACATTGTGATAAAAGACGCGGCCATAACCGGCCAGGCTGTCAATGCCCTCCTGCACGCGCGCGCCGCCGGAGTCGTTGATGAAGACGAAGGGGCTGCCGGTTTTGAGGGCCAGCTTCATCATGTCCACGCACTTGTCGTTGTGCGCTTCGCCGGCCGAGCCGCCGCCCACGGTGAAGTCCTGGCTGGCAAGATGCACCTGCCGGCCGTCTATCTTGGCGCAGCCGGTGACCACGCCGTCGGCGGGCATCTCCTTGCCATTCATGCCAAATAACGTGGCGCGATGCTGGGCATAGAGGCCGATCTCCTGAAAGCTGTTGGGGTCAACCAGGCTTGCAATGCGCTCGCGCGCCGTCAGCTTGCCGGATGCGTGCTGCTTCTCGATGCGTTCCGCACCGCCGCCCAGCTTCAGCTCCGCGCGCTTTGCGTCGAGCGCGGTGACCTTCTCGGCCATAGTCGTTTTCTTGTTTTCTTCCTGCTTCGCCATCTTCACTCCTGAATCCGTCGCCATGAATATCTATTAACTTCCCGGAGCCACGGAGACCCGGTGCTCCTTGCCGTTCAGTGTAATCACGTAGTTGACTTTGGCGCTGAGTGGCGCTGCACTCGCAGCCGCCTTTGCCTCCGGCGCTTTGCTCGCCGCTGGGTCCTTGCCCACGTTCTTGCGGCCATCAGCGCGCGTCGAGAAGAACTTGGGCGCGACCTGGGGGAACATGGCGTAGGTCAGCACATCTTCGTCGCTGCCGTTGGCTCCGGGCAAGGCATTGGCCGCGGCGCTCAGGCTCTCCCACTCCGGCGATTGCAAATCGGCGGGGCGGCAGGTGATGGGCGGCTTTTTGGCGTGGGCCTCGGCCTGCTTGAGCACTTCGGGATCCTTGGGGCCGATGGTGGCGCCATAGTAGCCCAGCATCAGGTCGGCAAACTCGCCGGTCAGCGTCTTGTATTTTCCCATGAGCACATTGAAGACGGCCTGCGAGCCGACGATCTGGCTGGTAGGTGTGACCAACGGCGGGTAGCCAGAGTCTTTGCGAACACGCGGCACCTCTTCAAGAACCTCTTTGAGGCGGTCGCCCGCGCCCTGGCCTTTGAGCTGGCTTTCCATGTTGGAGATCATGCCGCCGGGAATCTGACTCTTGAATATCTCTGTATCCACGCCGGTATTTTCGCTGAAGAACTCCTTATAGCGCGGGCGAATCTTGGCAAAGTGGCTGGAGGCGCTCAAGACGCTCTCCAGATTGACGCGCGTCTCGTAGCCGGTGCCTTCGAGCAGCTCGATGAGGCTTTCGGTGGGGTTATGCCCCGGCCCCAGCGAGAGGGAGCTGACCGCGGTATCGACGATGTCGCAGCCGGCCTCGATGGCCTTCATCAGCGAGACCATCGTCACGCCAGTCGTGGCGTGGGTGTGCAGATGCACGAGCGTCTCCGCGCCGCACTTCTCCTTGATGGCCTTGACCAAATCGTAGGCGGGCTGCGGGCGTAGCAGGGCGGCCATGTCTTTGATGCAGATGGAGTCGCAGCCCATCTCGCGCAGTTCCAGCGCCATATTGGCGAAGGCCTCGACGGTGTGCAGCGGGCTGACGGTGTAGGAGATCGTCCCCTGCGCGTGCTTGCCGGTCTTCTTCACAGCGTTGATGCTGGTGCGCAGGTTGCGCGGGTCGTTGAGCGCGTCAAAAATCCGGAAGACATCGATGCCGTTGGCGGCGGCCTTCTGAACAAAGCGCTCGACGACGCCGTCTTCGTAATGCCGGTAGCCGAGCAGGTTCTGGCCGCGCAGCAGCATCTGGAGCCGGCTGTTGGGCATGAGCTTGCGGAAGACGCGCAGCCGCTCCCAGGGGTCTTCGTTGAGGAAGCGGATGCAGGCGTCGAAGGTTGCGCCACCCCAGCACTCGACCGACCAGTAGCCGGCCTTGTCGATGGCTTCGCAGGCCGGAATCATATCGTCCAAAGCCATCCGGGTGGCGAGCAAACTCTGGTGCGCGTCGCGAAGCGCGAGTTCGGTAATCTCTACGATGCGGGACATTGTCGTCTCCCCAAAAAAATAGCCCTCAACAGGAGTCCGGTCCTCAAGACCAAGTCGATGGGCTTACGCAGGCATACATCTGTTTCATCATATTATATTCTGCCGCAAAAACTGTCTCCGGCAAAACCTTCAATTGATCTTCTTCAGCCACAGGTTGCGGAAAGAGACCTTGCAGGGCACGCCCTCAATCTGCAAACCAAAGAGGCCGGAGACGTTGTTGGACGAAGCGGGATCGTCGTCCACCAGCACGGCCATCAACTGGCCGTTTAGAATGTGCAGGATAACGCTGCCGCGCGCGATGATGGTGTACTGGTTCCACTCGCCGTTGCGCACATAAGCGCCCAGCTTAGCGCGATCGCCGATGACGCCCACCTGTTGCGGAGTCTTGCCGGGCAGCGATTGGACCACCTGCCCGCGCGCTACGATGACGCCCCGCGCGTTGTTCTGCGAATAGAGCTGCCCGCTGTACTGCTTTGCCTGCTCGTCGACCGGGAACCAGAAATCCGCCTGGGGGCCAATCATCTCCCAGCGGGGATCGCGCCCGTTCTTGATGGTGCCGGGCGTTTGTCCCGCTTGGATTCCCACGCTGCTGCGGTACTGGATGCCGCTGCCTCCGCCCTTTTCCACCTTGATCTCCAGCTTGAGGTCGAAGTTCTTCGCCTCGACGCCGCGATAGATCAAAAAAGTATTGGGAAATGCCCAGCGCTCAAACATATCGGCAGCCGTCTCGCCCACAATGGTCCCGTCCTCGACCCTCCACAGCCCCGGCTGCCCCTCCCATCCGGCGAGCGTCTTGCCGTCGAAGAGCGATGTGTAGCCGGCGTGGTTGGCAAAGTCGTTTGGGTCGGGATTCATGGCTGCTTCCGGCTGGGTCTGCGCCACGGCGAAGGCCACTGCGCTCAACACGATCACCAGCGCAGCCGCCCGCGCGGCAGTCAATCGCTCCTTCATGCGAACTCCCTTGATCGGCCTTCATCTTCTTGGTTAGATTTCCGCCACAAACCGCTGACTTCAAAACACTTCAGAGGGGCCATTAGGCGGGGGCAGATGCTTGAGCAGGCCGAGTTCGCCGGCCAGCCGCTCCAGACGGGCGCGGATGGTGGCCGAGGGAGGAACCAGCGGCAGGCGGACGTGATCCGAGCAGCGGCCCATCAGCGAGAGCACGGTCTTCACCGGGCAGGGATTGGAGTCCCAGAAGTTGGCGTCGATCAGCCGCGCGTAGCGGCGCTCCAGCTCGTGGGCTTCGACCCAGTTGTTGGAGAGCGCGGCGCGGATCATGCGGCCCATCTCGGCGGGAATCTCGTTGGCGGCGACGCTGATGAGGCCGTGCGCGCCCACGCCGATGGAGGCCAGGCCCAGATTGTCGTCGCCGCTGAAGATTTTAAAGCCGCGCGGCATTATGTGGACCAGTTGGGCAATCTGCGGCAGTTTGCCGCTGGACTCCTTGATGGCCTGGATATTCGGCGCGGCCTCGGCCAGGCGAAGGACTGTCTCCGGATCGAGATTGACCCCGGTGCGCCCGGGAATGTTGTAGATCACGGCAGGCAGCGGGGCAACCGTCTTCGCCAGGGCGAGAAAGTGCTGGAACTGGCCCTCCTGGGAGGGTTTGTTGTAGTAGGGATTGGCCGAGAGCACGGCGTCGATGCCGCGTATCTGCCGGAGTCGGCTTGCGTAGCGCAGCAGCGTACGGGTGGAGTTATGGGTACAGCCAGCCCACACCGGCACACGGCCAGCGGCCGCCTCGGCCACGATGCAGACGGCCATCAGCCACTCGTCTTCGTCCAGCGTGGCCGCCTCGCCCGTGGAGCCGCAGGCCACCAGAAAATCGATTCCTGAGTTGATCTGCCAGTTCACCAGCGCAATCAGCGCTGCTTCATCAATCGACCCATCCGCTCTGAAGGGCGTAACAATCGCTGTGCCGCAACCCGTGGTTTCCATAATTAAAAAGTGTATACCGAAGGGGGCAGCATCCAAAATGGAGCCGATGGTAGAACAGCAATTTTAAATGGGGGAAATTGCGGAGCGGGCGCCACATGCATCGCGTTCTTTGCGAAGGGTGGGAAACCACTCGCCCCCAAGGCGCGAAGCGAGTTTGGCCGCACCGCAGGTGCTTGACATCATGATGCCTTCCAGTTTAGCATCATGATGTGCGAACGACTCTCACCATCGACGACGACATTGCCGTGCTTATCGCGCAGGAGCAGCGGCGCTCCGGCGACTCTTTCAAGAGCACGGTGAACGGGCTGCTCCTTCGCGGCCTGAATACACGCAGCAACACTGAGCCGAAAAAGCCATTTGTCATTACACCGATCGCGATGAACACCGGCCTGGGAACGCGCTACCGGAAGGTAGAAGACCTGATCGAAGCGCTGGAAGGTCCGATGCATAGATGATTGTCCTTGATGTTAATCTCCTGATCTACGCCTACGACACCACTTGCAAAGATCACAGGAAGGCTCTCAAGTGGATCAAGGAAGTTTTCTCCGGCGATGAGACCATCGGCTTGCCCTGGCAGACCATCTCCGCTTTCCTTCGCATCCTCACCTATCCAGAGACCTTCGGCGAGCGCGTCACCATGGACCAGGCCATCGCAATCGTCGATGACTGGCTGGCGATCTCTCATGTGCGAACTCTGCCCCAGGGCGAAGAGTACTGGAAGCTCTTCCGTGAGATGCTCATCAAAGGCGATGTGCGGGGAAAGCTCACATCAGATGCGGCTCTGGCGGCGTTGACGATGGAGTACGGCGGCGTTTTGTACACCAACGACCGCGACTTTGCCCGTTTTCCCGGTCTTCGCTGGGTCAATCCGCTGCTGGAATCCAGTTGATCCGCGAGCAGATGAGCGCCCCTTCAAACCGTCGCCGCCGCCCATTTCGGTCATCCGGTCAGCTAGCCGCATTTCCGTCACGCGCCGCAGCCGCAACCGGCCTATAATGAGTCATGGCGACTGCGCGGCAGATCGAATCGCACGAACTTTCCGGCCCGCCCCCGGAGCAAACGGGGAATGCGCCGCCGATTGCGCCCGCAGCTGTCACGCCCGTTGTGGCCCCGCCCATCTTTGACCAGCACGCCATTGACCGGCGCGTCGAGGCTCTGCTCAAGCACGTTCACGCCAATCGCCCCAGCGACGACATTGCCCTGATTCGCAAGGCCTGGGAGTTCTGCACCCGCCACCACGCCGGCCAGATGCGAGCCTCCGGCGAGCCGTACATCGTTCACCCCCTCGAGGTGGCCGAGGTGCTGGCTGAGATGAAGATGGATTCGACGGCCATCGCCGCGGGCCTGCTGCACGACTCGGTCGAAGACACGCCCGCCACCAGTGAAGAGATTGAGGCCGGCTTCGGCAGCCAGGTGGCCCACATCGTCGAGGGCGTCACCAATATCGACAAGATCGAGTTTGCCAATCGCGAGGACCGGCAGGCCGAAAATGTTCGCAAGATGCTGCTGGCCATGGTCTCGGACGTGCGCGTGGTGCTGATCAAGCTGGCCGACCGGCTGCACAATATGCGCACTCTGGAGTACTTGCGGCCGGAGCGCCGCGACGCCATCGCCCGCGAGACGCTGGACATCTACGCCCCGCTCGCGCATCGCCTCGGCATGGGCAAGGTGCGCGGCGAGCTGGAGGACCTGGCCTTCCGCTACACCGACCCGGTCAGCTACGAGCAGGTCTCGGCGGCCGTCGAATCCCGCCGCACCGAGGGCGAGCAGTTCCTGCGCAGCGTGGAAGACACGCTCAACGAGCAGTTGCGCGAAAACGGCATCGAGGCGCGCGTCGAGTGGCGCATCAAGCGCATCTACTCTATCTTCCAAAAGCAGCAGCGCTCCAAGGTCAGCTTCGATCAGGTCTACGATCTGCTGGCCATTCGCGTCATTACCCAGGACGTAGCCGCCTGCTACGCCGTCTTCGGCCTCATTCATACCCTTTGGCGGCCAGTGCCGGGGCGCATCAAGGACTTTATCGCCATGCCGCGCGCCAACCGCTATCAATCGCTGCACACCACAGTGATGAGTCCCAGCGGCCACCAGTTCGAGGTGCAGATCCGCACCGAGGAGATGCATCGCACCGCCGAGGAGGGCATCGCCGCCCACTGGAAGTACAAGGCCGGCGGCGGCGTGGTTACGGCGCGCGACGAGGAGCGCCTCAACTGGATTCGCCAGTTGGTCGAGTGGCAAAAGGAGATGACCGACCCCAACGAGTTCCTCTCCAGCCTCAAGATGGACCTCTATCCCGACGAGGTCTATACCTTCACGCCCAAGGGCAAGGTGGTGGTGATTTCGGCTGAAGGCACGCCGGTTGACTTTGCCTACACCATCCACACCGAGGTCGGCCACACCTGCGTCGGCGCCAAGGTCAACGGCCGCATGGCGCCCCTGCGCACCAAGTTGCGCACCGGCGACATTGTCGAGATCGTCACCCAGAAGGACCACAAGCCGAGCCGCGACTGGCTGACCTTCGTCAAGAGTCCCCGCGCCCGCAACAAGATCAAGCACTGGCTCAACGAGGACCTCCGCAGCCGCGCTGTCGAGATAGGCCGCAAGCTGCTCGATCGCGAGGCGCGCAAGTTCAAGGTCTCGCTCAGCCTGGTGGGCGACCAGGATCTGGGCCGCGTAGCCAGTGAATTTGGCGTGGCCACGGCCGCCGATCTGCTGAACGCATTGGGCCAGGGCAAGCACTCCGCCCGGCAGGTGCTCAGCAAGCTGGCTCCCGGCTCGACTACTCAGCCCGAAGCCGAGACGGCGCCAGAGATCAAGCCTGGCGGCACGGCGGAAGCGGCCATGTCCGACGCCGTGCGCAAGCTGCACCTCACTGGCTCGGATTCGCTCCAGGTTGAGGGCCAGAACGATCTGCTCGTCTATCGCGCGCGCTGTTGCAACCCCATTCGCGGCGAAGAGATCGTCGGTTACGTCACCCGCGGCAAGGGCGTGGCCGTTCATGCGCGTGGCTGTCCCAACGTGGAAAACCTGCTCTATGAGAGCGACCGCCGCATCAATGTCGAGTGGTCGCGCGCTGCCGACGTGGCCGGCAAGCCGCAGCGCTACCCTGTCAAGTTCACCGTCTCCTGCGACGACCGCGCGGGAATGTTGAAGGAGCTGATCGCCGTCCTCTCCGACGACAACTCCAACATCAGCGGCGTCGATATTCGCAAGGATGAAAACGGCGAGGCCGTCGTCGAGCTGGTCGCCGAGGCCGAGGACGTGCGCCACCTCAATCGCATGGTCCTCGGCCTGCGCCGCGTCCCCGGCGTCCGCGCCGTGCAGCGCACCCAAAAACTTTAGTTTGCCGCGCATCCATCCCCCGTTTGATTGTTCTTGACATCCTGCCCATCGCTGGAGAAAAATGGCGAACGAAGCAAAATCTGTTGTTTTTGCGCGTTCTAAACGCGCTTCAGGGGGGAAAGTGAAAAACGCTGCGAGAATCCTTGCATGGGG
>Ga0302320_10009365_pt1 | contig 21085 bp, 10 predicted proteins | sample Bog_T0_3_FD_202130 | JGI IMG/M metagenome (GOLD analysis project Ga0302320, IMG submission 202130) | Peat permafrost microbial communities from Stordalen Mire near Abisko, Sweden - Bog_T0_3 | ecosystem: Environmental > Terrestrial > Soil > Wetlands > Peat | place: Sweden: Abisko, Stordalen Mire...
GACAAGTGGAAGATGGGCAAAAAGGGCGTGGATCGAAACCTGCTCGTGCTTCTGGCCGTGGACGATCACAAACGCCGCATCGAAGTGGGCTATGGACTTGAAGGGATTTTGCCCGACGGCAAGGTGGGCGACATCGGCCGGGAGATGGTTCCCGACCTGCGCGCCAACGACTACGACGGCGCTGTGACTCTGGCCGTGGATGAAATGGCGCAGGTCATCGCCGCCGACGCCAAGATCACACTCACCGACGACGAGCCGATGGCAGCAAGCCAGCCGGTGCATCACGGCCCGGCGCTGGGCAAGCTGATTCTGTTGATTGTGCTGCTGCTTCTCTTTGGCGGCTTTCATCTCTTCCGGTTTTTACTCGGATTTGGCCTTCTGGGCGGCTTTGGCGGCGGCGGAACGGGGATGGGTGGAGGCGGCTTTGGTGGCGGAGGCGGAAGCTCTGGCGGCGGTGGTTTCGGCGGTTTCGGTGGCGACGGCGGCGGCTTTGGCGGTGGCGGAGCCGGCGGCAGTTGGTAGTTTTCAAGTTTGAATGCTGGGGCTTGCCTGATCGCGAGCCGGAGGAGAAATCACTTTATGAGCAAGGGACTGTGGATTGGCTTGGGTGTGGTTGGCGTCTTTGTGCTGGTCTTGCTGATGGTCTTCAGCAGCTACGTAGGCGCCAAGAACGATATGGTCTCCAAGGATGAGATTGTAAAGGCCGCGTGGTCGGACGTGGACGTGCAGTTGCAACGCCGCCTTGACCTGATTCCCAACCTGGTCGAGACCGTGAAGGGATTTACCAAAGAGGAGAGCACCGTCTTTGGCGACATTGCCAACGCCCGCGCCGGCATGTTGAATGCGCAGGGACCGGCGGGCAAGATTGCCGCCAACGGACAGCTCGATTCGGCAATTGGCCGACTGCTGCTGCTCACTGAAAACTATCCGCAACTGCGCTCCAGCGATCAGTTCATGCGCCTGCAAGACGAGCTGGCCGGCACCGAGAATCGCATCGGCGTGGCGCGCAAGCGTTACAACGACGCGATTCGCGACTACAACACCTTTGTGCGGCAATTCCCCAATAGTATCTGGGCCGGCATTGCGGGCTTCCAGGTAAACAACGCCTTCTTTGAAGCCAGCCAGAGCGCGCGGACTGCGCCTTCGGTCAAGTTCTAGTGCTACAGTTGTAGGTCGAGAATTACGGAGGGAGCAGGGGGTTTTAACCCCCTGAAAGAGGTCGAATTTACATGGCCTTTAGGCCCGGGACTTTGCTCGTTCTCCCTCAATTGTGCTAAATACAACTGTAGTTCTAAGGGTTTGGGGGCTGTGAGCCGCGGCCCCCAAACCATGAGGCCGCGCCGGTTTTTCCGGGGCTAAAATAGAGACGGCCGCCCAGCAAGAGCGCCCTTCCCAGGAATCTGGGCTTCACTTTTATGTTTATAGGTTAGTAAACATAGATGATTACTTTTATCTATACGACTTTCGTAACTTGAAAATCGAGCACTTTTGAACATCCCATCGTTACTACGTTTACCAATACTGCATCCAGAACCAAAGCAGGTCTGGGGAAGGAGTTCCCAGGCAAAACCACTCCATAGGGCTTGGGAACTCCATTTTTTTCTCACTTGCATTGAACGGGTGTTCAGCGGCTCGACACGCCTCCCTCTTTCTCACGGAATCATGCCTTGCAATATCTAGCCGTTCTTGATAAATCCGATTCAATTTGGCAAACTCGTAACGGTTACATCACCCATTATCAAACAGAAAACCAACGACAATCAGTTACATACATCTAACGCTTATATTATCGACAATAAAGCCAGGAATAAATTCCGCATTTCTTGAGATTATAATTTCCCTTATATTCGTTTTGGTAATATTTGAACCTCTCTTCGCTTTAGAACCGGCTATGCCCGCAACGACAAGTTTCACCCTCGCCGCTGCCATCCCAATACCCTGGCATCCAGAATGGAATATATTGCTTTGCCCTTCACCTAGATAGACAGATGGCAGGGTCTCTACCAGTAATATGATGCGACGGCGCGAGGAGGCCCGGGAACTGATTCCGTCACCGTTGTCTCTATGACAAGTTCCATATTCTTCGTTTGCCAGCCCGCGGGAGCGCTCCGAAGTCCTTCTTCCATATATTCGGAATTCGATAGGAACTCGGCTGCGGCCTGCGTACCCGTGCCGCCGATCCCCGCGGCAGTAATAGTGAACTGACCGGTCTTCGAGTCCAGCAGCCTGCTTACGATTGCATAATCTTCAATCACTTCACCGTGGGCTCCTTTGCGGATCCGCCAGTTTCGCCGTCCGGGAGCCTCTTCCTGTATCCAAAAGTCTTCATTCTCTTCCGCAAATGCAAAATGCAAATTCGACGTCAATTGCATGGTCCACTTGTTGTTGAAGGCGCCCACCACTACATCCGGGGAATTGCGCAGATCCTCGAACGAGTAGTTCGTGCCGATCCGAACCTGGCGAGGCTTGCCGATCTGGCCAAGATACGCCGAAAGGCTGACGGCAGCATATACATCTCCTAAAGCAACTCCATAGTCGGAGGCTACATACATGTCGCGCCAGGTAAGATTCTCACCCCCATTCAACGGAAGTGGCTGTTCGCTCCGCTCCACCTCGGTTTGGAAGGTGCCAGGATGTGTTTGCGCATACCGCTGATAGACCTCCTGAGTCGGCCTGTAAAGAACAGGCTTTGCAAGGCAGATCAGGACTGGCTGTTGGCTGGCAAAAATCGGGGACCAAAACTGTTCCAATATCGACTTTTGCCGCAGTTCGCGGTGAACAACAAAGAAGGCGCCTCCGGCTGCAAGAGCTAGCAGCAAAAATATTGCTGCAATTGCCCAGGATTTCGCATGGCTCTTGTGGTGGAATTCCAGCTCAGGCGGTGGAAGATCTGGGGTTTCATCTTTGATCTCGTCGGAAGGCCAATGAAACGCCGGAGAATAAGATCCTACAGGTAGCTCAATGCGCACCAGAGAACCGCTGGGTTTGGCTCGATAATATTGTTCGAGCCTGCGGCGCACTTCCCCGGCCTGGACTCGAACTACAGGGTCGTCTCCGGTGGCGTATCCCGCGGGTCGGAGGAATACCTCTGTTCCTATCGTGCGTTCTTTCAGTTGCTCCGGATGCCCGGTCAAATGATGTTCGACAACATACTTCAGAAACTGCCGGCTGCGAGCCGCGCTTCGAAAAAAAGTGCTCGCCAGAATCTTCTCGAGTTCGAGAGAAACGGCCTTTCGCTTATCGTCTAACCCCTCTGCCGGAGAGTGGGAAACTTCATGGTTCTCTGGGGTTTCAACCAACGTTTTCATCGGTCCCCCTGTTACTTCCAACCATTGTTTTACGGTAATGCAATCTCTCTTGCATCTCTTTTGTGAGCGTCCAAGGGCAAACAGTCTTTCATTGTTGCAAGTGTCCGTCTCTGAAATTCCCTGAATGGATTTTCGACCACCCGCCTCCAAGAGAAGTAGAAATAACTGGGTACAGGATTGTCAAGGAATATCAGATGGAGGTCAAAATCGATCCCAGCCGGGAGGAGACCGAACCAAGGGTAGGTCCGCATCCCATAGCACTTCAATGACTTAATCATAATTTCTGCTCACGGCCTGCGGCAAAGGGGGGTCGGAGTGTGCATATCGAGGATTTCGGCCCCATTCTGTCGCTGAAGACGGGCCATAGCGGTTTCTTACGGTAAGAAACAGAGTAGTGCGCTCTGCAAAAGCGCTCATAAGTCCCTCATAAAGCTCAAATCTGCTCTTTCCCTACCGTAAAACACCGTGTATTACTTGCCGGACTCCGCACACTGAACCTAGAGTCTCCCAAGTTCGATTTATCGTGGATCACAAGTCACGTAAATCCAAAGATATGGCGGTTATTTGCAGAAGGAGAACTCCAAGCTCTCCAAATGCGCACATTCAACATCACTTCTGGAGGAATCATGACGACACAATCTTTGAAAGCGTTTGCGAGCAGAGTTCGCTGGGCCAGTGGCCCCTGGACTCTGGCCGCATTCGCAATCTGTCTGCTGCTCGGCTCAGCCAGCCTGCAGGCCCAACTGCTGTCAGGCAGTTTTTCCGGCACGGTTCAGGATCCGACCGGCGCGGTGGTCACCGGCGCCACAATCACCCTGCTGAACCAGACCACTACCGATACCCGTAAAACGGTCAGCAACGACCGCGGCTACTTCACTCTTGCCGGTGTCGAACCCGGCACGTATACGGTCACCATCCAGGCCAAGGGCTTCAAGGGTTGGAAGCAAGCCGACCTTACCCTGAACGTCGGCGATGAACGCACAATCGCCGGCATTCAACTTGCAGTTGGCGTCGCCAGCGAAAGCGTGGTTGTAGAATCCGCTTCTCAGGAGCTGGTTCCCACCGACAACGCCGAGCGCGCGGCGCTGCTGGATTCGCACGACATCGAACGGCTGACGGTTCAAAGCCGTGAACTTTCAGAGTTGCTCAAGATCCTTCCCGGCGTTACTTCGGTCGCCAATGGCATGTCGAATGGCGTTGGCTTCGACTTTACAAACATGGGCGCCACAGGCAGCGACATCGGCGTGGGAATCAGCCCCAACGGCGCTCCCTATCGCGGCGGAACGGCCTATCTTCTGGACGGCGCCAATATTATCGACTCGGGCGTCAATGGCTGGTCGATTGCCAGCGTCAATCCCGACATGACTGCGGAAGTCAAGGTTCAGACCTCGAACTTCGGGGCAGACGCCGCGGATGGACCAGTGATTGTCAACGTCACCAGCAAATCCGGTGGTGCCAAGTATCATGGTGAAGCCTACCTGTACGCCCGCAACGGCGTTCTGAACAGCAACCTGTGGCAGAGCAATCACAACGGCTCGAAGCGCTCTTCGGATGAGTACTACTATCCGGGCGGCAACTTCGGCGGCCCGGTGCGCATTCCGCACTCCGACTTCAACAAGAGCAACAAGCTCTTTTTCTGGGCCGGCTATGAGTATCAGTGGCAGAACCCAGGGTCCAGCACCGTGTTGACATCTTATATACCCAGTGCGGATATGCTGGCCGGCAACTTCACGCTGGAAAACACCACTGCGACCAACCCATATGCGACCAACGCGGCCCTGTGTCCCAGCGGCTTCGTGGCGACGTCGGGCAAGACCTGGTGCAACACGCTCGCTGGTGGCTTCGATGCTTCTGGCAATGCCATCACCAACGCGGGCGCGGTGACCGTGGATCCCGGCGCGGCAGCCATTGCGTCGCTCTTCCCCGCAGCCAACACTGATCCAAGCAAGAGCGGATACAACTATTACGACGCCGTTGGCGGGCAGCAGAACGTTTACATCATGCGCTACCGCGTGGACTACAACCTCAACGAGAACAACAAAATCTTTGCCAGCTATCAGCAGGGGCATGAAGTATCTCCGATTCCAGCGCATATGTGGTGGAATCCAGGCAACTCCGTGGAGTATCCGGGCGGTGGACTTACCCAGCCAACCACAAGCCGCGTCTTCACAGGCGACGTGCTCACCGTGATCACACCGACTCTGACAAACGAGTTACTGGGCGCTTGGGCGTGGGAGCAGAATCCCGTCAAGCCGGTCAATATTACGCCGTCTCTGATTACAAGCACCAAGTACCCGTACATGAGCTACTTTGGCGGATCATTGGTCACGCCGGGTATCTACAGTGCAGGTTCCGATACCTTCCCGGAAATGTCCATGCCAGATCTGTTCACTGGTGAGGGCGGCTCGTACATGACAGGGAAGACCTCGGTCACGCTGTCGGATCACGTCACCAAGGTCTACAAAAAAAATACCTTCAAGTTTGGTGCCTTCACCGAAATGATCGGTGCTAACCAAGGTACCTACGCCGACTACAATGGCACCTTCGGCTTCGGCAGTTCGATCCAGGCCGATCCGTATAACTCGGCAGTGACGGCAATCGGCTCCGCCAACCCCACCGCAAACTTGGTTATGGGCATCTCCGACTACTTCACGCAGGCCAACTCCACGCCCGAAGACAACATGGCCTATCGGACAAGCTCGTTCTATGGCATGGACGACTGGAAGATCGCATCCCGCCTGATGGTTAACCTCGGATGGCGCTTCGACCACATCGGTCGATGGTATGATCGCGGCCAGAACGGTATGGCGGCTTGGTACCCTGGGTTGTATGCCTCTGACGTCGCGGGCGGCGCATGGCAGTATCCTGGCGTTCGCTGGCATGGCGTGGATTCGGGAATTCCCAATGGTGGGGCTGGTACGCGGCCTTTCTTCACCTCTCCGCGTCTCGGCCTGGCCTATGATATCTTCGGCACCGGCAAAACCGTTCTGCGCGGCGGCTGGGGCGAATATCGCTGGAACGACCAGTACAACGACTACGCCGGACCGCTGGGCGTTGCTGCGCAGCAGCAGGGCTTCAGCTCTGCCGGAGGCAATGTGACCTTTGGGGACATCGGCAACCTGGGCGCAACCAGAATGACCACCGTCTCTCTGCCCACCGGCGGCATCAATGTAACCGATCCTAACGACCACGACAACGGTGGAACCGAAGCTTATAACTTCACCGTCTCCCAGCAGCTGCCGTGGAAGACCTTGCTTGAAGTCGCCTATGTTGGCAACTCAACCAAGAACCTCCTCATGGGCGGTCAGAGCAACGGCTCCGGCTTGGCCAGCGACTTTGTCAACCAGAACAAAATCCCCGCCGGCGGCTTGTTCAAGGTGGACCCGATTACAGGCGCGGCTGCTCCCTCCGATCCTGAAAATACTGGATCAAGCACTTGGTCTTACTCCGACTACTTCCCGTATTACCAGGGATATGGTCAGAACTCCATCAACATGGAATCGCACGTCGGCTATGCAAACTACAACGCCTTCCAGGCCTCTTGGATCAAGCAGACCGGCAAGTTGAGCTTCAACCTGAACTACACCTGGTCCAAGTCGCTGGGTATCACAGCCACCAGCGTCGATCCGTTTAGTGTTCACGGCAACTATGGCATCCTGAACATCGATCGCCCGCACGTGATCAACACCTCGTATGCGTACAGCCTCGGCAAGGCAGTCAAGATCAACAAGATTCTTGACGGCGCGGTCAATGACTGGACGATTTCCGGAACCACGACCTGGCAGGCAGGCGGTAACCTGCAGGCCGAGGATAGCCAGAACCTGGGTATGACAATCAAGGACACCACAACCGGAGAGAACCTTTCCACAAAAAGCTACTATGGAACCAACGTGGGCGTGATTCAACCCATTACCATCTGCAGCCCGAAGAGTGGCATGACTCGCGATCATCAGGAAGTCAACCCCCTGTGCTTCGCACCTCCGGCCATCGGCCAGCGTGGTGAGCGTCAGTTCGGCTACCTGGGCGGACCGGCTCTCTTCAATTCCGACCTGACCATCTTCAAGGACTTCCGCTTGTTCGGAAAGCAGACGGTGCAATTCCGCGCCGCGATGTTTAACTTCCTCAACCATCCGGGAAGGGCCTACACCACGTCGGCAACCATCACCCCGACCTTCTCAACCCCGGATAAGATCAACTTCACCTCGACCATGAGCCAGGCCAATCTGGGCGACTATGACTGGAAGTACCTTGGTACGCCTGACCAGAAGGTCGGCCGCCGTTTGGGTGAGCTTTCCGTCAAGTACAACTTCTAACTCCAACCGGAGCTGGTTCGCTGGCGCAAGCCTTCGGACCAGCTCCAATTTGAATTGGAATTCAATGCCGATTCGGAAAACCGCCCGGATTGAGCATCTGTCGTTCTTTATGTTGCTCTCCTGACCTGAGCCGCGTCTCCCAGGTGGCTGCGTGGCTCATTTTTTTGTTTTTTGTCTTTGAAAGTGTGGCGCGTTACCGCGCGCCAAAGTTTTCCGGAGTTATCTATGCGACGGCCCCTGATTTTCTTCTTACTTTTTACCGCCATCCTTCTTTCCTGCAACAGTGCATCCGCTCAGTCCTCCCATGAACGATTCAAACTCGAACGTGAAGGCGAGACAATTGTGCTCGAGCCTTATGCGCAGAACATTCTGCGTGTCACCATCAGCTTGACTCCAGAGGCGGCGCTGGCCGCTCCCGGCTATGGTTTTATTGCCGCCCCTTCAGCTTCCGGCTGGAGTGCGAGCCAGACTCCAGTGGCGGAAATTTTCCGGTCTCAGCGGATGGTGGTCACGGTAGAGAAGAACCTTCCGTCTACTCATCCGCCGTTGAAGTCCAAGGAAGATATTGAAAAGTACTTCGACGGCTCGGTTCCAGATGCGCACATTACACTGCGGACACCTCAAGGCAAGACGCTGCTGGAACTGACAGGCTGGTCGCAGTCGGAGCCCAACCAGAAGGATGGTAACGCGAATGTTGCCCGCGACCGGCGTCGCACCGATTCCGAGTTCTACCAGGTGGGTGCGACATTCGCTTCACCGAACGATGAGCATTATTACGGCCTGGGCCAGAACCAGGAAGGCTTCCTCGATCACCGGGGTCATGTGGTCCATTGCTGGCACGATTACAACGCACCGGCCGGACCCAGCGTTTGTGTGCCGTTTGTTGTAACCAACAAGGGTTATGGCCTGGTGTGGGACAATCCCTCCAAAACCACCATTGTGCCGGGCTTCAATGAAAAGACGAAGTGGACCTCCGAGGTAGGGAATCGTGTTTCGTTTTTCGTGATTGCCGGCGACACCGCGGACGAAATATATGCCGGCTACAGACTGTTGACCGGCCCCACGCCGCTTTTGCCAAAGGCAGCTTTCGGTTACATCCAGTGCAAGCAGCGCTATGCCAGTCAAAATGAGGTTCTGGATGTTGCACAGGGCTACCGCGACCGCCATTTGCCGGCTGATGTAATGGTGGTTGACTGGTTCTACTACACCAAGATGGGGCAATTCGACTTCGATCCAAAGGCCTGGCCCGATCCCGCGGCGATGAATAAGCAATTGCACCAGATGGGCTTTGAAACCATGATTAGCGTTTGGCCGCGTTTTGTGCCCGAGGACCGCTATTATGCCGAGTTGCGAAGAAAAGGCTGGCTGATTCACAAGGCCGACGGTACACCGATCAACGGCTTGCCCTATGACCGCGCCGGATCGGACATCGATACCACCAACCCCGAGGCGGCGCTGTGGTTCTGGAAGACGCTGCGCGACAATATCCTTAGCAAAGGCTTCGACGCACTCTGGGCCGATGAGACCGAGCCGGACCTGCCTCCCGACGGCGCTTACTTTCACGTTGGCCCCGGCACCCAGTTCTTCAACATTTTTCCGCTGCTCCATACTGCCGCGCTTTACGACGGCTTCCGCAAGGATGAACCGGGCAAGAGGGCGCTGATTCTTTCCCGCGACGCCTATCTGGGCGCGCAAAGGAATGGAACCATCTTCTGGTCTTCCGACATTCAGCCCAACTGGGACACCTTCAAGCGGCAGATTCCCACTGGACTGGACTTTGCAGCCTCGGGGCTCACCTACTGGTCCAATGACACTGGCGGTTGGGAATACCTGCCGGCTGAGCACCATTCAGCTCACACTCCGCTGTTGGATTTCTCCGACGCCCGAGCCAATGTGGGCGATTATCAGGATTACCCGGAGCTTTACACGCGCTGGTTCCAATATGCGGCTTTTCTGCCTATCTTCCGCACCCACGGCAGCCGGCCAACCAATGAGGTCTGGTCCTATGGAAGTCAGGCAGAGCCGATTCTGGAAAAGTATCTGCGCCTGCGCTACAAGTTGATGCCTTACATTTATTCACTGGGCTACAAAACCTGGCAGACAGGCGCGCCGTTTCTACGGGCGCTGCCGCTCGATTTTCCTGACGACCCAAAGGTGGCAGACTTGCGTGACGAGTATATGTTCGGACCGGCGTTTTTGGTGGCCCCCGTGACTGAGCAGGGAGCCACCACGCGGCAGGTCTATCTGCCGGCGGGAGCCGACTGGTATAACTACTGGACGAATGAGCGCATCAAAGGCGGGCAAACCGTCACGGTCGCCGCGCCTATCGACACCCTGCCGCTGTTTGTGCGCGCCGGATCGATCATCCCACAAGGGACGGTAATCGAGAGTACGCAACAGGTTCAGGCTATCGCTAAAGTACTTGTCTATCCCGGAGCGGATGCGAATTTCACGCTCTTTTCCGACGACGGCACAACCTACGACTACGAGAATGGAGCAGGTTCGGTGACTCGGCTGCATTGGGACGACGCCAGGCAGAAGCTAACCCAAGACGGAGCCGTTGCCTGGAGTGGATCGAATGAGGCAATTGTGGAAGTCGTCGGACATTGAGCAGGCTCTCGCGATACTGTGAACCAAGTCCCGGCACAATCAGGCGCCGAAGAAACTGCCATAGCAGAGGCAGTTTTCAAATTAGAACGAGTCCGCCGCTGGTTTTAGCAGGCTTTGATAAGATCGTGTCGGCGGATTTCAGGGCCTTAATCCCCGCCCTCACTGCACCACTCCCGCATCCCGCGCCGGCCAGTAAACAAAAACCGCTTTGCCGTAGATCAGCGAGCGCTCGACGGGCCCGAATTCCCGGCTGTCGGAGGAAATAGACCGGTGGTCGCCCATCATGAAATAGGTGTCGTCTGGAACCACCATTTCCGCATAGGATCGGCCGTCGCGGTACTCGGGCGGAACATAATTCTCGCGCAGAGGCTTGTCGTTGATCCACACCACGCCGTGGTCGATCCAAAGCCTGTCTCCGGGCAATGCAATCACGCGTTTGATATAGCTGGTTGCAGGGTTGCGCGGGTAGTGAAAGACCACCACGTCGCCGCGTTTAATTGAAGAAAGGTGATAGACGAATTTGTTGATGAAGAGCCGGTCTTCATTCTCCAGCCGCGGCAACATGCTGGGGCCTTCCACGCGCACCGGCTGGTAAAGAAAGGTAATGATGAGCACGGAGGCCGCGGCTGAGAGCAGCAGATCGCGCATCCAAAGCCCGACGCCGCTGGATTGTGGCGTGGGCGGCGAAGCGGGCGCTGAATTTGGTACCGTCACTACAGCCTCGCAGGCCTCGGACGCTGTGGGTGGCTGAGAATCGGAATAGTCGGGGAAAATCGGCTCCATCTGCTCCTGCTCGTTTAGAATCAATGCGGTAAGAATTTGGCGACAAAACCGGCAATTGATGCGCCTGTTTTGAGTGTAATCTTTTGCACCCCACTGCATGAAGAGAGAACGCGGAGTTGTCATTACCAAAGAAGGATTTGCACTTCTCAGGGATGCGCCCTACCCCGCCTCCATCCCGCCGCGATACTCTAAAAGCCTAAGTGATTCCTGATGAAAGCCAACCCGCGGCTCCGCCCACTCACCCTTTGGACAAGGGCGAGGCGGAGCTTACCCCGTTCATGCGCCAGTGGACCGCGGCCAAGCGCGAGAATCCCGACGCCCTGCTCTTCTTCCGGATGGGAGATTTCTACGAACTCTTTTACGACGACGCGGTCACGGTGAGCCGCGAACTGCAACTGACGCTGACGGCGCGTGATCGCGAGCGATTACAACCCATGTGCGGCGTTCCTTACCACGCCGTCGAGAGTTATCTGACGCGCCTGCTGCGCATGGGTTACCGCATCGCCCTCTGCGATCAGATGGAAGATCCCAAGCTCACCAAGAAGATTGTCCGGCGTGAGGTGACCCGTGTGCTTTCTCCCGGCACCGCGCTCGACGCCGGACTGGGGCAGGAGCAGAATAACTTTCTGGCGGCGTATTTCGAGGTTGCTGGGGCTGATGCGGCTGCGAGCGATGAAGGTAAGAAGCGTTCCACGGGGAATAAAGCCCCAACCTTCCAAAGCGCCCCAGTCTGCGCAGTGGCTCTGCTGGATGTTTCCACCGGCGAATTCCGCACCGCAGAGTTTACCGGCCCCACGGCCCGCCAGCAAGCGGTTGACGAAATTCTGAAGGCTGGCTCGTCGGAGGTGCTGACGCCCTCAAGCCTGGAGTTGCCCGCGCAATTGAATCGCATTTCCGCGCGAACTTGCGTCGAGGACTGGGTCTGGACGCGCGACTTTGCCGTCTCACTGGTCGAGCGCCAGATGAATGTTCGTTCGCTTGAAAGCTTTGGCCTCACCGGCCATCCGGCGGCGGCAATTGCGGCCGGCGCGGTCTTGCATTACGTCCGCACAACGCAGAAAAATGAGGCTCTGCACATTGACAGCCTCCGCTTTGAAGAACACTCGACGGCGCTGGAACTGGATCAGGTCACCGTGCGAAACCTGGAATTGGTTGAACCGCTTTTTGCCGGCCAGGACAACCGCGCGACGCTCTTTCATACCCTCGACTCTTGCCTGACGCCGATGGGCAAGCGCCTGCTGCGCGCGACGATTTTGCGTCCGCTGGTTGACGCCGCGGCACTGGAAGCGCGCTATGAAGCCGTGGCCGAGGCGCAGGCGAATCTGATGCGGCGCGAGGAGATTCGCCGCGCATTTTTCGGGCTTCTGGACCTTGAGCGGCTGCTGGCGCGGCTGAGTCTGGATTCCGCTGGACCACGCGACGTGTGTGCGCTGGCAGCGAGTTTGAGCCGCCTGCCGGGCTTGAAAACAGCTCTCGACGCCATGCAGGCTTTACGTTGGCGTGAGATGGCAGCGCACCTGGACACGCTGGCCGATGTGACAGTGCAGATCACGGCAACGCTTGTCGAGGAGCCTCCGCTGACGCTGGTCGATGGCGGAGCAATCGCCTCCGGCATCGACGCGGAGTTAGATGAGTTACGAACAATTTCGACCACTGGACGCCAGCAGATCGCGGCCATCGAAGAACGAGAGCGGACGCGCACCGGCATTACTTCGCTCAAAGTACGATATAACTCGGTCTTCGGTTATTACATTGAAATTACCAAGGCTAATATCGCACTTGCGCCGGCCGATTATGAACGCAAGCAAACGCTGGTCAATGCCGAGCGCTTCACAACGCCCGAGTTGAAAGAGTATGAGCGAAAGATACTCACGGCGCACGAGCGCTCGATTGAAATTGAAAGACGTTTATTTGCGGAGCTGCGGCAAGCGGTTCTGCAAGCCTCGGGACGAATTAAACGCAGCTCGGCAGCGGTCGCCGAGACCGATCTGCTGGCCAACTTCGCTCACCTCGCCGCCAGCCGCCGCTATGTGCGTCCGCGGATTGCCGATGAGCCGGTCATCGAGGCTGTTGCCGCGCGGCATCCTGTCATTGAACAGTGGATGGAGGAGACCCGCGAAGGTAGATTTATTGCCAACGACCTCTTCCTGAATGCCGCTGGCGACGGTCCAAGTTTGCTGCTGATTACCGGCCCGAATATGGGCGGCAAAAGCACCTACTTGCGTCAGGCGGCGATGCTGGTTCTTCTGGCTCAGATGGGCAGCTTTGTTCCGGCGCAGAGTCTGCGTTTTGGCCTGGTGGATCGTATTTATACGCGCATCGGGGCCAGCGACAATGTGGCGCGCGGCCGCTCCACCTTTATGGTCGAGATGACCGAGACGGCGACCATTCTCAACACAGCGACAAACAAATCGCTGATCCTTCTGGATGAGATGGGACGCGGCACGGCCACCTTCGACGGGCTCTCACTGGCCTGGGCCACGGTCGAATACCTTCACGCGGAAACCGGCGCACGGACGCTCTTTGCCACTCACTACCATGAGCTGACAATGCTGGCTGAAAAGCTGCCGCGCGTCAGGAATCTTCGCGTCGGCGTGAAAGAAGCCGCGGGCGGAATCGTCTTTTTGCACAACATTGAGCCGGGTGCGGCAAGCAAGAGTTATGGCATTGAAGTTGCGCGGTTGGCCGGCTTGCCCTCGGCCGTCATCGAGCGCGCCAAGCACATCCTGCGCCAGCATGAAAAGCAGGAGCGCCAAAACGTGCAGGTAGAAACCTCTCCCGAGCCGCTGCAATTGACCATCTTTACCCCCCTCTCACAGCGTATAGTGGATCGCATTGCGGCAACCGACGTGAACATGCTGACTCCGTTGCAAGCGCTCAACCTGCTGGAAGAATTACAGCAGGAGTTGAAGTAGACGGTATGAAAACGACCCTGCGTCACACCGCCGGAAGCCTGCTCGTAGTTGGCCTTGGCGGCACGGAACTTACCGACCTGGAGCGTGCCTGGCTCAAGCTCGTGCGCCCGGCCGGAGTCATCCTCTTTCGCCGCAACATCGTAAACCCTCAGCAGACGCGGACGCTGCTCGGTGAAGCCACGGCCTTTTGCGCGCCGCACAGCTTCCGCTGCGTCGATGTGGAAGGCGGATTGGTGGACCGTCTGCGCGATGCGCTTGCCGCCACGCCTTCCGCTCATGCCGTTGCCAATGCCGCGCGGCTTACCGGAAAGCACGGCCTGATTCGTGAGCACGCAGAGCTGATTGCTCAGGGCATCAAGGCCTTCGGCTTCAACACCACGCTGGCCCCGGTGGTGGACCTGGCTCTGCCCGAATCGGAGCAGGTGCTAGGCACACGAGCTTCTGGCGCAACTCCAGAACATGTCGTCGATTATGCACGCCAGTTTTTGGCTGGTCTCTCCGGACGAGGCGTGGTGGGCTGCGGCAAGCACTTTCCCGGCCTCGGCGGCAGCTCTCTGGATTCGCACCAGGAAACTCCCTTCATCCGGCGCGGCCAAGCCGAGTGGCGCCTGCATCTTGCGCCTTATAAGGAACTGCGCCGTGAGCTGCCCATGGTGATGGTCAATCATGCCGCTTATCCAGATACACCCGGCAAGCACCGCCCCGCCAGCGCTTCGCCTTACTGGATTACAACCGTGCTGCGCAAGCGCATCGGCTATAGTGGCATCATCTTTTCAGACGACATGGAGATGGGAGGAATTCTCAAGTTCATGACCATCGAGGAAGCCGCGGTTGCCGCAATACGCGCCGGAATGGATTTGCTGGAAATCTGCCACAAGCCGGAGATGATCCTAAGTGCTTATGAAGCGCTGGTTGCCGAAGCCGAGCGCTCGCCCGCCTTCTCTCAATTGCTGACCGGCCGCGCTGCACACACGGCGCGGCGCAGTGCGGCGCTCTTTGCAAAAGGCATTCCCGCGCCGCTCAACGCAAAGCAATTCGAGGCGCTGCGGCAGCGCATTCGGCGCTTCCACCAAACCATCATGGAAGCCCAACCCAACGCGGAGAGCAAGGCTGCATGAGCATAAAACCCATGACAGTCGCGGGTATCATGAGCGGCACCTCGGCGGACGGCATCGACGTGGCCGTAATGCGCATTGCGCCGGGAAAACTACGGCCTCGCATCACTCTGCTGGCACATGAGGGCTTCGCATTTCCCGCCCCGCTGCGCCGCGCCGTGCTGGCCGCAATGAATGCGGCCGCAACGTCAACCGCGGAGCTGGCGCGCCTGAACTGGCGTCTCGGCCTCGCCTACGCTGAAGCGGTTCAGGCAACCCTCGCGCGGCACAAACTCCAGCTTGACCTGATCGGCTGCCACGGACAGACCATCTATCATCAGCCGCGCGCGGAAAGCTACGCCGGCCGACGCTTCAACTGCACCTGGCAGCTAGGCGAACCAGCAGTGCTTGCCGCTGCCGTCCACGTTCCTGTCGTTTCGAATTTTCGTCCCGCCGACATGCTCGCCGGGGGCCAGGGAGCGCCCCTGGTTCCGCTGCTCGACTATGTCCTGTTTGCCGACGCCAAGCGCGGACGGGTCCTGCAAAACATTGGCGGCATCGCCAACCTCACCGCCATTGCCGCCGGAGCCGCGGCCAATGCCGTAATAGCCTTCGACACCGGTCCCGGAAACATGGTAATCGACTCTCTAGCCCAGCAGCTTTTCAACAAGAAATTCGACCGCAACGGTGCCTTTGCCGCGCGCGGAAAAGTGCTGAAAATAGCTCTGTCTCAGGCACTCACCAATCCGTACTTCAAGCTGCAACCTCCGCGCACAGCGGGCCGCGAACAGTTTGGGCGCGAGTATGCGGCCAAGTTTTTAGCCAACTGCCAACGCCAAAGCAGCCGTCCCGAAGACGCACTTGCCACAGCGACCGCACTGACCGCTGAAACCATCGCACGGAGCTACAAAACTTACATCCGTGACAAAATGAAAGGCCGCGGCGTCGATACCATCGTCTCCGGCGGCGGCGCGCGCAATGCCACGCTCATGGCGATGCTGGCTCAAAGGCTTGAGCCTCTCGGCTGCGATCTCGCCGCCAGCGAGGACTTCGGCCTGCCCGCCGAGGCCAAGGAGGCCGCGGCCTTCGCGCTGCTGGCTTGGCAGAGCTGGCATCATCTACCCGGAAATCTACCCAAAGCAACCGGCGCATCGCGGCCTGTGATTCTGGGGCAGGTGACGTATGCGTAGGATTATCAGGGATCGTGGATTCCCAGGTCTCAAAATCGAGACCTGGGGCACCCGACTTTTGTATTTAGTATTTGCAGTTCTTGCCGGCTGCCACTCCACTCCGCGCGACCCTAGGACACTGGTCTTTCTGATCGAGAGCAGCCCGGCGAATCTTGACCCGCGCATCGGAACGGACGGGCAGTCGGAGCACATCGACGAACTGCTCTTCGACGGTCTGGTCGATCGCGACACGAGCTTCCATTTCACGCCCGCGCTGGCAGAAAGCTGGCAGCAGCCGGACCCGCTCACGCTCGTCTTTCATCTGCGCCCCGGTGTCCTCTTCCACAATGGCCGCACTCTCACTGCGCGCGATGTAGCGTGGACGATCGACTCGATCCGCTCCGGCCAGCTCATCTCACCCAAAGCCGCAGCCTACGCTTCGGTCGAATCCGTTGAAGCCCGCGATCCGCTCACCGTGATCTTCCACCTCAAACGCGCCGACAACTTTCTGCTCACCAACCTCTCTACTGGGGCCTTCGGCGTTGTTCCCGAGGGAAGCGGGCCCGAATTCTGGCGGCATCCTGTCGGCACCGGCTCCTTTCGATTTGTGAGCCAGCAGATCGATCAGGAAGTCGTGATCGAGCGCAATCCAGCCAGTTGGGCTGGAGCGCCAAAGATTGAACGCGTACGCTTTCGCGTTGTACCGGACGCCATCACCGAATCGCTGGAACTGGAGAAAGGCTCGGCCGACGTTGAGGTCAATTCCCTGCCGATGGATTCTATTCCGGTACTCGCTACACGGCCCAACCTTGTCGTTGAAGACGCTCCCGGAACACAGATTCAGTACCTTGGCTTCAACCTGCGCGATCCGCTCCTGGCCGACGCGCGCCTCCGCCAAGCCATCGCCTGCGCCATCGACCGGAAGCTGATCGTTCAGACGCTGCTGCACGGCCACGCGCAGCTTGCCCAGAGCCTGCTGCCACAAAGCCACTGGGCCTACTCCGGCGACGGCCCACGCTACGATTTCGATCCCGCGCGGGCGGCACACCTTCTCGATGCGGCGGGCCACGCTGCCGGACCCGATGGCGTACGTTTTCACCTCACCATGAAGACCTCGACCGATGCAGACACGCGGTTACTGGCCGCCGTCCTGCAGCAGCAATTGGCCAAGGTTGGCATTGCTCTGGATCTGCGCAGCTATGAGTTTGCCACCTTTTACTCCGATCTGAATCGCGGTGCATTTCAGCTTTATTCACTGCGCTGGATAGGCGGCAACGAGCAGCCGGATATTTTTGGAGTTTACGCGACGGAGAATTTTTCTCCCAAGGGTAACAACCGCGGCCACTATTCCAATTCGCAGCTCGACGCGCTGCTCGGCGACGCCCGCCAGAGCACCGACGCAAACCTCCGCCGCGCCAATTATCTCCAAGCCCAGCAGATTCTGGCTCACGATCTTCCAGCCATCAATCTCTGGTACCGCGATACGGTCGTCGTGCACAACCGCCGCCTGAGGCACGTTCTTCCTACTCCGTCAGGAAGCTTTGCCTTCCTCCGAACAGCCGATCTGGAGCCTTAAAACAGCAAATAATCCCCATGAAATCAGGAGTTCCAAGGCAGGACTTGGAACTGGTCGATCCCGCCCATCAACCTTTTGCCTGCCTGCCTCGTCTACCCAAACAGAAAGAATGAATTCCAACTCGACGACCAGGAAGAGTTGCCGCCGGAGAGTTTATCAATGAAACGCAAGATGAATCGTCGATTTTTTATTACGCATGGAGTGTTGTGTGCGATCTTTCTGGCCAACGCGCCACTCGGGGCTGCGCAGGCGCCAGCGCCTCTCGCCCCTCTCCGAGGCGCCATCACAGCCATTGACGGCACCACGCTTACCGTCAAGACCGATGCGGGCGACCTTCGCCAGGTTGCTGTTCCCGCAACGGCCGCGCTGCTGCGCATCGCTCCCGGCGCAAAGGATTTAAGCGCCGCTGAGACCATTTCTTTCAGCGATCTGGCCAGCGGAGATCGCGTCTTGGTCAAGCTCGATCCAACCTCGACCAGCGCCAACGTGCAAGCTCTGCGCGTTGTTGTGATCACGCAGTCGGACCTGGCTCAGAAGCAGCAGAAGGAGCGCGAAGATTGGCAGCAGCGCGGCGTCGGCGGGCTGGTCAAGAACGTCGATGCGGCGTCGGGTGCGATTGTGCTGACCAGCGGTTCGGGAGCCACGGCCAAGACGATCACCGTGCACATTACCAAGGCGACCCTCCTGAAACGTTACGCGTCGGCCTCTGTGCGCTTCGATGCGGCTATTGTCGCGCCCATCGAAGCAATCCATGTGGGCGACCAGTTGCGCGCGCGCGGCGTAAAGAATGCCGACGGTACCGAGATTGCTGCCGAAGAGGTTGTCACAGGCAGCTTTCGCAACATTTCCGGTATTATCGCCTCGCTCGATCCAGCGACTTCCTCTTTAGTCCTCAAGGATCTTGCGACCAAGAAGCAGATCACCATCCACATCACTGTTGACGCGCAGATGCGCCGCCTGCCGGATCGCATGGCACAAATTCTGGCCGCGCGGCTCAAAGGTACAACTGGAGGAGGCGCTGGCGGATGGAGCGGAAGCGCATCGTCGCCAACCAGCAGTGGAGCCAGCCCGCAGCACAACGGCCAATGGGGCGGAAGCGGTGGGCAAGGTGGCCAATGGGCCGGCCATGGCGGCGGCGATCCCGAGCAGATGCTGAATCGCGCCCCTGTCATTCAATTTTCTGAATTGCAGAAGGGCGAGGCCGTGATGCTTGTATCGAGCGATGGCACAAACGATGTTACGGCAATCACGCTGCTGGCCGGCGTCGAGCCGCTGCTTGAAGCCCCAGCCGCCAGCCGCGATCTGCTCGCCAATTGGAGTGTGGGCGCAAGTACGCCCGATGTTGCCCAGTAGAAACCAGGATTATCAGCGGAAAACAAACGAGGGACACGTGTATTCAAGATTGCATTGCATCACTTATTCATTGATTGGCCTGGCATTGGGCGCGGCGACTCTGGCCACTACTCAGGCTTCGGCACAGGCGCAAGCTCCGGCAGCGCCTCCTGCCGCCTCGGTAACCGCTGCGGCGTCGCCGGCAACAGCCACCGTGCGCGGCCATATCGCCGACCCCATCGGCGCGCTCATCCCCGGCGCAATCATCACCATCGCCACACCGGCGGGCAAGCCCGTAGCCACGGCCAAGGCCGACGCCAGCGGCCACTATGAAGTGAATGGCCTGGCTCCTGGCAGCTACGTTATCAAAGCCTCTTTTGCAGGCTTTGCCGACTTTGTTTCTCCTCCGATGCAGCTTACCGCCGGCCAGGCTAAGCATGTTGTCATCTCAATGGCTATGGCCGTCGAGCAGCAAAGCGTCGTCGTTACCGATGAATCGCCGACGGTAAACGTTGAAGCAGGCGGCAACGCCAGCGCAATCATCATCAAGGGGAAAGATTTGGAGGCACTATCGGACGATCCTGATGAGCTTTCGAGCGAACTGACCGCTCTGGCCGGACCCTCGGCGGGGCCTAACGGCGGCCAGATTTACATCGACGGCTTTACCGGTGGCCAGCTTCCTCCCAAGTCGGCAATCCGCGAGATTCGCATCAACCAGAATCCCTTTTCCGCCGAATACGACAAGCTCGGATACGGCCGCATCGAGATCCTCACCAAGCCCGGAACCGACAAACTCCACGGGCGCTTTTTTGCGCAGGGCAACGACGATACCTTCAACACCGGCAACCCTTTCACCAAGGTCATGCCTTCGTATTACAGCTACCAGTTCAACGGCACCATGAACGGAGCACTCTCCAAATGGGCCTCGTTCTTCATCAGCATAGAGCAGCGCAATAATCAGAACGACAGCGTCTACTCGCTGGCGCAGGCTCCGGTGCTGGACTCATCCACCGGTGAATATTCGGTCGGTCCTCTTTCAGGAGGGCTCTTCAGTCCGCAGACGCACACCAATATTTCGCCGCGCATTGACTTGCAACTGGGAAAGAAGAACACACTCACGCTGCGCTACCAGTTTTACCGCAACAGCCAGAGCGGCAATATCGGCTCCACATCGTTGCCCTCGCAGTCCACTACCTCCACTTCGATTGAAAACACCATCCAGTTGAGCGACTCGGAGATCATCAGCGAACACATCGTCAACGAGACACGTTTCCAGTATCTGCGCGATACTTCTTCTTCGTCGCCAGTCAGCGCCGATGGCTCCGATCCAACAATCTCCGTGCTGGGATCCTTCACCGGCGGCGGCCCATCCTCTCAAAACACTCACGATCATACCGATCATCTGGAATTGCAGAACCTTACCACCATGTCCGCCGGAACGCACGCAATCAAATTCGGCATGAGGCTGCGCGACAACCGCGACGCCAACTGGACCGATGCGGATTTCAACGGCAGCTATCTCTTTAACTCCGCGACGGATCTGGTAAGCGCGTTGAATGGCACGGGCGCGGTACCCACCAAATTGAACTACACCACAGGCGCAAACGGCGCCAAAGCCAATGTCTTTGACGCCGCGCTCTTTGTGCAAGACGACTGGAAGTTCAATCCCTTTCTGACGCTCTCAGGCGGCCTTCGCTGGGAATCGCAAAATCATATCGCGGACCATGACGACTGGGCTCCGCGCGTTGCCTTCGCCTACGCCCTCGACGGGCATAAGAACAAGAAGCAAGCCAAAACCGTGCTGCGCGGCGGATTCGGCTTCTTCTATGACCGCTTCTCATTGGGCAATGAGTTATCCGCCGAACGCTTCAGTGGCGGCACGAACAGCCAGGCGCGAAACACCATTTCCAACCCCACCAATCCCGCCTGTTTCAGCAGCACCAGCGTGACCGCGATCGTTGATAATATCAAAACGCAACCCGACT
>Ga0302320_10009369_pt1 | contig 21079 bp, 10 predicted proteins | sample Bog_T0_3_FD_202130 | JGI IMG/M metagenome (GOLD analysis project Ga0302320, IMG submission 202130) | Peat permafrost microbial communities from Stordalen Mire near Abisko, Sweden - Bog_T0_3 | ecosystem: Environmental > Terrestrial > Soil > Wetlands > Peat | place: Sweden: Abisko, Stordalen Mire...
CCGACCTTAACGGGGCAGACCTCAGTGGTGCGCGGGTAGGTATGACCCTCTTCGCCGACACGAATTTGCGTGGAAAACCAACTCGTAGAACAGGTCCGTCAGCCGCTGTTGCGGATCTCCCTCACCAACACATCCTTCTGCCCGCGCTCCTCACAAGTCAGAACTTGTATACACTGGTGCTGTGCATAAGCTTGACGAAGTATTTGGCGTCAGCGCCAAACCGATCTTGTCGTACGTCGAACGCGTTGAGGCACTTTGCCGAGCTGGAGCGGCAGTACTGCCACTTCTCGACTGCCGGATACATGGGCGCTCGGTCGCCGGATCACGCCGACGCGGCGATCTGGGCACTGACGGAATTGATGATTGATCGCGAGCCGCAGCCCAACATTCGCTTTCCCGACATTCCCCAACGCTCCTGGAGACCCACCAGCAGATACTGACGGCAAACGAATGAGGTATCTTCTCAAAACCAAAAAGCCGGTGCTTATCGGGGACGGACCAGGCCGACAGCGGCTTGCGGGGGGAGGCCCGCCTCAGCGGGAAGACGGTAGGAAGCGTTACACAAGCGCGTAGCGTACTCGCTGGTTGCGCAGGGCCTGCGCCCGCTCCTGGTGTCAATTCTAGCGTGGTCATTCTACTTGGAAATGGCCCGGAATGTTTATTCACATCCCCGGAATGAAATTCTGAAAAGAACTTCATCTGTGAGAGGCGGCGCTGGACAACAGCGGGCGTTGGTTGGTTCCACTGAAAGGTGGAGGGAACCATCTGCCCCAGAAAAGGTTGTCTATGCGAAAAATCAGAGACGTTTTGCGTCTGAGGTTCGGAATGAATCTCGGACAGGATCAGATCGCCCGAAGCTGCTCGATCGGGCAGGCCACGGTTCATAGGCATCTGGAGAGAGCCGCGGCAGTCGGCCTGACCTGGCCGTTGCCGGAAGACCATGACGACCGGCGGCTGAATGAGTTGCTGTTTCCCGCCCGGCCGGATTATCCGCCCTCCGTGCCACGACCCGGCCTGGATTTCGCCGAAGTTCATCGCCAGTTGCAGGCCAACCGGTTCGTCACTCTGCAACTGCTTTGGGAAGAGTACCGCGAGACGCACAGCGGCGGATACGGCTACAGCCGCTTCTGCGAACTCTATCAGCGCTGGAACCGGCATCGAGACGTCACGCTCCGGCAGGACCACAGAGCCGGCGAAAAGATGTTCGTCGACTGGGCCGGACCGATGGTGCCGATCCACGATTGCAGAACCGGCGAGACCGTGCCTGCCTCGCTGTTCGTCGCCGTGCTCGGCGCCAGCCCATACACTTTCGCGTACGCCGCACGGGGACAACATCTGGCGAACTGGATCGACTGCCACATCCGGGCCTTCGAGTTCATGAAGGGAACGACAAAGCTGATCGTGCCCGATAACCCGCGGACCGGCGTCGATCGCGCCTGCCGCTATGAGCCGGATCTCAATCGAACCTACCAGGAGATGGCAGAACATTACGGTACGGCGATCATGCCGGCGCGGCCGTATAAGCCCAGAGACAAAGCTAAGGTTGAAAATGCCGTTCTTCTGGTTGAACGCTGGATACTGGCCGCGCTGCGCCATCACCGGTTTGTCTCGCTGGGAGAACTGAACGAGGCCATTGCCGTTCTGCTGGAACGGCTCAACAACCGCCCGTTCCGGAAACGCGAAGGCACGCGTACATCGCTGTTCGCAGCCACCGACCAGCCCGTGCTCCAGCCGTTGCCGCCGCTCCGTTACATCACCGCCGACTGGAAGATGGTCCGCGCATCGATCGATTATCACGTCGAAGTCGACCGTCACTTCTACAGCGTTCCTTATCAGCTCGCCGGCCAGCAGATGGAGGCTCGTTTTACTTCCCGCACCGTCGAGATCTTCGAGGGCGGCAAGCGCGTCGCGTCGCATATGCGCAGCTTCGCGCCTTACCTTCACACGACGATCAGAGAACATATGCCGAAGAGCCATCAGGCACACCTCGAATGGACACCTTCGCGGCTGATCCACTGGGCTGAGACCGTCGGCGACGCGACCGCCCTCGTGATCGCCACCGTGCTGGCAACCAAACGGCATCCTGAGATCGGCTACCGCGCTTGTCTCGGCATTATGCGTCTGGGCAAGACGTACTCGAATGAGCGTCTGGAAGCGGCCAGCAAACGTGCGCTCGAACTCGGCGCCTGCTCGTATCAAAGCCTGAAGTCGATTCTGAAACGGTCGCTGGACCGTCAGACCTCTCTTTCGCTGGAACCGGAAAGAACCGGCCCCCGGCACGAGAACGTGCGCGGCGCACAATATTTCACCCCGCCAACCGATCTTCTGCAGTAATTCGTACGCAAAGACTCAAAAGGAAAACACATGTTAAATCAATCAACTATAGAGAAACCGCACACCATGAAACTACACGGAATGGCCGACGCCTTCCACGCTCAACTGGAGACTGCCGACATGAGCGCACTCGGATTCGAGGAGCGCTTTGCACTGCTGGTGGATCGGCAGTGGCTCTGGAAAGAGAACCGGGCGCTGGCGCGTCGACTTCGCTCCGCTCACCTGAAGGAGGTCGGCGTTATCGAAGATATCGATTACCATCATTCGCGCGGGCTTGACCGCAAGCTGATGCGCACGCTGTCTGCCAGTGAGTGGGTTCGCCAGAACCAGAATATTTTGCTCATCGGCCCTACAGGGATAGGCAAGAGCTGGCTCGGGTGCGCTCTCGCGCAGAAAGCCTGCCGGGACGGCTTTTCCGTGCTACACAAGAGAACCGCCGAACTGTTCCGCGATCTGGAGGTTGCGCACGCCGACGGCAGCATTGGGCGAGTGTTGCTGAAGATATCGCGGATTGATGTATTGCTCCTTGACGACTTCGCCATGGCGCCCATGAAGGACGCCGAACGCCGGGACTTTCTGGAGATCTGCGACGACCGTTATCAGAGTCGGCCGATGATTCTCACTTCGCAGGTGCCGATTGCGCACTGGCACGAACAGATCGGCGACCCGACCATCGCCGACAGCATCCTCGACCGTCTGGTGCATAACGCTCATCGCATTGAGCTCGACGGCGAATCGATGCGAAAAAACCGGGGCCGGAAGGCCGTGCCCGCTCAGCAGTAAAACCGTCTCTCCAGCGCTGGGCGGGGCAAGGGGACTCAAACGCCGTCCCCTTGCCCCACACCCCCATCCCCGCTAAAAACCTTCAGAACCATTGACGATGTGAATAAATTCAGGCATCATCAAGTGTCAGCGTCGCTGCGCTCCGATCTTTATTCACATCAGACCGGAATCCTCTGTTCACATCGTCGGAATACGCAAAATGTGCCACTCCAAAGTGTCTCACTTTTGGGGTTCAGTCCAGAATACCGAAATCAACCCGGTCTCGGATGCCATGCACCTTGACACGCGTCTGCATCGCCGGGCGCAAATTCCAGTCACCGTGATGACCTCTTCGAGAGCTCGCTGGGATCGTCAAGGTGCGGAGACGCACTCTTCGCCCTTCGCCCTGTGTGCCCGCCTGCGAGACCATCGCGGACGATTAGTCGAAGGAGTCGTCGTCCTCGTCCTCGTCCGAGTCTTCGTCTTTCGGTCGCTTGAAGTGCCTGGCATCGGTCAACAGCTTGAGGATGCCGGGGTCGACCTTCTTCGCGACGGCCGGAGGGATCGCCTCTTCTCCGTACAGGTACTTCCTGAGCTCGGGCGGCACACTCCTGAATTCGAAGATGCTGCTGTGCTTGCCGCCGATCGTGGCCGGCGGCACCGGATGCCCCGCCAGTGCCTGCTTGAGGGAGATGTGGAGGAATGCGCCCTTGTCGAATTTTTCCGTCGTGAAGTCGGCTCTGAGCTGTTTCTGCACCGCTGCCTTGTCGGATGGCTGCAGAGCGTCCAGCCATTCCCAGGGGGGCGTCCGCGGCAACACCTCCCATTGGTTCTTGATCTCGGGCGAGACCACCGGGAACCCGATGTCGCCCTCTTCTTTCAAACTGGTGTCGCCGACCTTGCGCACGATCTCCGCGAGGAACTTGATGACGGACGCCACCATTCCGTAGACCCGTGCCGACTTGTCAGCCTCAAGGAGACCTGGGGTGGGCAACCGCGCTGCGAAGCCGGGATCGAACCATTTCGCATACCGGAGAAGCAGCGCGGAGTCCCCGGTGCCACTCGCCAGCTCGTCGGTCTGGACGCCCATGGAGGCCTGGTTTCCGAATCCGATCCCGCCTGGCCCGTCTGAACGGATGGTGTGGTCGTGCAGTATCTCGATGTGGAAGCCCCCCAGGTCCTGGGTCACGACACCCTCCCTGGTTTTCCCGGCCGTCTCGATGGCACTCACCATGACGCGGGTCGCTTCCAGGCGGTTCCGCATCGCAACCGGGTCCTCCTTCTCGGCAGGCTTCGTGCGCAGCTCGATGGTGTACTCGTCGTTGCTGCCCATGTCGGTCGTGAACTCGACCAGGATCACACCGGCCTTGAGCACGTTGCCGATGACGCCCCGGGTCTTCGAATAGATCTTGTGATCTCCAACCAGCTCTTGCTCCACCCCGATCGTGGCGCCGGTGTAGTCGCGGGTGCCGAGCACTGCGTTACGCCAGTTGTGATACTTGAACTCTTCGGCGCTCCTGGCCTCCTCCCCGAGGCGAACGTCGGCGGTCTTGCGCTCGGGCACATCGAGCCCGGCCTTCTCGCTCCGGCTGGAGCTGACGACCTCGTCAGGCGGGATCTCCACCCCGCCGACAAACACCTTGCGCTGGACGCTGTGCCGGCGTTGCACTTCGATGTCGGCACCGGCGTGCAGGTCGAGCTGCCCCTCGGCTGACCGGGGTAAGGGGTCAGGTCTTGCCTTTTGCTTTTGCACAACTACAGCGGCCGCCGCTCTTTGCCCCATCACATCCGCCTCGTGCCCGAGCCTCGCGTCCTCATTCACCGGCACGCCATCCTTCATCTGCCTGGTCGGTCGCACCCTGCCCTGCGCCTGCCGGACGATGTGCCAGGCTTCGTGCGGCAGATGCTGTTCCTGCCCAGTCGCGACTTGGATGTCGCTGCCCTGCGCGTCGGCCTGGGCGTTGAGCTGCACGGGCTGAGTGGAGTTGTAGTGGACCTTGACGTGGTCCAGGGACATGCTGGAAAGCGATTCGATGCCTGACTTGAGACCGTCGGGCAGACCGGTGTTGTTCGGTTCAGGCTCAGGCCCCGCGAACTGCGCGGGCGATCCCGGAGAACTCTCGCGCCGGGAAACCGTCGGCTCCGCTACGATGCGTTGCGCGGTCTCCGGCTCACCCGGCAATTCTTCCATTTCCCGACGTTGAGCCTGGCCGCCGAAAAGACCTTCCATCCGCTTGCGCTGCGCAATCACGCAGGGGCTGTTTTGGACGCTGTCGAAAAATGCCTTCTGTTGTAGAACCCGAGGGCTGCCATTGATCGCTGCGGCCAGCTCGCGCTGCGCCACGGTCTCCGGGCGGTTGTCAGCAAACGCGGGTTCGGGCCGCTGAATCGGATCGAACTTCCCTGCGGCTTCACCTAGGGCAAAAACGGGGATTTGTGCGGACTTGCCTGGTGCGTAAGCTTTAGACATGTTGTCACCTCTGGCGGGAGTCGAACGAACGCTTTAGTTTAACCGTAGTCTAACCGGGATTTCACAGCGCGGGGCGGCTGCGGTCAGGCTGCAACGCTCACCTCCCCTTCCAACAAGAGAATGTGGCAGATGGAACTGTAGAGCCAGCTTGTTCTCCTGATCGTTTCTCGCGAGCGCCGAGATCTTGCGCCCAACTACTCTCCGGAAGGCTCACGCTCCACGCTGTCCACAACCAGCACCGGTACGTTTCGTTTCGCCGCGGTCAGCTTCAGTCCGACCTGTCTTTCCAGAGCATCGAAAAAAGGCAGTTCGCTGCTGAAAGGGATTGACATTGGCAGGACAGGCAAGCCATCGCGTGCGCCTTTGATGGTGACGAAGACGCTGTTGTTTTCGGCCGATGGCAAACGCGACGCAGGCAGAACCAAGATCGCGGAATCGCGAACATCTGTTCCGCCGCATTGCGTAAACGGCTGATCTCCATCTGCTCGGCGCTCACCACCTTCTTCTCCGCGCCTCTCAGCTTTCCGTGCCGCTCGGCTTGCACCCAGTTATGTAATGTCTGATCCACCAGCCCCAGACTGCGCGCCGCAGCCGCCAGCGTTTGCCCCGATTCCACCAACCGTACCGCTTCCTGCTTAAACTCCAGCGTGTACTTCGCCCGCTTTGCTCTTTCCATTTTTCCCCTTCGCTGATTTTCAGCTATGGGATACGTTCTGCGCGGGCAAGGTCATTTCGGAGAAGCGGAACTACCTTTTCGACGCTTTTTGATAAAATTTTAGATATTTCGAATCGCTGCCTTCAAAAGGCCGCGACCCATACCGGAGAAACAGATCGTCAAACAGCCGGTACGCTTCGCCCAAATCACCGGAATCGAAGGTAACAGTTCCAGCGAGAAAATCGACTGACGCATCCGGCCCCCCTCCATACACCTGCCTCACTATATCGAGCCAGCGTTTAGCTTTGTCGTATTGTTGTGTCGCCTGGTAGAAAGCGGTCATGCCCCATGACAAATCCTGGCTATAAAAGTCCTGCTTCGTCTTAGGGTCGGGCAAAGCGTTCCATGCTTCCAGAAAGTGCTTCTCGGCTTCGCCGATCGCGCCATTTTTCCATGCTTCCCGACCGGCAGCAGTCTCACGGGCGAGCTTCTCCAAAATCCGAGGTGACAATATGCTCTTCATAGCTTAGTCCAGGGAGGAGGAAGGTAGACCTCTCCGAGGCTCGCTCCGGCTGAACGGTTCAAACCGTAGTAATCCAGAACATAGTTTTCGGACTCTGACATCCATGCCAGAACCTGCGGAGATCTGGGGCCAAGGAAGCGAAATTTTGTGTTCCACATAGTTACAGCGTCCTGAATATGTGACATGTCAGCATCTTTGAGCGGTCGCCACACACCTTTTGAATCCTCAAATCGTACTTCGCCGGTAATCGAATTTCTTGTCAGCTTGCCCGCCTTCTCCATTCGCGCCTGAACTTCCAGTCCAGTCGGGGAAGCCTTACCGGGTGTCGGGCCCATGTACATCTCGCGTTTCCTGCCCTCCTCGAGAGCTTCCTGAAGAGCTGCCTTCTGATGGTAGAGTTCGGCTCGTTCAGAGACGATAGGATCTCTCTCAGCACGCAAAGCCTCCAGTTTCTTTTTCGCTTGCTCCCATTCCGCTTTGGCCTGCGCGTAGCCTTCCGAGCGGACTTTCATTTGTCTTACTTTGTCGTACGCCAACTTGGCTTGCCTCTCGCCATCGGCGATATCTTTGTCGAGGTCGCGGAGTTGCTGTTGCACAGCCGGATCGGGGTTCGCAATTCTGGCGTCGACGTCTTTCAGCCTCTCTTTCATCTCGTCGGTCGCATTTTTTTTGGCAAGCCGATCCGCCTTGCCGGTTTCCTTCTCTTGAGTTTTCCCCGCCGGTTCTCCTTTTGGCGTCCCCAGGGGATCTCGGCAAAGGACCGGCGTGGGCTTTGAATAGAGTTCGCATGAGATGCCGTCCGGAGTTACCACTTCCTGCATCTCATGATCCCCGGTTTTGGCCCGCCGCTTTCCGGGCACATCTCCCTCAACATCATGCAGAGGGTGTTCGTCGATATACTTTTCCGCGGCAGGGATTTCGGCCTCATTCGCGGCCTGCAGCCAGTTTTCCGCCGCCTCCTGGGCGGCGACGATTTCGACAGATCTCGCTTCGGATTGTGTGTCCGCTTTCCAGTCCTTCAGAGCCGGTCCGACACGCCCTTTCACCATTCGTATTCCGTCAACGCCCATGCGCGCGAAGCCGTAGTATTGAACTGTCGCATCCACGTATTTCCATACGCTCAGGAATCCGCGGCCCCCGGCGCTCTTCATGATTTCGTGCCGATAGTCGTTAATAATGGCTGACGCGGCGCCTATGACGAACACCACCCGATCCGCCATCGCGAGCGCTCCGACGCCCGACACCAGACCGCCGGCGCCAGCGGTCGCGCCCATGATAGTGACCTCTTTGAATCGGCCCCAGAACGCCTGGTCAATCCGATTCGCAAAATCGATCAGCATGATTGCCGGAACGTAGACAAGGGGTTCACCTTCTTCGTCAAACAATTTGGCTCCGACCAATTCATCGGGATCCAATTCGAAGCCACTCCTGATTTCGTCTCGCGTATGATGCTGTAGCAACGTCCGGGTTTCGGGGAGAAACTCTTCGTCGAACACGCCGGTCGTGTCGTAGTACACCCTGACATTTCCGTTTGTAAGCAGTTCCGCGTGCAGGGTTGCGCCAGAACCGGCACTGCCAAAGAAGCGCTGATCCTTTACCGGGAAGATCATAGGATTACGCAGTTTTGCGAGAGTGGCCGCATCCGGCGCGGGGCGATTTCTCCCAATCGCCTCTGTAATCTTCCTCGCCTGTTCCTGCTCAAAATCACTGACCTTGCCGGTGATCAGCGCGGCGTACAGAACGTCCAGAGCACGCCGTCCTTCCGGGTCCGCCGCAAAATTGTCCAGCCTTCCGGCCTGGGATTGCAGGCTGATAAATGCGGCGGCCACATTATCCTCCGAGTAAGAGGACAGAGAGCCGGACGAAAGATCCTCAAATTGTTCTCTTATGTATCGATATGGATTGGCGTCACTCCACGCCTGGTTGCTGAGTTGTCCCGCCGCCGCGGCAGCGTACCGGTCGCTGTCATCATCGACGTTCCATGTCCAGAGAGCACCCTTATCCTCGCGATTCGCGAAGTCGATCAGCATTATCGCCGGAACATATGAACGCGGTCCGTTATCTGCGCCGAACAGTCTGACTCCGACCGTCTCCTCGGGGTCCACCTCGAAGCCGTTCAGAATTTCGTCTCGCGTATGACGACTGAGCAGCGTTTCGGTCTCCGCGCGAAACTCCTCGTCAAACACACTGTCGTCATAAGAAATGCTGACTTTCCCGCTTGAAAGCAACTTCGCCTTCAAAGCAGCGCTGGAACGTGCTATCGGGAAAACCATTGGATTGCGGACAGTGGCCGCCGCGGCTGTAGACGCCGGAGGGCGATGGCGGGCTTTCACGTCGAGGATTCTGTCCGCCTGTTGCCGCTCAAAATCGCTTACTTTTCCCGTAATTACCGCGTCGTAAAGAACGTCCAGAGTTCGTCGTCCCTCCGGGTCCGCGGCAAATCGGTCGAGTCTGCCAGCATTGAATTGCAGCTCGATAAATGCGGCGCTGACGTTGTCCTCCAGGCTTCGCTTGACGTCGTCGATCTGTTTTCTGACGAAGATGAATGAGTAGGGGTCAAGCAAAACCCACGCCCACTGGTCGATCTCTTTGGCCTTCAGAGCGGCCCAGTCGTCATCGTAATCACGCTGTACCTGGTCCTCTGGAGCGGCGGACTGTGAACCCAGTCCGGATTGTTGCAGGACATGGGTCAGTTCGTGTACCAATAAGCGGCGGCCAGGCTGGGTGGCCGGCGCAAATTGCCCTTCGCCAAATACGATCTGATGTCCGACCGTGTAGGCCCGGGCGCTGATCTCTCTGGCGGAATTTGCCGCACGGGCATCCGTGTGCACCCGCACTTTACTCAGATCGCGACCAAAGCGCGGCTCCGCAAATGAGCGTGTCTGCGCATCGAGCGGGCGGCCCGGCGACCGCAGCGTTTCGTTCACACTGGAAGGCGCCGTTGTTAGTCCCGACTGGCCGGAATTCGCAGGCTTCATCTGCAGATATTCGTTTCGCGGCTGAGCCTGACATGTCTCGCAGTTTCCGCCACAGGAACACTTGCGCTGGATGGCGGAAACGGCGCCGGACATCGGGGATGTTTGCGGAGCCCCGGATTCCGGCGTTCGCATTACCCGGTCGGTGACGCGGTCTGCCTCCTCCTCATACGGGTCATCCGGCCGGTTGATTGTCAGCTTAGCCTGAATCCAGGCTCCCGCATCCGAAAGCAGGAAGCGCGGGAGGCCCGCAACGGCGCCGGCCGAAGCCTGGGGCTGTACGCTCTCGGAAGCGAAATCCTTCGTCGACGCCTCGCTTTTCTTGTGTTCCGTTTTTGCGGCAGCGACAGATGACATTGGGGCCTCAGACGCTCCGCAGTCCCGCAGGCAATTGTTTCCCGAGTTTGCGATACTCGTCCGAGACGGCGCTCAGAATATCCGCATAGGCAAGCCGCCGGTTCTCTCCTTTGGCAAGCATTGCACCGGTCAACACGGCGTTTCGAATGTTGCCACCGAGCAGATCCGCGCTGGCGGAAAGCAGATTCAGCTCGCGACCATCGAGCAGATGATCCGAACCCAGGTGCGACTGCCAGAGCGCGCGCCGCTCCTCGGGCCCGGGAACCGGGAACTCCACAATCGCATCCAGCCGGCGAAAAAATGCGGGATCGAAGCGCGCGCGGCTGTTGCTCGTGAGAACCACAATGCCATCGAAGCGTTCTATGCGCTGTAGCAGATAATTCGTCTGAGCGTTGGCGAAACGGTCGTTCGATTCCTTGATATCCGTGCGCTTGCCGAACATCGAGTCAGCTTCATCGAAGAGCAGAATTACCTCCGAGTTTTCTGCGCGCGCCAGCAACTGAGCGAGATTTTTTTCGGTTTCTCCGATGAACTTGCTGTTTACGGCGGCGAGATCGACGCGATAGAGAGGCAATCCGAGCCGCGTTGCCAGCCAGCCTGCCGCGAGCGTTTTCCCGGTGCCGGACGGGCCGGTAAAAAGCGCGCGTACTCCCGGCCAGTACTTCGCCGAGGCGCTTGGGCCGAGTCCCTCGACTAGTTCCTCGCGACTGCGGCAGCGCAGAAGCAGACGATTCAATTCGTTCCGAAGTCCCGGGGTCATGACGAGAGCCTCATCGGGTATCTCGTCGGGCATCGGCTGCGCCAGGGCTTCGAGCCCGCTGCCCTCGGCTGTCCACGCCGCCGCTGCAATATCTTTCAGGAGCGGTCTGGTCCGGCCGTTGAGAACACTCTGATGGCGAGCTAACCGTCCGAGTTGCGCGATCCGGCCGCTTCCATGCCGATGACTTGCGAGGTGGCGAGCCAGCGGGCTGACGCCGCGCGCAGCCCCGCCGAGCGCCATACCCCAGAGACGGACGCGTTCACCTTTCGATGCGATCGGGATCGTCCAGCCTGGGACCGTTTCGGCGTCCGATTCCAGACTTCCGTCCGGTCCACAGATGGCGATTCGCGCGCCGTGATAACGCGGGATCGACGGAAGCGCCCTGCGTTCTCCAGGTCCCAGTTCGAAACAAAATACGGGTGCCAGCAGACGCAGGTACAGGAACGGCGCGAGTCCGCCAGATACCTGCGCCCCGCGATACTTCTCGGCATCGATGAAAAGTGCCTGCCGGCCCAATCTTCTCGCAATCTCCGCCGAAACTGCTTTCGCCTCGGCGAGCGACCCGCTGCGAAGCACTATCGCCTTGTTGTTCCCCTTCGACAGCCCAAGAGCGTAACGTTTTGCCGCGGCTACCGCCGACAAAGGGAGTGGCAGGTCATCCGCCTGATTCTTTGCGAGGGCAGCGCCGGGCCAGGCTTTTTCGTATCCGTCGCGTCCTTCAAGCGCAAGACAGAGAAAAACTGGCATGGAAAGGGCGCGTTCGGCAAGCGGCGCTCCCTCGGACGCAACCAGCAGAAGGCCGGACTCGACGGCTGCGCCCATCAGAATCACGGAAATAATCGCCCCCTCATCGCCGAATTCGCGCATTGCGGTGGCCAGAAGCCCCAGTGTAGGGCGCGATCCTCCGATCGGCGCCTGGAGATGCGCGATCGCGCGGCCGCACATCAGATCTGTCTCCACCGCCGCGGCGAGCGCAGTAACCAGTAACTCAACTCTGGTAAGTCCCAGTTCCTCCCCGAGTGCCTGGAGAACGTGATCGCTCTTCGAATGGATATTGGCGCCTGCGCGCGAACGCAGGAATTCCGCCTCAGGCGATTGGTCGGAAGGAGAGGTCAGTTTGGCGAGCATCCCCAAACAAGCGGACGACAACGACACGCCGGTATCCGGCATTTCAACCATGCAACTCTCCACGATGGCGGTAATGGAAATGGATCACACGGCCGAACCAGGGCAGCCACCCCGGGTCGAGATCGAGGCCTATTCGCCGAATTCTGATGTCAGCTGAATCGATCGAAAGGGACACATCGAGGTGCGCTCGGGTTAGCGTCACAAAGCCGGGACGCCGCACGATTTCCCGTAGTCCGATTTCGCCGTTCCGCCGGCACCATCGGCGGATTTTGCGAAGCCATACTCGCTGCAGATGTTCATTGACTTCCTCCTCGGGATCCGCTTCCTCAAGGGCCATGGAGGTCCACAGCAGAATCGAATCGTGGCTCTGTATTCCGGCATATTGGGCGACGCACCGAAAAAATCTGGCCAGAAATCCGATTCCGGGAGTGCGATGAGCGATCCCGAATCGGGCGATCACGTTCACCAGGAAATAAAGTCCGGCTCCCGCCGTAGGCTCTCCAAAACAACGGCCCTGCTCAATGACAGGACGTGCCGCGGCAAGGTCTGTGCGCAGCAGTTGTTCGCTGCGCTTTTCTGGTGGGTCGCTCTCTCTGACAGACTCGGGAGGATTGATCGTCGCCGCCGCGTGCCAGGACGGCCCGTCCGCTATCTGTGTGTCCGGTCCAACGTCAGCAACGCGTCTTTCGCGAACCGCACATTCACGTAAAGTGGCGCGCGCCCGGCTTATCGCGGTGCCGTTCTCCATTTCAGCAGGGGACGCCAGTATTACTGCCAGGGTGGCAAGCCAGATGACGCGGGGGTTGTCGGCACCAAAGGCCTGCGCTGCCCGTTCGAGCGTTTGCAGCACTGGCATCCGCAAAGTCGCACGGATCGGCGCGTCGGGCTGCATATCGGAATTGCCAAACTCGCTCAGCCAGCCACGCGTTGCTGTCTCCGAAATCAGATTGAGCAGAACCACCGGTTCGAGGCGTGCGGCCAGGAGCCTGTCGAAGACGACGGCCGCAACCGCTATCCAGGAGGCTTCCGATCGGCTCAGTTTCGCGATGGCTTCCGTGGCATGTGAGCCGGCACTCGCTCCGGGCCCGGTCTCGGAGACCGAACCCCAGAACCACGCATCCATCGGCCAACCCCGCAGCGCCGTGAACAGCAACGCTTCACACGCTTCCTGTTCACTTCGAAAAAAAACCGCATCCGCGCGGTGCGAATCAGGACGCAGGCCGTGAACGGCGTTCCGCGCGAGCGCAAGCAGGGCAGCCTGGAACGCGTCGAGCCACGCGCGGCGATTTCCGCTCTCGGGTAAACCGCTGACGTGCACGCTTCGGAAATAGTACACACGGCCTTCGCTCTCCCCCGGCAACGAGGCCAACCGCAGGGCTTCCTCCATCATGAAGCGAAGCCGGTGAACGGACGCGTTCTCACCTGCGCGAAGACGGCAGGTGCGAATTCGGCGGTCGTTCCGGGAAAGGGCGGGAGGAAACATGGTATCGGGCTACGGAGTGGAGAACGCCTTGTAAACAACGGCATCGCGGCTAAGCGCGGTGTAATGCGCGACATCGTTCGGCTGCAGCGCAACGTTCGGCTTGTAGACGTCGGTGATTGTGGCGGTCACTCCCGTGCTGTCGAGATCGGTCACAACAGCCTGCGCGGCAAGGTTGACGCCGCTGTATATCCGGACATTCATGCCGTGTCCCACGCGATCCGAGGGAAGACTCAGCCGCACGGTTCCGCCCACGGTCGCATTCGCTCGGAGCGCGACGGCACCCGCGATGATGTTATCGACCGGCGCGTTACTGGCCAGCAGAATCGCCACGGCTATCAAGTCGCTCATCAGCGCGCTGGCCGTCTGGTCTGAAGTATCGATCTGCTGGAAGAGCCAGTCGACAAGAAGCTGCATCTGTTGGCGATCGGTGTAATCCTGGCTATTCCAGCCCGGTAATACGGCCAGGCTGGTCAGATTTACACTTGCGCCATTATTTTGAATGAATTCCGCCCACTCCAGCCGGTTAGCGGGGAGCGCGCCACCGACACGAGTGTAGAGGCACGTGGCAACGCTCGATATCTGCTGTAAAGAGCGCGCCGCCGCGTTCGAGACTCCGGTGTAGACCGAGGAAGAAGACATCAGGTCCGCAACCGCCGCCACACTCTGAAGGGACACAACCTGAGCGCTCCAGCTCTGGCCCGCCAGTTGCGCCGGATTAAACGCGGCGCGCTGCGTTTGATAGCTCCGGAATGTCTGCTGGCCGGCGGAGTACACGGCGGCAATCGACGCGGAATAAACCCCGGGCGCTGCGGCAGCGGACGAAGCCGGCAACGGCGTCTGGACTAGCGCAGTGGCGCGCGTTTGCGTGTCAAAGGCGACGTTCTGCAGCAGACTCGGTCGTTCCAGTTTTGCAACCTGCGACTGAACCGAAGGGAACCAGTAAACAGGCGCCTCGCGCAGCAACGCAACCATCTCGCTCAGCTCGGGCGGTATCGCCACGGATTGTGTGAGACAGGCGGGTACCGGGTTTGCCACGTTTGCCGGAAGAAGCTGCCGGCTGGGGGTTCGGGCGGCGTCGATCAGGGTTCGCGGGCGCGTGTATGCGACAAACTGCACATACGTCGCAAGAACGTTGGCGCGGGTCGCATTCACATTCGCAACCCGTGCCTGTTCGTCGCCGAGCAGACTGCTCACAAAGGCGAGATTTTGTCTGGCCTGCGTCAGATCGTTCCCGAGTTGGGTCAGGAAGACCTGGGCGACCTGCATGTCCGCCTGAACGTTACTCAGGGCCGTGGCGCAAATGGAAAGGAAATCCTGGTATTGTTGAACCCGCCCCTCAACTGCCCGCAAGAACTGAGTGTGCTGCTCGAGCACATGTACTCCGGCCGAAAACAAGTCGGCGGAATCGGGATCCGCCGGGGGAACACCCGTCGAGTTGTTATTCGGCGGTGTGAGTTGAGGATTATAGAGCGCATACGTAAGATTGCTGTACCGTGTGTTGGAGTACACCGTCCGGCTCGATGGTGCGGACCGGAGATCCGACATAGTGTACGGAATACCGTCCGGAGGGGCAGTGTCCACCAGAATGGGCAGATCGTCTATCGTAATTTCAAGAGCGGCGAGAAGCTGCAGGATTGCTACGCGATTGCCCACCGAATAGAGGAGAGCATCCTGGGAGGGGGGCGGCGTGAGACGGCTCGCGACCGTCAGGGTGCGTACGTTGAGGGAACCGCCGACGATGGGCGATTGCTGGGTAATATCCGTGGGACTTGCCGGCTGGCTGGGGGTTCCGACAGAGATGGGTGTGAATTCCCCTACAGCCTGAACTGCCAGTTTCCCGGCGGCCCCACTGAACGCCGAAATATTCGCCTTTGGGACGATAGCAGCCGGGGACAATACCCTGCTTACCGTGTTTGACAGGGTTGATACGTTCAGCTTTGCGGTTGCCAGTGGCAGTGCGGTTGCCTGCGCGGTCGGGACCACTGTCCCGATGGTGGCTGCGACTGTTGGTGAGACGGCTGAGACTTCAGTCGCGGAAATCGGGGCTATCTGAGCGGCGGCTGCCGGCAAAGCTACCTGCGCACTCGGAGAGATGCCGAGCGAGGTCATATAGTCCTGGATGTTTTGCGAAGTCGCCGTGGCGGTGTCTCCTGCGGCGATATTCGCCAGGATCGGCGAGACCGCAAGCCGCGTCGCGTCCGTGGCGCCCAGAACGTTCTGCCGGTAACGGTAGATGTCGGTCTGGGCAGTCAAAAAACCAAGATCCAGAGCGTCGTTAGCCTTTTGGATCTTGGCATTGATCCGATTCATGAAATGCTGGAGCCCGTAGCTTTGGAGGTCGGCCCAGTCGGCTGCGTTGAAAAGAAATATTTGGGTAGTTGTGGGGGTAGGCGTCAGAGAGTTCTGTGAAGGGGCCTCAAAAGAGACCACGTACGGCGCGACATTCGCGGTTGCCTGGAGATTCTGCAGATCGGTAGAGACATAAGCGGAGCCCACCAGCACGGTTCCAAAGGCCTCGTCCGGATCGGACTTAAAGACGGAAGTGCCGTCGCGGCCGGAAATCTCATCCTGGGTGAGACCCGTATCCGGATCGAGTAGCTGCTGATTCAAAAGTGGCGCCAGGGCGTTGGCTTCGAGTTGGACGATGATCTGGTGCTGCAGCACCACGTTTCGCGCCAGCGTCGCTGCATTCACCTCCTGCTGGAACACCGGGTCGAGCGCTTCGGTCACCAGAACATTCGGGTCGTAAACCGCATCCGGAAGTGGCACCAGAATCTCGACTGTTTCGTTCGCGGCCGTGTTGAGAGGGGCTGCGGTAATACCGGTTCGGAGCACGGCTTCAAGCTCCTCTGCGTACACCGGCGCGGCGGTTGCGGTCCAGCCGGGAGGACACCACAATGCCCCGTTGAACCCGAAGTTCATCGTGTAGGGAGGTAATACGCCAGCCGGAGGAAGAAAGGCAAACTCACTCGCGATCGAATCCATCACCGACGATGGCGTGAGCACCTGCCCCAGTTGCTCCGCCAATTGATTTACCCTCGCGTTGGCGAGTGCCGGTTCCACGACCGCCAGATTCTGCGTATCTGAGCCCGGAACCACATATCGCCTTCGGGACAAACCTCCCGCTCTGACTACCGTGGAGCGGTCCGCAAACAGCGCTTTCGAGGTCGCGTCGAAGCCGACAACCGCCAGCGGAACTCCCAGAAACTCCCAGGGCAACCTGTCATCGGGAGCCAGGGCGAGTTCAGCGTTAAATACGGTATATGCGAGCCGATTGCGCCAGGTTGCAGCGGGTGAGGCCGCCGGAAGCGTAAGGGAAGTGGGCGCAGTGGGCCAGGTGAGCAAGACGAGCCGGATGCCGTCGACGATCTGCGAATCGCCGAATGCATATTCGTCTGGATCCTGATCGCACGACGCGTCCAGATTTCCCGAAACGACTATGTTCGCGGGGCCGGTGTCCACTGCCGACCCTGAGACGTCGGCGACGATCGCTTGTATCAGCAGCACACCTGCCCATGGCTGTCCCGCCGGGGCCGTGTACTTGCCAAAATCGGCCATGTATGAGCCGGTGACTCCATCGAGGACTGCAAGACCGCTCAACGTGGTTGTCAACGAGCGCGTCAGCGTCACGTCCTGGCCCGTGGCCGAGATTCCGTACCCGGGAGTTACGATCAACACCGGATCCGCCACACTGAGGTTCACGGACAGATCGAGACCCTGGACGGTTCCCTGTGTGACCGCCTGACCCAGCATGTTCAGTCTTCCCGCGCGATAAAGCTGCTCATTCGTGAGCGCAGTGTCGCTGAGTGCGCGTCCCGTGAAGAGCGACAGGCGCTGCAGCCAGCCCGCACTGACCTGCTGTAGCAGCTCGGGCTCGATTCCGATGAGGTCTTCGCCGGCTAATGCGTTTTTAATTTGCGTTGCACTCATCGTAGATGCCTCATAGATTTCACTTGTCCGTGATCGGTGGCTTAAGTGTAGTGATGCCTGGTGGAGTTGTGGTGATTGGTTTCACAGTAGTCGTTGGCGTTGTCGTGGCTGGTGGCACCACGGTTATGGCTGGCGGGGCCACGGTTGTGACTGGCGGGACCGTTGTTATGATTGGCGGAACTGTGGTTGTAACTGGCGGAACTGTGATCGTACCTAGACCAGGTGGCGTTACAACGGGTGGTGGGGTTGTCGTAATTGAAGGGGAGACAATCGTAACGTTTATCGCGTTCGACGATATAGTTCCGTTCTTCACTAGGACCGCGAACGTACCCGGTCCAACGTAGGGGGCGACTATAGTCGCCGTCATCTGATTGGCGCTCAGAAACGTCGGGTTGGCGATCAGATTTCCGTTCCAGAAGACCTGCGTGGCAGCGGTGAATCCACAGCCATTTAGCGTAATAGCAGTATCTTGGCCAATTATCGTGGGGTTTGTCAACGAGACCTTGCTGAGCACGAAGCTCGCATTAACCTTGAACGTAAAGTACAAAGGAGTCGCGCCCGTGCCGGAGATTCCCACCGCGAACTGGCCCGGTGAAAAGAGCAGGCTCGCTGCGACTGTCGCCGTGAGTTGCGTTGCAGAAACGAAAGTAGTCGGCAGGTTCGTTCCATTCCATGTGACACTGATGCCGGCTGTGAATCCGGTTCCGGTCACCGTCACCTGGGTGTCGGGGTCGCAGGTCGACGCGCTGTTTGGGGAGATCCCGGTAATAACCGCCGGCGGAAGAACTGTGAACGGCACGGCATTCGAATAATGGAACCCGTCCCATCCCGCAATTGAGATGGAACCTGCATTGGCAATAAGACTGGCCGGGACGGTCGCTTTAATGAGTGTGGGATTGTAAAAGCCGGCGGAGAGATGTACTGAGGGTGGCGTGCCTGGCGGAGTGGCGGGGGGTGCATCCCAATACACGTTCATTTCGTTGCTCAGATTGATACCGTCTATTTCCAGAGCCAAATCGGGTCCTCCCGCAACGACTGAAGAGGGGACGACTCCCGTGATTTGCGGTACGGGTGGCTGCACCCTGAAGCTGACGACAGTCCCGCTGCTGCCGCGACGGACGTAATACCCGTAAGTCTGCGTACCGAACGCGGCCTGCCAACTGCTGTTATCCGTGCCGGAGGGCTGAACGGTTCCACTCGCGCCGCGATAAAACTGCAGAAGGTCAATCGGCTTTCGATTGCTGAGTACCTGAGGAAGTACGGTGGTGACCGGAAGCGTCGGCAGACTCGCTGCAAAAGACGCGAATCCCGCGCGGGGCACCGGCACGAGAACAAAGACCGTCATATTCGCGTAAACGCCCGGATCCAGCGTCAGATCGATGGGCGGCAAAGACATGCTTTCCGCGATCAGCGCGGGCAATTCGTCCTCCGGAACAACGCTCAACCGCACATCCATCTGGGGCGGAAAGTATTTTTGCGTGAAACCATCGGTGCTGACGGAGGCCAGCGGGAGGCGGCCCGCGGGCGGCAGAGCCTGAAAATAGTCCGTGGCCGCGAAGCTGGCAGGCAGCTTCTGCCGTGTGAATGAATTCACAGCCTGCTGGAGCTGAGTGTCGTATTGCAACAGGAAAGCCTGTTGCGTCGCCGGATCCGTGAGGCCGAACCGCAATCCCGTATACTCCACTCCCATGTCTCTGCGGACCAGATAGGGATCCAGCCAATCGATGGCTCCGCCCTGCAGACTCAGCATGGCGAGCGGGAGCAGAGAATCCGAAAGCGAGCCGGGATTTCCCGTAGCGAAGGTCTGCCGTGCGAGCGCGGCCTGGAGGGTTGTGGCGCCGTTGTTGTTCGAAGGTCCGGGATAGGGTACAAGCACGATCGCCGTGGCCTCCACCATATCGCCGTCATGCGTGGAGCGCGAACCCTGAACGGTAGTCGGATATGCCGTGATGGGATTGGCGGTGAATTGGACAGGCTGGAGCGCCACTACATACAGGCCCGTGCGAGTAGCCGGCGAGGAAACCTGGACGGCGGAGACCCCGAACTGCACGTCGAGGCTCGCCGTCTCCGTCAGATCCGCTAGCTGTACCGTCAGGTCGCCGGGAACTCTGACGATTTCTCCTGCCGGCGTCACGCCACGCCCTGCCTGAATTGTGATTGCCGTGGCGCCTCCGGCCTGGCCGGGCGAGGATGCCGAATTGACGAGCAGTCCGTCGATAGCACCGAATCCGGGAGCTCGCGCGAGATCCGCTTCTCGCTGGAGGAAATAATTTTGCTCCCGCGCGAAGTCCCGAGCCGCCAGAAACCGGCCGTCGAACCAAAGCGGTCGCGTGCGCCGGCTGTCCAGCACAAGAGAGCCGTTGGTTTGGTACGGCGCGAGATCCGCCGGCTGAAGTACAGGCCGCGTGTCGCCTTGTGTGTAATTTGCCATGTGATTTACTCTGCTTAGCTCCCGACTGTGAACTGCAGTTGAGCCGTTGCGGGCGCGAAGGCCTCATCCCCGGTATATTCTGCGTTCAGCGAGTGCGTTCCGTTTGCCAGCGATGCCGCGGTCACCTGAAAAACGGCGCTCCCGAGGCTCAGCGGTGTGGAAGACTGCGTATCCGAATCGACCTGAAACAATATGCTGCCGGTAGCAATAGCTGGTGACACCGCGGCCTTGAATGCGAGTGTGCTGGTCCCAGGGACCAGAAGTTGTGACAGCGCAATCGTGGCGGGCTTGAACGGAACCGCTGTAAGATTCAGATTCAGGGGGGCCGAGACGCTGCCGCTGAAATTCGAATCGCCGGAGTAGGATGCCTTGAGCGAGTGAGCGCCGGCGGCGAGCGGCCCCGGAGTCAGCGTTGCGACGCCCCCGGCGAGCGCCGCGGTTCCCAATACGGTGGCTCCGTCGCTGAACGTAATAGAACCGGTAGCCGCCGAAGGCGACACGGTGGCCGTCAGAGTAACCCCTGCGACGTCTGAGCCGATTGACGAAAGAGTGGTCACCGTCGTTCTGTTCGCCGAAGTGACATAGATCGGCGTGCTCCGGCGGCGCACATAGTATCCATAGATCGAAGAGCCGATCGCGCCGGTCCATCCCGTACCGCCTGACGTACCGGTCGCGAGTTTTCCCTGATAGAAGCGAAGCGCGCTGACCGGATTGCGATACGCCACCGCCGGGGGCACTGCGGCGGTCAGTTGCGTTGGCGCGAGATTCGCCGCCAGCGCTGCGAAGCCGGCCCGCGCGACCGGCACAAGGATAAACACCGAAAGATCCGCGTAGGCGCTCGCGGCAAGTGTCAGATCGATCAGCGGCAGCGAGAGGCTATCTTCAATCCAGGCGGGCAGTTCGTCTGCGGGAATCAGACTAAGCCAGACGTCCGTTTGCTGTGGAAAGTAGAGCTGAGTGAACGCCGTAACATCTATGCTCGCGAGTGGCAGCCGGCCCGCGGGAGGCAGAGCCTGAAAATAATCGGTGGCCGGGAAGCGCGGCGGCAGATTCTGAGTAGCCAGCGAACTAACCGTCTGCTGCAACTGCCCATCGTATTGCAGCAGGAAGGCCTGCTGCGCAGCGGGGTCCGCGAGTCCGAAGCGCAAACCGGCGAACTCCGGGCCCGAATCCCGGCGCACCAGATAAGGGTCTGTCCATTCGATAACGCCGCGCTGAATGCTGATGATTGCCAGCGGTAGCAGGGAGTTGGACAGGGCACCGGAGTCGCC
>Ga0302320_10009374_pt1 | contig 21070 bp, 24 predicted proteins | sample Bog_T0_3_FD_202130 | JGI IMG/M metagenome (GOLD analysis project Ga0302320, IMG submission 202130) | Peat permafrost microbial communities from Stordalen Mire near Abisko, Sweden - Bog_T0_3 | ecosystem: Environmental > Terrestrial > Soil > Wetlands > Peat | place: Sweden: Abisko, Stordalen Mire...
GACTACGACCCCATCCGGCATCAGCGTGAAACTCATTCGGTCGCCAGTCTTCATTCCCAGGCTATCCCGAATCGTTTTGGGGATTGTCGTTTGACCTTTGCTGGTCAGCGTGGTTTCTGTGCTCATAATTGACTCCGTATTCCTTACGGGTCGAATTATAGTAAGGAATGTAATTTCGAGCAAGATTTGAGACGACCTGACAGACGACGCGGCGAAACCGCCGCACAAGTAGGCGTTTTAGCTGCCATATAGCGGTCAGTCACAGGAGGCTGCTGAGGGTCGAGTCCGGTCGTTAGACCCGCCGATCGCTGAGCCCAGGAAACTTGCATCGGCAATGCACTTGACGCTTATCCGAGCCCTTGAAACGTTGATCGCACGCGCCATTTCTCAGGTTACCTGCGTGCGACGCTGCGTGCGATTCTTGGAGCAACGTAGGGCCATGACAGGCAACGGATCCGCGCTCGACGGTCGGCAACTCCCCAAAGGAATTCTCATCAGGATGCCGGACTTGGCGCTCTTTTTCGTCGCCCTACGTCGTCTGGCGTCGCCTCAGAAGTGGAGCGGGCGATGGGAATCGAACCCACGGCTCAAGCTTGGGAAGCTTGGGTATTACCATTATACGACGCCCGCTTTGCGTCCGATTCTAGTCGGGTTCTGCGGGGTCGGCAAATCCTTGAGCGTCGCGTGCCGGTCCGAGTGGAGTCACTCGGCGATCGTTCGAGGCGATTTCCCCTCCTGAAATGAAAGCCCGGCGCCGCCGGCCGGGCTTGTCCTTGGCGCGCGCTCGAGCTCAGGCGGGGCGGCGCTTGCGTACCGCCATCGCACCGAGTCCGCCAAGGCCGGAAATCATCAGCCACGCAGTGGCGGGAAGCGGCACGGTGGTGACCGATAGAACCGTCAAGGTACCGTCGGTACTGGTGTAGTTATTGTTGCCCGAGTTCGTCTGACTCTGCCCCGAAACAAACGCCGTGTAGTTGGTATTCGAGGCCGTCGAATCCGTGCCTAAGTTGAGACCGTTCTGACCGGAGCCGCTGATCTGGAACACGAGTCCACCGGCGGCGAACGTGTTCAGGTAAGGGGCCGATGTCTTGAAGATCGCATCGCCATTCAGGTCGGTTCCGTCACCTGTCCGGTAGTGCGCGACGCCTTGAACTGCAGGGATGAGAGTCAGCGTGTCGCCCTGCAGCAAGCTGTAGCCTGCACCCGGCGTGATGCTGACGATCGTTCCCGTGCCGCTCAACGCCTGTCCCGTCGTTTGATCGACGATCACGGACAGATTGATGTCGAGGCCGTCGACGAAATTCAGCTGATAGTCCGCGATCGTATCTGCGTGGGCGAATGAGCGGGCTCCAGCCAGGATAGCTCCCGCCCACAACGCCTTCTTCAGCGGCGCTCTGAGTGTGTTCATACCTAGATCCTTGGTGACTGATAGTGTGTATGCGCATGGCAACCGACGAAGTGTGTGGATTCGTCTGTTACCGGCAGGTGAGATCGTGCACCAGGTGACACGACGCCCGTCTGTCAGTCCTGTGAATTTCTCGTAACACCCTGAGCGAAGGCACTCCCGCAAAGCTGTTGCGCCGCGACCGCGGATTTCGTGCGTCGCATGCTTCTGGCGAAAAATCAGACGGTTGCGCGCTTGCGCGCCAGCAGTCCGAATCCACCGGTACCGGCGAGGAGCAGCCAGGCGGACGCGGGCACCGGAACCGGAGCCGTGGCCGTGGCGGAAAACGTGCCGGAATAGCCTGACCACGTTGGAGACGACGTCGACAACGTGAAGACGTACGCCGCATGTGCGCCCGCGCTCGCGACGGACAGCAGCGCAGCCACGGCCAGGCGGGATCCGGAAATCAACTTCACGAACTCCATGTCAGCCCCGCCCTTACCCGGGCGGGCGGCGGGCGACTGCGCCGAGCCCGGCGATGCCGCAGAGGATCAATGGCAGCGACGCGGGCAATGGGACCGGCGTGTAGGTGTAGGTTACGACGGAGGCTGCCGCTCGCCACACTTGCCAGCAAATCCACGCTCGACGCAGTGCCCGGAAAATGAGTGAATGTACTCGATGAAGAACTCGCGTTGACGGTCCCGTCGGTGACGCCTGCGGCCAGTGTCGGCGACGAAACCGCCGTGAATCCCACCCCGGACACTTGCAAGGTCGTGCTGGCTGAGCCGGTCGTCGTGAATGACGAGGTGAAATTTGTTACGACCGAGTAAACGGCATTTGCCTGACCCGTCAGTTCGATGCTGACGCCGGTGAGCGTTCCGAGCGCGGCGTTGAACTGTGCAAACGACAGGCTGTCCGGCGAACTCGTCGGACTCACCGTCGTGTCGATGGAGAACGCGTCAGTTTCACTGACCGTCGATGCGGCCGCGACGAGCGGCAACAATACGGCGGCGGCGAAGCCTACCGCTTTGAGTGTGTTCATGCGGATTCCTTTCGTACGAGACCATGAGCGTGTGCATCCAGACGAAAGGCGAAGTGTGTGGGTTCGCCTTTCACCATCGAGCGGGATATTGCCCGGGGGTAACGGGGGGGTACGGCGTCAGCCTGTCAGTTCCGTGAACTTTTGACGGCACCGTGCCGGAGAGGACGGCGACGCCGCTGTTGCAAAGCCTTTGTGTGCCGCCGTTTCGACGGGATGCTGGGCCCATCGAACGCGCCCGGCAAGAGCCCCACATTTGAGCTCTAGCCCGAGAGCTATCGGACGCGGAGTCGATTTCCCGCGTTAAGCTCGCGCAAACCCTCGGCGGCGCGCGAAAAACCCCAGTCCGGCGACACTGATCAGCAGCAGCGGCAACGCGGGGGGAAGCGGAACGGTCGGCGGATTCAGATTCAGCTGGCCGACATACGTCCCGCCAGAGGTGCCGTCTGCCGTTCCGGCGATGTCGAGGACATAAGTACCAGCCGACAAATTGTTGAAGTTCGTGCTGATCGCGACACCGTTGTCGTTTCCGGATATTCCCTGCCAGGCCGTAATCATCGTGGCGTTGCCGGGAATCGTCAGACCGGGCGATGTCGAGGACGAGGCCACTTCATACAGCCGGAATTGAAGATCGGCAATGTTGAAAAGCCCCTGATACGGCGTCTGCAGACCCAGCGAAACCGCCAGCACGTCACCGGCCGTCGATGAATTGATCGAGAATTGGTACGCATCCTGGAAGGCATAGGTACCGACGGGACTTCCGGAATTCTCGAACGGCACCCCGTTCGAGGGGTTGACGAGCGCCGAAGTCTGCGGTGCCGCGAATTGGTCGATAAACCCGTACTGGCCGGGGACGGCCAGCGTGTAGGTGTTCCCGTTAGGCGCAGACGCGGTCGACTGGGTGTTACCGGCGGCGCTGCCCAGGAACTGGGTGTCCCAATAGATTTGCCCGGTGCCGTTCAGCGTCACGTTGCTCGCCGACGCGGCAACCGACGCGATCGCCATCGCGACACCGAGCGACGCCCGGGACAGAGCATTCTTGCTTCGATGAAAGATCAAATCCATGTGCCGTTTCAACCTCAGCTGGAGCCTGTGTTCGCCGTCGGCGTCGCGACGAAATCTGTACGGCCTTGTGGCCGTCGCTTAGGAGTCGCCGAGGCTGAAGGATGGGCGCCGATCAAGACACCGTGTTTTCCGAATTGTGACGGTTTTGTATGGTTCGACCCCGGATTCGGTCGTTGTGAATGCTCGGACGGCGCCTATCCACCCGGAACCGAGTCCGCTCTGGCTGAGCCGTGCGAAGAGTTCAAGCTGCTTCGGTGTCCCTCCGACACCTGGTATCTTTGCCATCAGGACGTTCGGCATAACCCGATCGGTCGGAAGGAACGTTTCCCCGATGGGTCGGTCTGAATCGGATATTTCACGGGAATCAAGCATTTGCGGATACCTTTACTGCTGTTGATGGTGCTTTGCACAATATTTGTCAGTGCCTGTAACACCAAGTACAGCGTCGGCGGCACTGTCACGGGCCTGTCGACCTCGAGTACGGGCCTCGTCTTGGAAGACAGTGATGGTTCCACCCTGTCGATCACGGGGAATGGCACATTCGTCTTCGCGACCGGCATCAAGAACGGCTCGACGTATTCGGTCACCGTGAATACGCAGCCGACCAACTCGGTTGAAACTCAAACCTGCACGGTCTACAACGGCAGCGGAACGATCGCCAAACTCGCCATCACCCACGTGATCGTCAACTGCGTACAGGCCGCTCAATATGCGTGGGTCGCCAATGAGAGCTCGAACAATCTGTCGGCATTTGCGATCGATGCGTCGACCGGCAGGTTGACGCCCGTGGCCGGTTCCCCGTTCGGTTCGAACGGCACCACGCCGACCTCGATCGCGGTCGATCCCAACGGGCTCTATGCCTATGTCGCGAACACCGGGTCCGACAATGTCTCCGTGTACGCGATCGATGAAACGACCGGCGCCTTGACGGCGGACAGCTTCACGGTCGCCGCGGGTAAGGAACCGGTCGCCGTGACCGTCGATCCCTCGGACAGCTTCGTCTATGTCGCGAATCAAGCCTCGAACGACATCTCGGCGTACACGATCAACCCATCGACGGGAACCCTGACCGCAATGAGCGGTTCGCCGTTTCCCGTCGGCGCCAAGCCGATAGCGCTTCAGACGGATCCCGGCGGCAACTACCTCTACGTCGTCAATTACACCGACGGCACGGTTTCGGTGTTCGCGATCGATTCGGTGACCGGCGTGCTGACGACCGTCAGCGGCTCGCCGTTCGCAGCCGGCAAGGGGGCAAGCTCGATCGCAATCGATGCCACGGGTGTTGATGCCTACGTCGCGAATACCCTAGGCGCGACGATTTCCGCGTTCTCGATCACGGCGGATTCGGGTGCGTTGGTCGAGGTGAGCGGCTCTCCGTTTTCGAGCGGATCCGACGTCGAGGCCGTCGCCCTCGCCCCGACTGCCTACACAGGCTCGCCGGTCCTCTACGCGGCCAATGCCACGGCCGCGAACTCCGTCGCGATCTACGGGATCGGCAGCAGCGGCGAACTCGGCGCCGCCGGCGCCAACGTCGGCGCGGGTGCGTTGCCGGATTTCGCTGTCGTCGATCCGGGCGGCACTTTCCTCTATGTCGCCAACTTTAACTCGAACGACATCAGCGTCTACTCGATAGACTCGTCAGGAGGCACCCTTACCTCGGTTGCCCCGGCGACGTCGACGGGCGGCACCCAACCCCATTCGATCGCCCTGCACTAGACGATCCACCCTGAGCGAGCGTGAGTCCCGGGCCGCAGCGGTGCCACCCGAGCCGCTCGGCCAGGGGCGTTCGGCGGTATCTCAGCGAAACTGATCATCGACCGGCACGTCGAGCGCGAAGGCAAAGCGGTTCGTCTCGTTGGCGAGTCCGATGACCGCGAGCAGCTCGGCATATTCCCCAGCGCTCATGCCCTTCGCGCGCGCCCCCGCGCCGTGCGACGCGATGCAGTAGCGGCAGCCGTTCGTGACGCTTACCGCGAGGTAAATGAGCTCCTTCGTGAGCGGATCGAGCGCGCCCGGAGCCATGACCTCCTTGATGTTCCCCCAGATGCGTCGCAGGGTCGCTGGATCGTGCGCAAGCACTTTCCAGAAATTATTGACCCAATCGCTGTTGCGCGTCGCCATGATGTCATCGTAGATCGCGCGCACTTCCGGCGAAGCGTCGGCGTATTCGATCGGCGCGGCGGCCGCGCTCATGGCACGACCGCCACGACACGGGCCGGAAACCCCGAGCCGTCCAGGGCTTTGGGAAAGCTGATCCAGACCATCCCGCCCGCCTCGGGAACCTGATCGAGATTGGCGAGGAGTTCGATCTGATAGTGGTTGAGCCCCAAGATGTACGACTCGAGCGAATAGTCGTCCTTGGTCGTCGCGAGGCCCGGATCTGTGTCCGTCGTCTCGTGGCCCGACGCCGTGATGCCGCGGTCCTCGTACAACAGCGTGAGGACCTCGCGGCTCCACCCCGGATAGTGGTAAACGCCCGCCGCATCGCGGTTTGCAAGCGCCGCGTCGTCGGGCCAGCGCTTCGCCCAATCGGTACGCATCGCGACGAACGCGCCGCGCGGAATCTTGCCGTGGCGGCTCTCCCAGTCGCGCACGTCGTCGAGACTCAAGACGTAGTCGGCGTTCTTGGCAACCTTGTCGTGGACGTCGAGCACGACGAGCGGCAGGACCATGTCCTTGGGGTCGATCTGATCGACGCTGTGCAGGCCGGTATGAAAATGGGCCGGCGGATCGACGTGCGTGCCCCACTGGCCGATATGGCAGTACTCGTTGATTCGAAACCCGTCCTTGGCGACGGTGTAGAGCAACTTCACGCGTTCGTTGGGCGCCCCCTTCCAGTGCGGAATTCCCGGCGCGAATGCATGCGTGAGATCGACGAAGCGGTGGGCTTGAATGATCGCAAGCGCATCGGCCAGCGTGGGCGCAGGATTCGGTTCCGATGCGGCCAGGACTGGTATGCCACAACATGCTACGGCGCCGACGGCTGCGCAAACGAACGCGCCAACGAGTGTCCGCATCGCGTTACTCCTACGATGGTTTGATCAGAGGCTCGAGATTAGCACGCCGGCACTTCGGGGAAGCTTGCGGCCGCCCGTCGCCTCGTGACTCCGATGGCGCCTCTGTCGCCCCCTGTCGCCGCATGGAGACGCCACCTTCCCCTGAGCGGAAATCTGCCCGGCTACCTGGTATCGTGAAAACATATGCAAAGACCGACAGACAAGGGGCCGCGATGGGGAACGATTGCACGGCCCGGCGATCCAATGCTCCGTCATGACCCGAACGCTGCAAGGATGGAACCCCAGGTGACATTGCCAATGCCTTTGCTCAGGGCTTGCCGACCGGCGGCCGTTTCCATCGCCTCGGCGACGCTCGCGGGCCTGCTCGCGTCGAGCGCGGCGCACGCGGCCTTGGGCGCGCCGTATCAGTCGATCGCCGCCGATGGCGCGCAGCTGCACGCCGCGATCAAGGTCGAAGCGCGCGCGGCGTACGAGGTCCACGAACTCACCTTGGCGTCCGGAACCCGCGTGCGGGAATACGCGACGCCGGCGGGACTCGTGTTCGCCGTGACGTGGAATGGCCCGGCGTTGCCCGATCTGCAGCAGACTCTCGGCACTCACTTCGCTGACTACACGATGGCGGCGCAGACGAATCCAAACGGTCACCGTCACCTGCATTACGCGGGCAGCGACGTCGTCATCGAGTCCGGCGGCCGCATGCGCGCCTTCTTCGGGCGTGCCTACCTGAAGGCCTTGCTGCCGGCCGGCGTATCCGCCACCGAATTGCGCTAGGAACCTCGCATGAATCTGATTCGCACGATCGCCATCGCCGCCCTCGTCTTCGCCCTGGGCTCTTGCGGCGGCAAGGATACCCTGACCGGTTCAGGCGGCGGCGGCGGCGGCGGCGGTGGGAATACGATTGCGGGCCCGGCTGCGAACGTCGCCACGATCGTCGCGAACGCCGGTCCGTCGAACTCCGACGTCGACACGATTTTCACTTCCGTGACGATTTGCGCGCCCGGTTCGACCACGAATTGCCAGACGATCGACAACATCGAGGTCGACACCGGCTCGAGCGGCCTGCGAATTCTGGCGTCGGTGTTGACCGTGGTGCTCCCCGTCACGCACGACGTCAACAACAACTCGTATGGGGAGTGCGCGCAATTCGTCGATGGCTACAGCTGGGGGCCGCTTGCGCTCGCGGACGTCACGATCTCCGGCGAGAGTGCCGCGTCGCTGCCGATCCAGGTCATCGGCGACACCAACTTCGCGGGCGTTCCCGCGCCGTGCGCCGCCACCAGCGCCAATTCGGAGGATACGGTCGCGACGTTCGGCGCCAATGGGATTTTGGGCGTTGCCACGACGGCAACCGATTGTGGCACGGACTGCGAGAGCAACATCGCGAACGGCTTCTACTATGCATGCCCGGCGGCGGCGAACTGCGGCCAATCGAGCATTCCGCTCGCGAATCAAGTGCAGAATCCCGTCTTCTTGTTCGCCACCGACAACAACGGGGTGATCGTCGAACTGCCGGCCGTCGCGGCCGCGGGAGCCGGGACGGTGACGGGCGCACTCGTGTTCGGCATCGATACCCAGACCAACAACGCGTCAGGATCGGCCACGGTATTGGCGATATCACCGAGTACGGGGCCGGACGGCCCCGGGTTCTTGCCGATCACGGCGAATGGCACGACGTATACCGACGGCTTTCTGGACACGGGTTCCAACGGATACTATTTTGATGATAGTGCCTTGCCGGACTGTACGAATAGCTCTTATTCGGGCTTTTACTGTCCCTCGAGCACCCAGAGCCTCACGGCGGCCCTGGCGGCGTACTCCGCCACGGGTTCGAGTTCCACGACGACGAACGTGACCATCAGCATCGCGAATGCGGAAACCCTGCTCGCCAATTATCCGGCCGAGACTGCGTTCAATAATCTTGCCGGCTCCTTCGCGTCGTCGACCGCATCGAACGCCAGCGTGAGCTTCGACATGGGCCTGCCGTTCTTCTTCGGCCGCAACGTCTACGAGGCCTTCGAGGGCAAGTCCAGCTCCGCGGGCGCCGGGCCCTACGTCGCCTTCTAGCCGAGCGCTTCGATCTCGACGAGCAGGTCCTCGCGGCATATATCCGCCTGCAGAAAGACGATCGGGACCTGGCCCGAGAGCACTTTCGCGCAGCGCGCGGCGACGGCCGCAACATCGGCCGGCCGGCGCACGTAGACCCTGAAATGCAGGTTCTCGAGCGTATAACGGTGCGCGCCCAACCGCTCGTTTGCCGCGCCGAGCACGGCGTCGACATTGGCGAGCGACTCTTCGGTCTGCGCCGCCACGTCGCCCGCATGTCGCGTCTCGTGGCCGATGATGCTTGCCGTGCCCGACACGAACAGGCGCACCCCACCGATGCCGGGAACGAGGCTCGCGCGCGCGAAGGTCGGACTGTGTCTGCCATAGCGCGGCGGATAGGCATAGGCGCTCAGTTGCCGCGGATTCTCGATCGCCATGGGTGCGACGCTCGCAGCCAGGAAATGGATCGCGATCGGACCGCCGCCGGTCGATCCGAGCGCGCATGCCGCCGGCACCTCGCCGCTGATCGCCCGTCCGCCCGCTTCGAACGCTGCCTGACGCGCCGTGTTGAACGACCGATACCGCTCGGTGGCCGCCTCAACGCGATTGATGTCGGGCAGGTAATTCCAAATTCGCACGAGGAACGGATGCTCGCCGGCCGCGAGCGCGCCGAAGATTCCGGCGTACCCGGCACGCACCGCCTCCCCGAGGCCCATGGCCGATCCGGCTTCGGAAACCGTCAACGCTCCGAACAGCCACGATCCGACGGCGCGAGTGTGCAGTTGCCAGCCGTCACCCGCCACGGGCGCGCCCGACGTCGCCGGCCGTTCGTCGGTTCGCCAGACCTCGCAGACGGGCGCAGCGCCGCCCAACAGGGGCGTCCTCGTCGTGGCGAGCGGCACGTCGGCCGCACAACCCGAGGGCGGCTCGTCATAGCCGACCACGCCCAGCACGCCGTGCCACCAGTCAGGGGGACGGTCGGCGAGGGCGGCGCGCGCCCAGTATTCGTGCCGCAGGTCCTGCGTCATCGCAGATCGAGCGGGTCCCGCGTGGCAAGCAACTCGACGAGAGACTGCGCGTAGGTCGTGCGCAGTGCGGCGGGTTCGGCGACCGTGTAATGCAAATCGCGCACGAGGCCATTCTGCAGTCCGTAAATCCAGCCGTGCACCTGGAGCGGCTGGCCTCGCTCCCAGGCGTCTTGAATGATCGACGTTTGACAGACGTTCGTGACCTGTTCGATGACGTTCAATTCGCAGAGCCGGTTTTCCCGGTCCGCGCGCAGCGCGAGGTCGTTTAGCTTCCCCTCGTACCGTTCGCGCACATCTTGGACGTGGCGCAACCAATTGTCGCTGAGGCCCAGGCGGTCGTTCGACAGCGCCGAACGCACGCCGCTGCAACCGTAGTGTCCGCAGACGATGATGTGTTCGACCTTGAGGACGTCGACCGCAAACTGGATGACCGAGAGGCAATTCAAATCGGTATGCACGACGATGTTGGCGACATTTCGGTGTACGAACAGCTCGCCCGGCGGCAGGCCGACGATCTCGTTGGCCGGCACCCGGCTGTCGGAACAACCGATCCAGAGGTATCGCGGCGACTGCTGGCGCGCGAGCCGGGAGAAGAATTCCGGATCGTTCTCGAGGATTTTCGTGGCCCAACGCCGGTTATTGTCCAACAGGTGTTGCAATGACATCACGGCTGCGAGTTTAGCGACTTATCGTGACCTGCGTCACGCCTGTAAAGGACCGCAAGGGCAGCGGCAAGGCGGCGGCACCGGTATACTCCTTTGCATAATTCAAGATTGACGCGAGGAACCTCGACGCGATGAGCATCAATGACGTGACGGCCGGTAAGAACGTGCCGCAGGAATTCAACGTGGTCATCGAAATCCCGATGAACGCGGATCCGATCAAATACGAAGTCGACAAGAATTCCGGGGCCCTGTTCGTGGACCGTTTCATGATGACCGCGATGCACTATCCGGCCAACTACGGCTACGTCCCGCGCACGATCTCCGAGGACAACGATCCCGTCGACGTGCTCGTGCACACGCCGTTTCCGCTGGTGCCGGGCGTCGTCGTGCGCTGCCGCGCGCTGGGGGTGCTGCGAATGGACGACGAGGCCGGTGGCGACGCCAAACTGCTCGCCGTGCCCACGGACAAGATCTGCCCGCTCTACGCGCACTGGAAGACGATTGCCGACGTGCCCGAAATTCGCCTCAAACAGATCCAGCACTTCTTCGAGCATTACAAGGATCTGGAAGCGGGCAAGTGGGTCAAGGTGCTCGGTTGGGCGGGCCTCGAGGAAGCACATGCGGAGATCATGGACAGCGTCCGGCGCTATCAAGATCGCTGAGGCGCGATTCGCGGTCCCGTATTCGCGGACCCCTAGAGGCGCCCCCCCGGTCAGAGCAGTTCTTCGGGCGCAAACGGCGCCAGCAGGTCGACGAGGAAGCGCTGCATCAGCGTCGCTTCCGGATCGCGATACCAGACTTGCTCCGCTCCCGGTGGACCGCTGACCCAGCAGAGACGATTGCTGTGGTCGACGAATCCGAGCTTGTAGCTGCCGTCCGCGCTGACGTCGTCGAGCAGGCTCGTGACCGCCCGCGCGATTTCGGCGCTGCGGATCACGAGTCCGAGTTCGCTGTTCGTGCGCGCGGAACGGGCGTCCATGTTGAGCGAGCCGATGAATACCGTCTTTTGATCGATGACGAGCGCCTTCGCATGCAGGCTCGCGCCGCCCGATCGGAACGGGTGGAACCGCGGTCTCGCGGTGCCGAGCACGGGGCGCATCTCGCTCAACTCCACGCCGAGATGCAGCAACTCGACACGATAATGAGAATAGCCGATGTGCGCGAGCGGCGAATCCGTGGCGGCGAGCGAATTCGTCAGGATCCGGATGTGCACGCCGCGCCGCTCGAGACTGCGGAACAGTTCGATGCCGTCCCTGCCCGGCACGAAATAGGGGGATATGACGATCACCTCATGCTCGGCGCTCTGGATCAATGCCGAAATGTCGTTCGCGATGGTTTCCTCCTGCTCGGGATCGGTGTCGCTCGCGATCTTCGCGGGACGGTCCGCGAGCACGGTCGCGGGAACCCAGGGGAATCGCAGTGCTCCGGCGTCGAGTTCGTGCGCCAGGAAATCCGCATCCGCGGTCGGGGCGGCGTCATCGAGCACGTGCAACTCGGCTTCCACCGGCACGGGCGCCGCGACCGAAGCGATCGGATAGGCGTACTTGCTGTTCCAGAAGGCGTCGAACGACGCCGACAGCTTGGGCACGATCGCGCCCGCGGCAATCACGTCGAGGTCGATGAAATTGCTGGTCTTGTCGCGCGTGAAGTATTGATCGCCGATGTTGCGCCCGCCGGTGACCGCGATCGCATTGTCGGCGACGAACAGCTTGTTGTGCATGCGGTGATTGATGCGCGGAATGTCGCCCGCCGAGGCGAGAAAGCGGGTCCACAAGGCGAGTCTGCCGCCGGCAAACGGATTGAACACTCGCACTTCGATGTTCGGATGCATCCCCAAGCGCATGAAGCGCCGATCCTGCCCCGCGGTGTTCAGATCGTCGACGAGGATGCGCACGCGCACGCCGCGCTCGGCCGCGTCCCGCAAATGGCGCAGGAAGATGCGCGCCGATTCGTCCTGGGTGATGATGTAATACTGGACGTCGAGCGTGCGCTCGGCGCGATCGGCGAGGGTGAGGAGGCTCGCGAGCGCCTCATCGCCCGATGCGAGCAGGCGGATCGCCGAGAGATTCCGGCCCGCCTCGCCGCGCGCGACGATTCTGCCGAGCGTCGTGCCGCTCGTCTCGCGCAGCGCCTCCGAGCGGAACTTGGCGACGTGCCGCGGCAAGCTTGCGCACCCGGCCACGGCGAAGCATACGACCGCGAGCGTCAGGCCGATCCAGGATGTGCGCATCCGTCGATCATATCAGGCACACTTTGCAGCCATGTTGACGCATCGACCGATTCGAAGTTTCGTCTTGCGCGAAGGGCGCATCACGGTGGCGCAGGAGCGCGCACTGCGCGAATTGTGGCCGATCTTCGGTCTCACCCTGGAGACCGCACCCTTCGATCTCGACCGCGAATTCGGCCGGACGGCGCCGCGCTGCCTCGAGATCGGCTTCGGCACCGGCGAGGTGCTCGCGGCGCTTGCCGCGGCAAACCCTGAGGTCGATTATGTCGGGGTCGAAGTCCATCGTTCCGGCGTCGGCCGGCTGCTGCTGCAAATCGAACGTGATCGGCTCCAGAACCTGCGCATCGTGTGCGACGATGCGGTGGAGGTGCTCGGGCGGGGCATTGCGGACGGCGCACTCGCCGAGGTGCTGATTTTCTTCCCGGACCCCTGGCACAAGAAGAGGCATCACAAGCGCCGCCTCATCGACGCAGGCTTCGTCGCCGGTCTTGCGGCGAAACTGCGCACCGGCGGCGTGCTGCGCCTCGCGACCGACTGGCAGCCGTACGCCGAGGTGATGCTCGCCGTTTGCAACGCGGAGCCCGCGCTCGTCTCCTTGAGCGCGGATGGGACCTACGTGGCGCGTCCCGCCTTTCGGCCGCCGACACGCTTCGAGCGCCGGGGGGAACGCCTCGGCCACGGCGTGTGGGATCTCGCCTATTCCAAGCGCGCGCAGCCGGTCTGAAGGACTTCGCGCGGCTTCAACTCACGAAAAAATTGCCGCGGATCCCATCGACGATGAATTGCACGGCGAGCGCCGCGAGCACGACGCCCGACAGCCGATTGATCACGTTGGCGCCGGTCACTCCGAACACGTTCATGAGACGCGGGGTCGCGAGCATCGCGAGGAAACAGACCGCGACGACGACGCTCATGACGACGAGCAGGCCCGCGAACATCAAGGGGCGGCCTTGGGCCTCGCCTGCGCTCAGCAGGATGATCGCGAGGGAACCGGGACCGGCGATGAACGGAAAGGCGAGCGGAAACACCGAGACGTCTTCGCGCGGCGGCGGATCGACTTGCGCCCGGTTTTCGGCGCGCGCGACCGAGGGGCGCCCGAACACCATCTCGAGGGCGATCAGGAACAGCAGGCTCCCGCCCGCGATCCTGAAGGAACTCAGCGAAATGCCCATGACGTCCAGAAACTTCGCCCCGAGCAGCGCGAACACGACGCAGATCCCGAGCGCGATCGCCGCCGACTTGCACGCCATTTTTTTCTGGTATTGGCGGCTCGCGTCGTGCGTGAGGCCGGCGAACACCGGGATCAGCGAGATGGGGTCGACGACGACGAGAAACACGACGAAGAACTTGAGAAGCTGGCTGATCATCGGGACGCGACCGCGTTGGCCTTCTCGCGCGCGTCCAAGTCTCGGATGCGCGTTCGCAGCAGCACCAGCAGGACGAGCCCCGGTATCGCCGTGAGGAAGGTCACGACGAAGAAGTTCGCCCAACCGATGCGGTCGACCACGAAGCCGGCGATCGGCTGCATCACGACCCGCGGCAGCGCCGAAATCGCCGACAGCAAGGCGTATTGGGTCGCGCTGAAGTCGATGCTGCACTGGGCCATCAGGAACGCGGTGAAGGCCGCGAGCCCCATGCCTCCCGCGAGATTGTCGACGCTGGTCGCGACGATCACGAGCCAGAGCTGGTTGCCCGCGAGCGCGAGCGCCATGTACAAGAGGTTGGTCAAGGCTTGGGCGATGCCGAACGTGAGCAGCGATCGGTACAGGCCCCAGCGCAGGTAGACCCAGCCGCCGAGCGCCGTGCCGACCATGCTCGAGATCGTCATGTTGAGCTTGCCGGCGATGCTGAGTTCCTGCAGGGAGATGTGCACGCCGCGGATCATGAAGGCGCTGTACAGGGAGAGCGCGAAGGCATCGCCGACCTTGTAGAGCAGCGCGAGCAGCAGAAAGCCGGTCGCGCCCGGACGCTGCAATAGATCGCGCAGCGGCAGGACGACTGCAGCGGCCAAGGTGCGCGGGGGCAGCCCCGGCGTGAGCGGCTCGGGAGCCCATAGCGTGCCCAAGATCGTCGTGGCCATGAGCACGGCGACAATCCCGTAGGCGATGTGCCAGCCAATGTAAGCGGCGAGGAACACGGTCACGGTTCCCGCGAACATCGCCGCGCTGCGAAAGCCGAAACCGGTGACGGCCGAGGCAAGCGCGCGTTCGTCCGCCGGGAGCACGTCGACGCAGTAGGCATTGATGACAATGTCCTGGGACGCGGAGAGGAATACCACGATGAACGCGATCGCGCCGAGGGCCGCCGGCATGCGGGCGGGTTCCGAGAGGCTCATGACGCCGATCGCAAGCGCGAGCGCGGCCTGGAAGATCACGATCCAGCCGCGCCGACGTCCGAGCAGCGGCGGCAAATAACGGTCGAGCAGCGGCGCCCACAAGAACTTCACGGTGTACGGCAGGCCGGCGAGGCCGAAGAAACCGATCGTCCGGATGTCCACCTTGGATTCTGCGAGCCAGGCTTGGAGCGTCGAGAGCGTCAGGTTGAAGGGCAGTCCCGAGGCCGCGCCCAGCAACAGGATCGCGACCATGCGTCGGTGACGGAGCGCTTGCAGCAGCGAGACCTTCGGCGGCAGATCCAAGCCCTAGAACTCGAGATCGTAGTCGATGATCAGCGGGGCATGATCCGAAAATCGCCGTTTCTTGAAGATCTCGACGCTCTTGACCTTGCCGCGCAGAGCTTCGGTCGTGATGTGGTAATCGATGCGCCAACCGACGTTCTTGGCATAGGCCTCGCCGCGGTTGGACCACCAGGTATACTGATGGGGGTCGGCGTTCGTCTCCCGGAACGCGTCGACGAATCGGTGCGTGCCGAACAGTTCATCGAGCCATTGCCGTTCCTCGGGCAGGAAGCCTGAGTTTTTCTGGTTCGATCGCCAGTTTTTCAGGTCGATGGGCTTGTGGGCGATGTTCCAATCGCCGCACAAGACGGTGGGGATGCCCCGCGTGCCCAACTCGACCAGATGCGGCCGGAATGCCTCGAGAAACCGGAACTTCGCCGCCTGACGCTCCGGGCCCGACGAGCCCGACGGCAGATAGAGGGAGATGACGTTGATGTGCCCGAACCGGGCCTCGAGATAGCGGCCTTCGCGGTCGAATTCCGGGACGCCGAAGCCGCGGCTGACGTCGAGCGGCTTCTTGCGGGAATAGAGAGCCGTGCCCGAATAGCCCTTCTTCTCCGCATCGAAATAGTAGCAATGGTACCCCTTCGGCCAGAAGGCGGGGTCTGACAGCTGCTCCACCTGGGCCTTGGTCTCCTGGATGCAGACGACGTCCGCGCTCTGCCGCGCGAGCCAGCGGAAGAAGCCCTTGCTGGCGGCCGACCGGATGCCATTGGCGTTGAGCGTCATGATTCGCATGGCGCGCGATGATACCAGTCGGGCCGCGCTTGCGGAGCCGGCTTTCCCTTGCGAGACTGGCAGGCGCCATGACGCGTGCCGACAAGAACGAATTCATCGATTTGTGCATGGAACTCGGCGTTTTGAAGTTCGGCCGCTTCACGCTCAAGTCGGGACGCGAGAGCCCGTATTTTTTCAACGCGGGGCTGTTCAATACGGGCGCGGCGATCGCCGCTGTCGGACGGGCCTACGCGGCTGCGGTCGCGAGTTCCGGGCTGGCATTCGACATGCTGTTCGGCCCGGCTTACAAAGGGATTCCGCTCGCGACGGTCACGGCCGCAGCATTGGCGGACCGGCACGGCGTCTCCTTGCCGTTCGCGTTCAATCGCAAGGAGGCCAAGGACCACGGCGAAGGGGGCCTCGTGGTCGGTGCGCCGCTTGCCGGCCGAGTGCTCGTGATCGACGACGTCATCACGGCGGGCACGGCCATCCGCGAATCGATCGACATCATCCGCGCGGCCGGCGCGGTGCCCGCCGGCGTCCTGCTCGCGCTCGACCGCCAGGAACGCGGCGCGACCAGCGACCTCTCGGCCGTCCAAGAGGTGGCGGCCCAGTTCGGAATTCCCGTGCTCCCGATCCTCAGCCTCGCCGATCTGATCGGCCACCTGCGCTCGCGCGGCTCCGCCTTGGAACTTTCCGCCATGACCGCGTATAGGGATCGTTATGGCTTGGCAGAGTGAGGCTCAAGTCGTGGAAAATGGCCCATTCCAGCCGCAGAATGGGCATTTATGGCATGGAGATCTGCCGTTGAGAAATCGGGCGTTGATCGTCGCGGTCACCCTGCTGCTGGCGGGCGCGGGAGGTGCGCGCGCCGACACCGGCCGCCGCCTCTATAAATGGGTCGACGAGCAGGGTGTCACCCATTACGGGGACCGAATCCCGCCGGAGTACGCCGCACAGGAACAGCGCGTCTACAACGGCCAAGGCGTCGAAATCGAGCGCCGCGACGCCCAGAAAAGCGCCGCCCAGCTGGCCGCCGAGGAACAGCAGCGGCTGGCGACCGAGGCCATGCAGAACCGCGATCGCAACCTCTTGAACACCTACGGTTCGCTGCCGGAGATCGAACAGCTGCGCGATCAGCGCTTGGCACTGCTCGACGTCCAAATGAAAGTGACCAATCAATTCTTGGAGCGGCTCAACCAGCAACTCCACCAGATCGAGACGACCGTCACGAGATTCCGGCCGTATAGCGACAATCCGCATGCCCCGCCGATGCCGGACCAGGTCGCCGAGGACCTCGTGCGCATCCGCAACGACATCCGCACCCAGGAACACAATCTGCTCGAGAAGCGCAAGGAAGAGCAGGCAATGCGTGCGCAGTTCGACAGCGACATGAGTCGCTTCCGCGAGCTCAAGGGGCTGCATTGACGCCGCGCAAGCGCATTTTGTTGGGAGTGACCGGCGGCATTGCCGCCTACAAGAGCCCGGATCTCGTACGGCGCCTGATCGAGCGCGGCGCCGACGTGCAGGTCGTCATGACTGCGGCCGCGCAGCAGTTCGTTTCGGCGCTGACTTTTCAAGCGGTCTCGGGTCGGCCGACGCGCAGCGACTTATGGGATCGCGCGGCGGAGGCCGCGATGGGCCACATTGAACTCGCGCGCTGGGCCGAGATGGTGCTGGTCGCGCCCGCGAGCGCGGATTTCATTGCCCGTCTCGCGGGGGGCCGCGCCGACGACTTGCTCGCCACCTTGTGCCTCGCCACGGAGGCGCCGCTCGTGCTGGCGCCGGCGATGAATCGTGTGATGTGGAGCAACAAGGCGACGCAAACCAACGTCCAGACGCTGGTCGGCCGGGGTGTACGCATCCTGGGGCCCGGTTCCGGCGAACAGGCCTGCGGCGAAATCGGTTTGGGACGCATGTGGGAACCGGCCAAGCTCGCGGAATCGCTGCTCGAGCCGGCGCCCAATGCCGGCTTGCTGGCGGGGCTCAGCGTCTTGATCACGGCGGGTCCAACCCGCGAGCGTCTCGACCCGGTGCGTTACCTGACCAACCGCAGCTCGGGCAAGATGGGCTTTGCGGTCGCCGCCGCAGCCCGCGAGGCCGGCGCCCACGTGACGCTCGTGAGCGGTCCCGTACAGCTACCCACGCCGACCGGGGTCACCCGCTTGGACGTCGAGAGCGCCCGCGACATGTACGCCGCCGTGCACCGACACGTGGCGGAAGCGGACATTTTCATCGCCGCCGCCGCGGTCGCCGATTTTCAGCCCGTGACCGTCGCCAAGCAAAAGATAAAGAAGCAGGGAACATCGGTCAAACTCGATCTCGAGGCCGCGCCGGACATCGTCAAGTCGGTCGCCGAGATGGCGCGACGACCCTTCGTCGTCGGCTTTGCCGCGGAAACGAACGATGTGGAGGACAACGCGAAGTCCAAGCTCAAACGCAAGAAGCTCGACATGATTGCGGCGAATCGCGTCGGCGACGGTATCGCCTTCGACTGCGACGACAATGCACTGACGGTGCTGTGGCCCGGCGGCAAGGCCGACGTGACGCGCGGACCCAAGCTCGAAGTCGCCCGCGAATTGATCGCCCTGATCGCCAAGCGGCTGCCGCCGCCGACCGCGGCCGGGCCCCGGCGCGCCGCGCGCCAGCGTCGGGCGGCCAACGCGCCGCCGGTCCCGCGGGCACGCGCGCGCGCGCGCCGCGTGCGCCGTTGAAGCGCCGCATCAAGCTGCGGATCCTCGACCCGCGGCTCGGCAAGGAATTTCCCCTGCCCGCGCACGCGACTCCGGGTTCGGCGGGCATGGACCTGCGCGCCTGCCTCGCCGCGCCAGTCGAACTCGCGCCCGGGCAGGCCGAGCTGATTCCGACCGGGATCTCGATTTACGTCGAGGATCCGGGCCTCGCGGCCGTGCTGCTGCCCCGGTCCGGCCTCGGCCACAAGAACGGCATCGTGCTCGGCAACCTCGTCGGCCTCATCGATTCGGACTACCAGGGCCCGCTCATGGTCTCGTGCTGGAATCGAGGGAGCACCGCATTCACGGTGAACCCCGGCGACCGCATCGCGCAGCTCGTGTTCGTCCCGGTCGTTCAAGTCGAATTCGATCTCGTCGAGGATTTCGCCGCGACCGTGCGCGGCGCCGGCGGCTTCGGGAGCTCGGGCCGGGAGTAATTCCGATCGGCGGGTATTTCTCGACGCTCGCCGAAGAAATGCGGCTGGCGAGTCCCCGGGTGTGCCGCCATGCTGGCGCCCATGACGATTCGCGATTGGCCCATCGACGAGCGACCGCGCGAGAAGCTGCTCGCTCGCGGTGCTGAGGCGCTCTCCGACGCCGAATTGCTGGCGATTCTGTTGCGCAGCGGCAAGCGCGGACACTCCGCCGTGGCACTCGCCCGGGACATCCTCAAGAACTTCAGCTCCCTGCGCAAGCTGATCGCCGCGGATCAGACGCGGTTTTGCGCCGAACCGGGCTTAGGATTGGCGCGCTTCGCCGAACTGCGCGCCGCCGTGGAAATCGCACGTCGGCAGCTGACGGAGACGCTGCGCAGCGGCCCCTCGCTCTCGACTCCGCGCGCAACGCGCGATTTTCTCGTCGCGCGGCTGCGCGATCTGGAACACGAAGTGTTCTGCTGCCTGTATCTCGACTAATGTGGAGCCGATAGTTATGTGTAGTTGGTTCCGCGACCCCCTATTATTCTGGGGTTTGATGCTTTCGCGCTCAACATAACTGCGGGTCAGAGCAATGGTGGTCCTTCCCGCCGTTAGCTGTCATTTCCCGGCGTGCGATAGACTGGGTGAATGCACGCTATCTGTTCCCGACCAAGTGCTTGAAACAGACTAGGCCGCCCTTGTGCTCACCTATTACTGTTGGCGTTGCAAATGCGAGGTGCCAATGCTCGACGAAGAGGAATGGGCACGGGTTTCGCCCTACCTGTCTCAAACAATCGCCGCAGTTAAGGATTATCGCCAGCGTACCGGTGCCGGGATTGCTGATGCGAAGAAAGGCGTGTCAGATCGCGCATGCGAGGAATTTGAGAATCTGACCGGCTATAAGGAAACCAACTACCTCGCCATTTATCACCACCGATTGTCCAAGCATGGTCCGCCGTGTCGCAATTGCGGAAACTTGTTGCGAACACCGCGTGCCCGCTTCTGCGCCGCCTGTGGCACAGTTGTCAGAGCGGATGATGCCGTCTAACTCTCCTGGCGACGACATCGGAATCGGCGGCTTTTCTGGCGATCTCACCGGTCGCGCAGGCCATATCATCTACCAGGAACCGCCGAGAGAGCTCACGATCTATTGGGAAATGATGGTTCTTAAAAATCAGGATGGCTCCCAGACATTTGGTGTGTCTGTAACATGCGATTTTCAATATTGGTCCAACCCAAAAGGGGAACGAATCTCCGAGGAACGTCAACTGGTGCTCTTGAGGGCACTGCGCGATTGGCTACACGTTCAGGGAAAACGATCGAGCATCGATCTTCCCCCCGATCTGTCCGAAGAACCAGAAAGCTGCCTTTGGAAAGGCTGCCAGCGCGGCAGACTAAAACATCTTTACTACTGCAAGCAGCACTATGACACTGCAAGCCTGGTACGCATCCGATAGGCGAATGCGATGCTCGGCGTGATCCCATGGCTATAACCTAACGGAACTGGTTCCCACCGAGGCAGGAACCAGCTGCGTCGGAAGGTCAGAGCAATCCGCGTTCCGCGAAGCTCAAAAAGCCGGTTCCCGTGACGATCACGTGATCGATTAATCGCACGTCCACCAAAGCCAGCGCCTCTCGTAGCCTCTGCGTAATGAGTTCGTCCGCTTGGCTCTGATCTTGGACCCCCGACGGATGGTTATGATATGCGAGGCAGGCCGCGGCCCCTTTGAGCAAGGCGAGCTTCACCACCTCGCGAGGATGCACGCTGGCGCCACTCAGAGTGCCGCGGAATAGATCGATGCACTCTATGACCCTATGCCTTTGGTCGACCAGGATGAGTCCGAAAATCTCATAGTCCAAGTGCCCCAGGCGGGTCGACAAGTACTCCCCGACCTTCTTGGGTGACTGGAGTAGCACACCGCGGCGTACTCGATGCGCGAGGACCTCGCGCGCGGCGGCCAGGATCTGAGCGCTGGTCGCACGCTCCACGGTTCCGTCGGTCCCGTGGTAGAAAAGATTATGATTAGACATCGTCGTTCTCCGGTCTTGATCGGGCGGAT
>Ga0302320_10009375_pt1 | contig 21070 bp, 15 predicted proteins | sample Bog_T0_3_FD_202130 | JGI IMG/M metagenome (GOLD analysis project Ga0302320, IMG submission 202130) | Peat permafrost microbial communities from Stordalen Mire near Abisko, Sweden - Bog_T0_3 | ecosystem: Environmental > Terrestrial > Soil > Wetlands > Peat | place: Sweden: Abisko, Stordalen Mire...
TTTGCCTGTTCAGTCGATCTACGCTGATTTTTATGTGCTTGATGATTATTGGCCGGATTTCAAGCCGGACCACTTCTTCCAAGCCCTGAACTGGTATCAGGAACAGGACGTAACTTTGGGTGGTTGATAGGAAAAATCGCATGGTTCTGGGGACACGAGACATCATTCATCACCTTCTTCAGTCAACGACCCCACTAGTTTAAAATAACCCAACGATTACCGCTTTTAGCATTGGTTAGCCCTAAAACGACCTCATACGAAAAGTTCGGATTTTGGGTGTGACCGGGGAGCCATTCGATGCACTCAGGCGAACCATTGCCTGAGAGGTTAACAAATAGCCCTTTATCGGTCGATTGATCGAAAAGGGCTATTTCTTTCTTGAATAATATTTAAAATATGGTATATTTACATTGTACATATGAATGATTTTAAGTTTGATTGGGACAAAAGCAAAGCATCACTAAATAAAAAGAAACATGGTGTTTCTTTTGAAGAAGCAGTCACGGTTTTTTATGATGATGACGCTTTGGAGTTTCATGATCCTGATCATTCAGAGGGTGAAGACAGGTTTTTTATGGTTGGTTTAAGTTTTAGGACGAGGGTTTTGCTTGTTTCTCATTGTACAAGAGAATCAGGTTCGTTGATTAGGATTATATCATCCAGAAAAGCCACGAAGAAGGAAGCTGAGAAATATTGGGAGGAAAAGCCATGAGAGTAGAATATGATCTGTCAAAAATGAAGTTTCGCCGTAATCCTTATGCTGCTCGTTTGAAAAAACCTGTTACTATTCGATTGGGCGCAGATATTATTGGCTATTTTAAATCCATGGCTCGTGAAATGGGCGTGCCTTATCAGAATTTAATTAACCTATATTTGAGGGATTGCGTTCAGGCCCATCGTAAAATTGAGTGGATAGCTAATTAAAAATAACCCATCGATCTCTGCTTTTAGCATTTGTAAGCCCCAAAATGATCTCATAGAAAAAGTTCGGATTTTGGGTGTGACCGGGGAGCCATATAAATAAGAAAGCCATCTAGAATTTTTAGATGGCTTTTTTATTATATGTTTCCTCAGTAAGCGAGGGCGAGAAAAGAGTAATATCTGTTTAGTCTGAAATGCTAAAGTCAGACATTGTTCCGGTATTATTGGATTGGTCTATTGGGTCATTGTGATTATCGTAAATGACATTATGTGTAATGGTAAACCCAGTCATTGTTCCCGTGCCGTTATCGCCGTTATAGGACAGGTCTATGCCGTCATAGAGATTATTTTTAAAGGTGTTATAGGAAATAGTAAAGTCAGACATTGTTCCAATCTTGTTAAAGCCGTTATTAGACAGGTCTAAACCATCATTAGCGTTGTTATTAGCAGTATTATTGGAAATGCTAAAGCCGGTCATTGTTCCACCTGAAGTGCCGCCCGTGCCGTTATAGGACAGGTCTATGCCGTCATTGCCATTGCTGTTGGTCGTATTATTTGAAATAGTGAAATTAGACATTGTTTTGCCGTTATTAGACAGGTTTATGCCGTCATAGTCATTGCTGTCAGCGATATTCTTAGAAATAGTAAAATTAGTCATAGTTCCTTCATTAGTGTCTATGGCTATGCCGCTGTCAACATTGTTATTAGCGATATTGTTAGAAATGGTAAAGCCAGTCATTGTTGCTGAGTTACCCAGTAGGTTTATACCATTATTTTGATTATTGTTAAACGTGTTATAAGAAATGGTAACGCTGCTCATTGTTCCCGCATTATCTTGTATATTAATACCGTCAGAGGTATTGCCGTTAGCGGTGTTATAAGAAACAGTAAGGTCAGTCACCGCGCCATTATTACCGAATAGGTCTATGCCGTTTTGGGAATTGTTATTAATGGTATTATTAAAAATAGTAAAGTTAGACATCGTTGCGTTAGAACCGCCACTGTTAAGGCCTATACCATCATTATTGCCATTAATGGTATTGCCGGTAATAGTAAAGTCAGTCATTGTTCCATGGCCGCTTGTGACGCTGTTTAAAGATAGGTCTATGCCGCCTTCGGCATTGTTATTAATGGTATTATTAGAAATAGTAAAGCCGGTCATTGTGCCATGTCCGCTAATGGCGCCGTTATAATAAGCGGCTATGCCGTCATAGCCATTGCTGTTAATGGTATTACCAGAAATATTAAAATCAGTCATTGTTCCCGTGCTGGTGTTGTAACCGTTGGTAGCTAGGTCTATGCCGTTTTCAGTATTATTGTTAATGATGTTGTTAGTGATGGTAAAGTCGGTCATGGTGCCGGTGCCGGCAAAATAACCGTTAGCGCTTAGGTCTATGCCGTCATTGCCATTGCTGGTCGTAGTATTATTTGAAATAGTGTTATTAGAAATGGTAAAGCCAGTCATTTGCCCGTTGTTATAGGACAGGTTTATACCGTCATTGCCATTACTATTTATTGTATTATCAGCAATAATTACATCGCTCATGTTTCCGGTATTATCAGAAAAATCAATACCGTTGTTGTCATTTGAGTCGATGATATTACCGATGATGCTGGCTTGATGAGTAGTGCCATTGGTAAATGTAATGCCGTCACCAGTGAAATTTTCAATCTTCAGCCCCATGACCGTGTTGTTGTTGTCTAAGGTAATACCAGTACCGGTTATATTATTGCCATTGATGGCAGGGTACACCCCGCTAACAGGCAGGCCGTTAAAGCCGTCGTTATAACCGCTTCCCCAAAGCACTTGCGAGCTTGAGAGCGTAATATTGCCGGCATAGTCCGAAGCGTTTTGGCCTTCTACATAGACCCATTTGCTGCTTCCGGCAGCAATAAGCCCTTGGGCGATGGTCGTATAAGGATATTGCAGGCTGCCGTTTTGAGTGCCGGAAGTATTGCTGTTATTAACATAGACCAGAGATTGTCCATTGGATTGGCTTGTTGAAGTTGTGTGTTGAATGTCAATATCTCTGACAACTCTGTCAAAAATCCTATCTTCAAGATAGGTGTTATTGGATCGAGGCTCAGATGGAGTTGAGAAAAAGGTCTTGCCATGTTTTCCGAAGAGATTGGCCAAATCAAAGGCCAAGGAGACTCTTAAGCCACCATAAAACTCAACTCTGTTATCAATATTCGAGTTAATGGTTGTATCCATATACAGCCATTTTGTCAAATGGGTCTCGGTGCGGGCCCTGAAACCATTAACATCTTTAGAAAGTCTTGATTGATAAAAATAGCCGCCCAGATAAAGGCGGGTCTTAGTGTATTTGTCAAGTACAGGGACTCCTACTTCAAAATCCTGGCCCTGCAAAGGCTCAGCTCTTTGGTTATAGACAATTAGCCCAGTTTGGCCAAACCCGTAGGTGGTATCGACATTCTTTGCTCCTGTGGTGGGCTTGTACCAGTTAAGACGCATATCCAATGGATAAGAAAGATATTCCAAACCGATACCTGTCTGGGAACTCCATACATTGGTGCCGTCAATGGAATCTTCTCGGCGGTCAAAGAAGGAGTTAATGCCTAAAATGTATGAGTCATCGAAGATATGGCGCAGGCCCAATCCCTGGTGAATTTCATTGGCAAAAGGATCAGTAATGGTGTCCTTAGGGTTGAAGAAAAGAAGCGTATCTTTGTCTGAAGGATACCAAAGGGGAACAAGGAAATCCGCCGTGAACAACCCACTTTCATTTTTATTGGTGGATGCATAGCCGGAGAATTGAACTTGTCCTAAGGCATTATTGGGAACAGTAGTGTTGTCTGCGAAAAGAATGGAACAAAAAGAAAGAGTGATTGCCGCCAAACAGGTTGATATTTTGATGAGGGACACGATGAAGTTTTTAACATTAATTTAAGTTTGGGTCAAATGAAAAATGAGAAAAATGGAGTACGCGATAGCGCACAACCGAAGGGCACGAGCCCTCGCGGGGGAGTTATTTAATAAAAAGGCCATCAATTTCTGATGGCCTTTTTTGTTAAATACGAACATCTTGTTTTAACCGATGGCGTTTGTTCCGCGATCTCCGGTACGGATACGGACGCACTCCTGGAGGTCCATGATAAAGATCTTTCCATCGCCGGTCTTACCGGTTTTAGCACCTTTCATGATGGCGTTGATGGTCGGTTCAACGAAGTTCTCGTTGACCGCGATCTCCAGACGGATCTTGCGCAAGAGATTCCCGGTTTCTTTAACCCCTCGGTAATATTCGGTCACGCCTTTTTGACGGCCATGGCCGAGCACTTCGCTGACGGTGATTAAGTTCACATCAGCCGCGTATAAGGCTTGCTTGACTTGCTCCAGGCAATAAGGCTGGATAATAGCAACAATGAGTTTCATGCGTCCTCCGGTTTATAATGGATCCCCGATGAAAACATTCGGGGATGACAAACTTAGAAAGTTATTCAAGTATGGTATAGGCATGTTCACGGTGTTGAGCCAGGTCAAGACCAATGCTTTCTTCCTGTTCTCCGATCCGGACACCTAAGAATATATTGATAAATTTGTAGATCAAAAATGTTACTACTATGGTATAGAGCGCGGCAACCAGCACTCCGGTGATCTGTATCAATAAAAATTGCGGGTTTCCTTGCAATAATCCGTTGGCTCCTTGAGGATTGACGGCCTTTGATGCAAAGATCCCGACACAGATGGTCCCTAACATTCCGCCTACGCCATGGACGCCAAAAACGTCCAATGAATCATCGTATTTGTATTTAGTTTTAACAATGGCCACGGCGATAAAGCAAAAAATACTGGCAAGGGCTCCTATTAATATGGATGATCCTATGCTGACATAGCCAGCGCCAGGGGTAATAGTGGCCAGTCCTGCCACACAGCCGGTGACGATCCCAAAAACTGTCGGTCTGCCGTTACGGATCCATTCTAATAGTGACCAGGTCATCCCTGCGGCGGCGGCAGCGGTATTGGTGGTGATAAATGCATTAACAGCGATCTCATTGACGCCCAGAGCGCTTCCAGCATTAAAACCGAACCACCCAAACCATAATAATCCTGTACCTAATACAACGATGGGCAGATTATGCGGGGCAGGGGAATGAAAAAGATTTTTTCGTCTTCCTATAATGACCGTTGCCACTAAGGCGCCAACGCCCGCAGTGGTATGGACAACGATCCCTCCGGCAAAATCTAATACGCCCATTTGTTTAAGCCATCCGCCGCTTCCCCAAACCCAATGGCAGACAGGGGCATAAACAAAGGTAGCCCAAAGTAGTGTGAAAACAAGATAAGCGGAGAATTTCATTCGTTCCGCAAAAGCGCCGATGATCAGGGCAGGAGTGATAACGGCAAACATGGATTGAAAGATCATAAAAACTCTATTAGGTATAGTTGAGGAATAATCAGGCATGGGAGCATATCCGACGCCATTTAATCCTAACCAGCCAAGCCCGCCCCAAAATCCATTACTTGGAAAAAAGCAAAGGCTATAACCTATGATGATCCACCATACATTTAAAATACACATAGCGGCAAAGCATTGCATCAGGATGCTCAAGATATTCTTTTTGCGGACCATGCCTCCATAGAATAAGGCCAATCCAGGTGTCATTAACATGACCAAGGCTGCGGAAAGAAGGACAAACAATGTATCAACGGTATTAACAGGATGGACGTTCATTTATTTCTCCTTACAAAAATGGGAATAAAATAATATAACAGTTTCTTTAGGGAAACTATTCTCACCTGAGGTACGCCTCAATGCGTTCCTTATAGATAATCAGATACGTCAATGCACCTGAAAAGGCATCTATCTTAAGCACGTCAATGCGCTTAATAGTTTAAAATCATAGCGTTTAAGAGGGTAGATTCCAATGCGTATAATTACGTATTGTTTTTTTGCCCCCTCCCTAACCCTCCCCACAAGGGGGAGGGAATGATTTATTAGCCCTTCCTAACAACGGGGATGGGGATGATTCATTTATAACCTCTTAGAGACTTTAGTTAAGCACTTAATAGTTAAGTACTTGACAAATATAATCCCATGCGGTAAACTTGTCCTTAGAAAGGTAAAAATGATGACAAAACCTAAAAAAATCGATCAACGAGGGGAATATTACTTAAGTCAGGTTAAGAGAAGCGGCGCTCAGTACCCGACATTTAATTGGCCTTCAGTGGAGATGCTGCTGAACCTGGCGTATAGCTATGATGTTCTTTCCGGTAATTTGTCAGCCAAGATAACTCCTTATGGGATCACTCGGGCTGGTTTTAATGTCTTGAGGATCCTAAGCCGCAGTGAATCCAAGGCCTGCAAACAAAATGAGATCAGCGAATTAATGCTGGTCAGCCGTGCGAATATTACCGGTTTGGTGGACAGTCTTTTTCGAAAGGGCCTGGTGGAACGTATTAATGATCCTAAGGACCGCAGGGTCAATATGATCAAGATATTGCCTAAAGGAGAAAAGTTATTAGATGATCTATTGCCAGGCTATTACAAGCATATGGATGATATTTGCTCGGTTTTTACAGATAAAGAGAAGACCATATTTAATGATCTGCTAACGCGATTAAGGAATAGGACAAATGAAATTAAAAGTTAAGCTCATTTTGGGAATATTTTTAATGACAGCCACTAATCAGGGGCAGGCATGGGCAGCTGGTCTACAAGAGATCAATGATCAGGGGATGACATTGAACCTAAGTTTGGGGCAAGCCATTGACTACGCAAAGCATAATAACGTTATGCTTAAAATCGCTAAAGAACGGATCGATGAAGCCAAAGGACGCAGGTGGCAGAGCGATTCTGATCTACTGCCGCATCTTTCGTTTGGAGCCACGCAAGGCAGAACTTTTTGGGAAAATTTTTCTGCTCAAGGGATACCTGCTTTTGGGGTCATTGGACCTTTTAATTCTTTTGATGCACGTTTTCAAGTGACCCAGCGGATCTTTGATCTGAGCGCTATTTCTAAATTGCAGGCGGCCAATGTGGATGTGGACATTGCTAATTTTGAAGAAGAGCTTGCTCAACAGCAGGTGGTCACGGCGGCGGTTATTGCCTATCTGGATGTTTTGCAAGCCCAGGAACAATTACGGGCTGTTAAAGAAGACGTACGTTTGGCTCAACAGTTAACGAGTTTAGCTCAGCATCAATTAGAAGTAGGAGTTGTCACTAATTTAGACGTGATCAGAGCCCAAACCCGACTGGCTCAGCATGAGGCCAGAGAACAGCAGGGCATTCAAGGGGTAAACACGGCGTTGCTTAGTTTAAAACGCGTCACAGGTTTGCCGTTGGGCAGTGAGCTTCATTTGAGTGACTCTTTACAGTTTTTTAATGAAAAAACTTTTCAAATCCCTGATGCCATCAGCACGGCTATCAAGGATAGATTTGAAATGTCCATTGCTGATTCAAAGTTCAAGTATGCCCAATACCAGTTATCACAGGCTAATAGGGAAAGATTGCCTAAGGTAGGAGTTTATGGGGATTTTGGGCAGTCTGCGGTAGAGCCTAATAAATATGCCCATAAAGCCGCGCAAATTTCTGTGAACATGAGCGTGCCCATTTTTGAAGGGGGAGAAATCGAAGGAGAGATCCGACAGCAGCGCAGTCTGAAAGCCCAGGCCCAGACCTTGCGCGATGATATGCAAACACAGGTTGAGGAAGATGTTCGTTTAGCCTTGCAAACCTTAAGCACCTCGACTGAGCAAGTCAAGGCTGCCGGCGAAGCGCTTAGGCTGGCCACGCAAGAACTGGGGCTCTCTAAGGACCAATACACCAACGGGACCGGCAATAACATCGCCGTGGTTGACGCTCAAACATCGCTGGAGGATTCACGACAATCTTATGTGACAGCCTTGGTCGAATATCATATGGCCCGTGTTAATTATTATTCGGCCTTGGGAAAAACGGAATCATTTCATTTAAGTGACACCGGCGTAATGCCGGTGTCATCCTGAGCCAACTGGCGAAGGATCTTAAGATGTCTTAAGATTCTTCGGCTTTGCCTCAGAATGACAGGGAGCTACTATGGTCAACAAAATTGTAACGAAATTTCATGAACTCAACCACAAGTATTGGAAAATCGCGGCTGTTGTAACATTTGTTACAGTCCTGCTCTTGGGCTTTGGGCTTTGGTATTTATTCACGCATGAGACAACCGATGATGCTTTCATTGAAGGTGATGTCACCATCATCAGTCCTCAGGTCTCCGGGCATATTGAAAATGTTTATATCAATGACAATCAGACCGTCAAAGCCAAAGACCCGCTTTGTGATATAGATGACAGGGATTACCAAAACAGTTTTAGTTTGGCTAAAGCCGATCTTGAGGCTAAGCAGGTTGAGGCCCAACAAGCAGGGGAAGATATCCAGCGTTATCAGAAATTATTAGCCAGTAAAGATATCTCGCAGCAACAGTATGATAAGGCCCTTTTGCGTTGGAATACGGACAAGGCCCAGGTGGCTGCGGCTGGGGCCCGAGAAGCGCAAGCGAGTTTGAATTTATCTTACGCCAAAATTATGGCACCGGCTGATGGAGTGGTGACTCGAAAGGACGTTGAGCCAGGGATGTTTGTAGAGCCAGGGCAGGCCTTGCTGGCGATCGTTTTTCCGCAGCGTTGGGTGATCGCTAATTTAAAAGAAACGCAGATGACCCATATCCGTCCAGGATTGAAGGTGACCATCAGTGTTGATGCCTATCCGGGGGTGGTTTTTCATGGACATGTTGACAGCATTCAGCAAGGGACCGGAGCAAGGTTTAGTTTATTGCCTGCTGAAAATGCAACGGGGAATTATATCAAGGTCATTCAGCGAGTTCCGGTGAAGATTGTTTTTGACGGTACCCTTGATCCCAAAAAGCCTCTTGAGTTAGGGATGTCCGTCGTTCCTGATATTGATCTGTCATCCAGGTAAAAAAAGATGAATGCCCTTTCAAAAGCAGCCGGTAAAAGTGACCTTAAACCCAATAAATGGATGGTGGGATTATCGGTCATGATCGGCGCGTTCATGGGTGTCATGGACGTCAGTGTGGTCAATGTGGCCCTTCCTCACATGATGGGAAATTTTGGGCAGAATTTGTCTGCGATCACCTGGGTGGCCACAGCCTATAGCATTGCCGCTGTTATCATGATGACCATGTCCAGTTGGTGGTCTACGCTGATGGGAAGAAAGAATTTTTATTTGCTTTGTTTTGTTATTTTTACAGTGGGGTCGATATTGGCGGGAATGTCGCACACTTTTCCCCAGATGATCGTATGCCGCATTTTACAGGGAATGGGTGGTGGTTCCCTGGTGCCTTTGGCCCAGGCGATCCTTCGTGAGAGTTTTCCGAAAAAAGAACAAGGTATGGCCATGGCCATTTTTTCTATAGGAGTGGTGGCGGCGCCGGCCATTGGCCCTGTATTAGGGGGTTGGCTGACCGACAATTACGGTTGGGCCTGGATCTTTTATATCAATATACCTGTTAGTTTGCTCGGCATGCTGATGGTCAATACCTTTGTGCAAGACCCTCCGTATCTTCGTCGGGGAGTTAAGAAAATAGATATCGTCGGCATCCTTTTGTTGACGGTTGGCTTGACGGGATTACAGATCTTTTTGGAAAGAGGACAACAGGAAAATTGGTTTGAATCTTCCTTCATTTTGTGGGCAGCGATCATTACGGGTCTAAGCCTTATTTCGTTGGTGATCTGGGAGTTGTCGGTCGCAGAACCGGTGGTTAATTTCAGGGTCTATAAAAATATGCAGTTTCGCATGGGGGTCCAGGTCGTTCTTTTATTTGGAGTGGCGCTTTATGGGACCACGTTTATTTTGCCTCAGTTTACCCAACAGCTTTTGAATTATCCGGCGTATCAGGCGGGTCTGGTCTTGATGCCAAGGGCTGTTGCCTTAATGTGTGTTTTGCCCCTAGTAGGTAATCTCTATAACTATTTTGATCCGCGTCACTTAATAATTTTTGGCATTACGGTGGTGTCTGTTTCATACTTTTTACTGGCTCATTTAGCTACAACGGCAGGACAGGGGAATATTGTGCCTATCCTTCTTTTGATGGGATCAGGAATGCCGTTTATTTTTGTTCCATTATCGACGGTATCTCTAAGTACGGTGGAAAAGGAAAATATGACCTCTGCATCAGGCTTGTTTAATCTTTCCCAGCAAGTCGGAGGGAATGTCGGTTATGCCGTTATGGCGACCATACTGGATCGCAACACCCAGATCCATCACGCTTATTTGGTAGAACATATCAGTCAATTTAATCTTAATTTTGTTAATTTCTATCATCAAACGGCAGAGTTCTTTTTTCGCCAGGGGATGGCGATGGGAGCGGCCAAGGATGCGACGATGGCCTTGGTCAATAATTTAGTGACCCAGCAGGCCGCCATGATGGCCTATAATGATGTTTCCATATTTTTAATGTTCATGTTCATGCTTTGCGTTCCGTTCGTATTGATGATCCCTGTCCAAAAAGCACGGTTTGATTCAACAGTGGCTATAGAAATGTAATTATCCTTCTATATACCTATTGATCTTATTTATTATGGATTTTATCTGGATCTATAGTAAATTTGTTTATTTACGACGGAAAATCCGCAAGAAAGCGTTTTCTCGCCTAGCCGTAAACTCGCCCTAAACCAAGATTCTATCGTATATACTTTAAAGTAAGGAGAGATGAGACTTAAAAAGTATATGAAAACCCCAAGATGGATAACCCATAGTATTCTTTTAGCTTTTTTATTTAATACTTTAGGCCCTATCCCAACCGTTCAAGCCCAAGAGTTTAAGTTACCGGCGCCCGGTGTCATTGTCCATTTAAGCCCTTCGCTTGAGCCGCCATTATTAAAAGGCATAAAGGTCCATGCGAATAATCCTTTTCGTTTTGATTTTATTCTTGATAAAGGTGATTCCGGATTATCCGTAGAGACGCCATTAATGGCGTCTCTACTTAAACAAGAAGCCGCCAAACTAATCAAATATTTCCTAGCAAGCCTGACCATCCCAGAAAAGGATCTATGGGTCAATCTTTCTCCTTACGAAAAAAATCGTATTATCCCTCAAAGTTTTGGCCTTACCGAAATGGGGCGAGACCTCTTGGGTGAAGATTATATGCTTAAGCAGATAACCGCCAGTTTGATCTATCCTGAGGAGAAAATAGGAAAGAAATTTTGGAAGAGGATCTATGAAGAAGCAGCCAAACGTTACGGGACAACAAACATCCCGGTCAATACTTTTAATAAGGTTTGGATAATTCCACAAAAGGCTGTGGTGTACGAGAATACCAAGGCACAGACGGCGTATATCGTTGAAAGCAAATTAAAGGTGATGCTGGAACAAGATTATTTGTCATTGCAAAAACATTCGAAGGGGGTTATTAGCGACGATTCACCCCCACCTATCCTCCCCCCTCAAGGGGGAGGAATAAACGCATTAGGCTCTCAAGTCGTCCGCGAGGTAGTTATCCCTGAACTTACCAAGGAAGTCAATGAAGGTAAGAATTTCGCCAGGCTTCGTCAAGTTTACGACAGCCTCATCCTGGCCACCTGGTACAAGATGAAGATAAGAAATAGTATTCTTTCACAGGTGTATGCGGACAGAAATAAAGTGGCGGGCGTTAATATTGATGACCCACAAGAGAAGGAAAAGATCTATCAGCGCTATCTACAGGCCTTTAAAAAAGGCGTTTACAATTACATCAAAGAAGACCTTGATCCTGCCACCCAAGAAATGATCCCCCGGAAATATTTTTCAGGGGGAACAGATCTGGATCTTACAAAAGGCGCATTTGGGATTTTAAAGGATGGCCCTGTTCCTGTTCAATCAAGGGCTGATCAAGATCGATCGGATGAGGTAACGATTGACATGGCCATGTTTTCAGGAATTAAACAAGGATCCTCAGGTCAGGCCCAATCGGCGGCAACGAAGTTGCTTTTATCAACGGTGGACATGTTCAGATCTCAAGAGCGTGGTTTTCAGTTTTTTGGAGTGCGTGAGAATCCAAGAATATTGGCCAAGAAAGTGGAATATAAAGATGATGTTGCAACTATAGAAGTTAGAAGAATTTTAAAGTCAGTCATCAGTAAAATTAAAACATTATCCGCAGCCAATCCTGAACTTGCTTTATCTGGCATTCAAAAAGAAGAGTTGGACAATTTTGATATTATAGCATCAAGAAAATTACGTACGTCGTCTATTATGACTCTGGACCTTTTGAATGAAGATCCTCCGTTGATTTTAATAAATGCTGATCTTGTTGAAGTGTTGAATGAAGCAGAATTAAGATATGTTTTAGCGCATGAAGTGGCCCATGAATTGTTAAAAGATGTAATAAGTAAACTGATTAAGGGGAATTATACTGAAAAAGAAAATATAAAAATACGGGCCCTTCTTGAGGATCGCTGTGATGCTTTGGGGGTTTTAATAGAACAAGAAATGTCAGAGAATAGAGATATTCATGACAGTGTAACAGCTATGGAGAAGGTGAATCAATGGGTCGCATCTAAGAATGACCACATTGATCGTATTATTGAGACAATTTATAATTTATTTGGCCGGCAGACGGGAGATGAAAAACAGTATCGTACTCCAGCTAACCGTCTTGAATTCCTGGAAGAACTCTCTCGAGAAAACAAAGATCAATTGATACTACGATTTAATAATCAAAATTGTCCGGGTGTATATTTCGGTTCTCCTACTAGGGAAATGCTTAAATTAAACGACCAGCAGTTCAAGGAAAAGATTAATGAGGTGTTTCGAGACTCAAGGTTTCCGGATGCCCGGATCAAGAGTATCGTTTCAGAAAATAGGAATGGACTGAATGTTCATAATTTAATTTTTGAAAATGGAGCAGAGTTGGGGATAGTCGGATTACCGCCCAAGACAGTTAAGCTAGAGGATGGAAGCACACAGGTTGTGCAGTCTGTACAGGTTATATTTTCAGTTGGACAGATATTGATTACCGGCAAATCAAAGTCAGCATGGGAAATTTTAAGACGTCCGGATAATTCAATTGGTTATGTTACTTATTCTGGTTTGCCTAATGTTAAGAAAATACATGAGGGCGGATATTTAAACGACGAATTTAGAAGATTTCTTCCGCAGCTAAGTCCGCAGATGGAGTGGCAGGGGCGTGATCATGCCATGTTATTACCAGTAAGCATAAGATCGACTTCAGCAAAGATGCAAACGTGGGCCAATCGGCTCAAACGCGTCATTGATCAAGTGGCCCATAGAGTTAGAAATGGGGAGACCATATTGGTGCCTGGCACAGGATACCCTGCTTTGATGCCAGTGGAATTAACCGATCGCATTCATCAGGAAGGCAAAGATGCTAATGTGATCGGCATGGATATCAATATTCCCGCGTATGTGGTCGAGTTCGGTTATATGCCGGGAGGTTTCAATAGTTATCCAACCGCTATTTTTAATAAACAAGGTGAGTTGGTTGCTCTCAATGGCGTCCCACATTCTTTTACGGGGGATCAGATGCGCAATGCAAAAGCAGGGTCTTTAGGCCAGAAGCTATATCAAGAGATCATGCCTTTGAGAGATCAATTATTAAACACACCGGGTGTTCCTGACACACAAGGCAATCGATTAGTAATGGCGCCTTTAAGCCAAGGTGAATATCAACGCCCGGGCCTGACATATCTTCAGGGAGATATTCTTCATAATCCATTGCCGGATTCATCGGTGGACCGGATCATGGATTTTAACACCACAACACTTTATCTTGAAGGCCAGCGTGCGGAGGCTTTGGAAAATTACAGGCGCATTTTGCGTCCGGGCGGTGAGTTAATGTTAGGGACCTCTTCGACGTTTCATCCCAGCGAAGAATATGAGCTGTTTACAAAGAAGGACGATCAGTTAAATGAAGAGGCGTTCGTCTTCTCTGTCAGTCCTGCCGGTGTAGATCATCCGGGTTCTCATGGAGGGATGGCGAAAAGTTATTTTAATACTTATCGAGAGTTATATGACGATTATTATCGGGTACTTGGGGATATTGTTGCGCCAATAAAAGAAGACAATCCATTGGATGTTTTGATCCAACAAGGCTCGGCTGTCATCATCCCTCAGCTTGCTGATGGGATGAATAAATTGGGCTATCAAGCCTCAGTGATCCCTAATGAACAGGGCGAAGGGGAATTCATCCGTTTGGCATTTCAAAATGGCCAGCTGAAAGCCGGTAAAGCTAAGGGTATTGATAAAGGCGAGAAGAATCCGGCGATGACGGCGCAGGAATTGATGGATGAATTATTTGTCAAGGATGAAACATCTCCTGATAAGGTTAAAATTTCTGGACTAAGTGTAAGAAATGCAGTGAAGAGATTAGAAACTGAAGGGATCTCTCCGGATGAAGAATTTGGGCGATTTTGTAATATGTTGATTGATAGAGTTAAACAGAATCACAATGAATTAGCTCAAGGAGGCACAACGCATATAACTAATGCGGTCGAACTGTTTTTAGCTGACGTTGGCAGATCTCCCCGATTGCCGTGGGAGATCAAAGAGATGGCCGTACAGGTCCTTTATCAAATCACTTACTTTGCTAAGTATGAAGGAATAATGAAGGGGGAAGAATTTGGACAATTCCAAGCTATGCTTAACGTTGGCCCATTAAAAGAGTTCATGGAAGTTCTGATCCCACAGGCGGCAGCTATGGTAAATAATTTTAGTGCCCCTGAAGAAGTAGATCGATTGATAGATACCTTAGTTGCAAAATTAACTTTCGAAAATAAAACCAGGGAGATAACGCAAGAAGGCCAAACAAGAGAGGTGTCTACGACCGGTATAGCTATACAAATGGCGGCTGAGGGATTGCTTGTTGAATATATGTCAGAAAATAGCAAGGATATTTATCGTCCATACATCTTGTTTACTACCTTATTTAAAATTTTACAATCACCCACCTTCCATGATAATGATTTTAATATGGTGATACCTGCTGTGATGGGTCTTTGGATCGATGGGAGAGCAAAACATGACCCGTCCGAAATCATTACACCGAGAGAACTTTTTAATAGGGTTCGGGCGTTTTCAAAAAGTACCATGGATTTTTCTATTTTAGACCCGTTGGATCCTGAACATCTACAGGATAATGAACTTGCAAGATGGCTAAAAGAAGGCCATGTGATGAGCGCGGATGAAGAATTTCAGGTGGAATTACTTGATACCTATTTAAAAAATTATTCAAAAGTATATCCCCTTGGTTTTATGAGAACGGTCAGGATCATCCGATGTGTCATTAATTATCCACATCAAAATATAACTGAAGAACGTGATGCGGGAGCGCCTATTGAGTTTCCTTTAGGCAATACTAATGTTATGACATTAAATAAAAATTATTTGCGTTTGTTTATTAAGGAAGTTGCCGCGAATCCTGCTGTTATTTATAAAGCTATTGGTGATGATGTTGGTCAGTTTTTACCTTTTGCCATTCAATTAGCCCGTAATATATCAATAAGCTCGTCACATGTCGCGGTAAAGGCCAGGGCGAAAGCCACCATGCCTTTCGAGGAGGCGATATTATTTGATGAATTGGTCTCATGGATCAATTTGCGAGGGGCCAATGAAACATTCATGGTGACCGATGAAGTCGCCAGAGCATTAGGAATGGATCTAAATAAAGCGCGATCCATGTTGCCTCAGTTAGAAGGAGTATCAGTGATCAGAGATTTTAAAGAGGGGGAAGCAAGTTTAACTGAGGACTTCGTGCATGAAAATTCTTTAAGTAATAATACGATCATTTATTTAAGACAGCAAAGAATGATGGGTACTGCGCCGGCTTTCATATTGCTTAGAACCGATAAAAAACAGATGGAGTTAAATATCACATCTTCCACCGATGAAGTACAGGATCACATTTCTGTTCCTGAGGTACCGATCGTGTTTCGATCCTCAGAAGCCTCGCAAAATCAATTGAAGAAATATAAGGGGCCGCAAGATGTGATCATTGACGGTGATTTTCATTCTCCGGAGCAATTTGGAACTCAGCTTAATGGGAAGATCGTTGACCTGGTTGGATTGAATAAGGAAACCACAGCTGCTTTAGATCTGACCGTTCGCGCATTGGCGCTCAACGCGTTTCAAGGTAAAAATAAGCTGTTTTCAACAGTGCATATAAAAATATCACGACTGCAAGATGCCGATCGCCCAGGCGCAAGCATATTTAAGGTTCTTATGATACAAGGATCTTCCCGCATCAGAGATTGGTTAAATTTGTGGCTGACGAATACCCAATTGACCTTGGATCAAATAAGAGATGAGAGAATGGATTTGAGGATGAACTTGACTAATAATGAAGGATGGGGTTTAAGATTATTTGCCCGGTTGGCCCATAGGACTCCAGCGGTGCTTATTTACGAACGTGTTAAAGAAGATCCTTTCCATCCTATATTTACATCTTTAACAGTTTTGGTCCCGCAAGACACAAATGATTCGGCGATGAAAACAGTCGTTCGGTCATTAAATTCATTCAGTGGAGAAGAAAAGAGACATGTGATCGAGGATATTCTGGCATTAGATCGACAAATAATGATAGGTGGCAAAGTGTTGTCCAAGGCTGATCCGGAAACTCTTAAAAAGATATTTGAGGAGGATAGTGATCCCAATAAAGCGGTAAGTCAGGTTGCATTTGTCGATGGAAAGGTTGAAGGGCTTGCTTTAGCGTTCCTACAGAATAAAATTACCAGACCTGGAAGACAAGTATTTATTTATCGTTTGGTGGTTAGTAAAGATAAACAAGGTAATAAAATAGGGCGACAGCTTTTGTTTGCTATTGCCGCAAGGGCAAAGGCTTTAAGAATAGAAGAGGTAGGATTGAGTGTTCGTGAAAATAATATTCAAGCTAAGAATATGTATGCTCATTATGGGTTTGAAATAGAGCAGACTTTTAATGGGGTAGATCCTGAAGGTAATGTATTTACCACACATTTTATGGTTGTCCCGATTGATGTGCTTTTAAGAAGTACAGCGCCTACGTCAGGTTTGGCAGGTGCTACAGAAAACGGAGAGGGTGGGCCTACTCAAAGGGACACAGCAATGGGGACAAGGGGTGGTATTGATCTGACTCCTGGCAATATGAATCTACAGACTAAAGTAATGGATTCCCGCTTACGCGGGAATGACAGTAGTGGAGAAGGGAATGACAGAGGGATGCTGGGTCAGAATGATGAAGGGATTAAATTTCATTTGGATGCGGCTATGTTACAGAGGCTTCAAAATTCACCGGGATTTGTGCCGGTGATCATTAATGTCCAACCGCTTAAAAGTCTTACCAAATTCTTAGAGATCGCTTCGTCAATGGAAGATTCCCAGGCATAGTTTGGCTATTGCTTTTTATCCGGTTTTTGAGTAAAATGCTGCGCAAAATTAATCTTACAGGAGGGATTGGATGGACAAACGAGCTACTTGTCTTAATTGTATGGATGGGCGGGTGCAAGTGCCTGTTTTTAATTGGATCAAGGCGCATTATGATGTGGATTTTGTGGACGTCATTACTGAAGCAGGCATGGACAATGTTTTATCCAACCAAGAAGATATTCAGGAAGTTCTGCGCAGCATAACCATTTCCGTTGATATTAATAAATCTACCATGCTTTTTGTAGTCGGTCATTATGATTGCCGCGGTAACCCGGTTGATGAAGCTGTGCACCGGCAGGAAATCAGTAGTGCTGTCAAGCGTCTGAAAAGCCATTGGCCTGATCACCAGATCGTTGGCCTTTGGGTCAATAGGGCTTGGGCTGTGGAACTTGTAAAATAGTGGTGTTCATTTGAAATAAATGTAATTTCTGCTATGATTGTAAAAACGGATGGAACTTTTTTAGTTTTACCTTTGTCTAATTTAGTAAAGGCGGTTTATTTAATAAGGAAATTTGGAGGAGATTTGTTATGAAAAGATATTTATACTCATTGGTCGTGATCGTTTTTGTAGCCGCCATGTCCGGCTGTAATCCATATAATAATGAAGGTGAAGGCGCGGCTGCCGGTGGCGCGCTTGGTATGTTAGCTGGAGGTGTCATAGGACATCAAAGTCATGATACCGGGGCTGGGATGTTAATTGGTGGGGCCGTGGGCGCGGTCACTGGCGCAGCCATAGGATCAACCATTCAAAAGCCTGAGCCTCCGCCACCACCTCCCCAAGAGGTCGTTGTGGCCCAACCAGCAACTTCAATTGTGGTGACCCAGGCTGCTCCTGTTGCTCCATCGACAACTTATTCCGGAGACACGGTCACTGTTAATGTTCCCAATTCTAGCGGTGGATTAACGGCGGTTGTGCTTAAGAGATCAGGTAATGGCTATGTAGGGCCGCAAGGGGAGTATTATGATCAAGTCCCTTCAACGGCGCAGTTACAAGCCATGTATGGGAAATAAATTATAAAAGCAGGGCGCTGTCACTTTTATCTTTGAATTGTAAATATTCCTGCTGGATCTTATTGGAAGCTATGGCATAGCTTTTATCTTCTGCATCTTTTCGTCTAGCCATGATCAGTCCTAATAAATGACCCTGATTGTCCAAAAGCGGGCCTCCGCTGTCTCCGGGGACAAGAGTAAGATTTAATTCGATAAGATCGATATTGTTTGAATTCTCACCATTGAGCAGGCTGGTGATCTGGCCGCTGAGGATATGTTTTTGATCATCGGCATAGCTAAGGCCGATGATAGGGGTGCCGACCGGTGCTTGCGCGGAGTCAGCCCAGGTGATCGCTTGAAGCGGGTAAACCGGTTCAATCTTTATAAAACTAAAATCAGCGTCACTGGAATAAACACGTTTGGCTTCCAGTTCTGTGCCATCTGATAAGCGTACATAGATATGGGGCATATCGGTAATGATGTGAGTGTTGGTAACAATGATCCCTTGGGAATCAATGATCACGCCGGATCCTTGGGTATGGTAGGTGCCGACCTTGGAATGGCCATTACCTTCGTCAATCGTTTTGGAATCCTCGGTCCTCACCTCGACCAGCGATGATTGCACATAATCCAAAAGTTGCTCCGGAGTTTCATCTTGAGCATAAACTTTAAAGGAAGATATTGACAAGAATAAACAATAAATGAATAATCGAAAGATAGGCATACGCGTATTATAACTAAACAAGGCCGATTTTCTAATATTGTTTAAGGAATCGCCACCGCTCTATTATTATTTTAAAAAGCAATTCATAATGAAGGAGTTAATTGATGACTATTTCCAAAAATTTAATCAAGAGAGTGTCAGGGTTTTTTGCTTTTTTAATATTGATCATTTGCGCTTCTCACAATGCGTACGCGCAGGCATCCAGTCTGCCTATAGGGGTAGACCAAATGCCTACAGAAATGACCCTTTGGCAAACGTTAAAGGCCGGAGGCGGGGTCATGGTTGTTATTGGCTTCTTATCGGTAGTGGCGGTGGCCATTATTATTTATGATCTTTTGGTGCTTAATGTGAATAAATTGGCGCCTCGCAGGCTTTTTGATGAAGTGATGCGTAAACTTGAAAGCAGGGATTTTGCCGCTGCTAAGACCATATGCCGTAAAGAAAATAATACGATCATCTCCAAGATCGTTCTGGCCGGCCTGGAGAGAAAAAATCCTTTGGATAGTTCTGCCAGTGAAGCCATGGAAAATACAGCCCGTGTCGAGCTGACCAATCTTTGGCAAAATATCAGTTATCTTTCAGATATCGTCGCTGTTGCGCCTCTTTTAGGTTTGCTGGGAACTGTTCTGGGGATGATCCAGGCTTTCCACGCGGTACCTTTACAATCGGCCAGTCTTAAGACAACCCTTTTGGCCGCGGGTATTTCCAAGGCCATGGTGACCACGGCTTCAGGTCTTATCGTGGCTATTCCGGCCTTGATGGCGTATTCATTCTTTCGAGGGCAGGTCCAACAGGTCACCAATGCGATTGAAATTTACAGCACGGATATCATCAAGACGATCCATAACCGTTAAAACCTGAGGGATTTTTGTATGCCTAAATTTGATTTTTCTGAATACCATAAGCAACGGCCGATGATCCAATTAGCTCCCTTGGTGGATATAGCGTTTTGGGCCTTGATGTTTTTTATGATCATTGCTGTTTTTAATCAGATGGAAGTTCAGGTTAACCTGACTCTTCCAAAATCTAAAACAGCCGTTGTTGCCGCGCAAAGTGCCGGTAAGATCGTGATCAACATTACCAGGGACGGACGCTTTATTGTCAATCAGAAGGAATATACCGGTAACGGATTGGCCGTGATGCTGGAGCAAGTGTCGAAATTATTTCCCAATCAGCAGGTCATTATCCGTGCTGATGAGCTGACCTACCATAAATATGTGATCCAAGCCTTGGATGCGTGTGGGCGCTCTAATCTTTCAGACGTGTCCTTTTCAACGCTTAGGGACGAGAGCAGATAAATGATCTTTAGGCTCGTTTTTGTCATCGGGGTTATTTCAATTTTTTTGATCGGTCCGACGCGTATTGAAGCGCAGGAAAGCCCTAAGGAAACCGAACAGTTGGATTTTGCGCAAGGTTTGTTGTCGCGCGGCTTGTATGACATGGCTATAGCCCAATATCAGAAATTTATTACCGATTATCCTCACAGCCCATCCTTGCAAGAAGCTTATTTGTCCTTGGGGGAAAGTTATTTTTTATCCCAGGATTTTAATAAAGCTGTCGATACTTTTAACCAATTCAATCAACTTTATCCAAATTCAGAGCAGATCTCGGTAAGTTTATTGCGTTTAGGACAGATCGATATCCAGCAGAAGAAATATGATGACGCCATCAAAGAGTTCACATCCATTGATACTGAAAAACAGTTAAAAGGGCCGATGCTTCAATCTTTTGATTATTATACGGCCCAGGCTTATTTGGGAAAATCAGATACTGCTTCCGCGCTGGCCTATTTTCAAAAGGCTGTTGAGGTACAGAGGGCATCTGATTACACAGCCAATGCCCTTGATGAGATGGGCAAGATCGATGTTTCCAATGAACAATATGCTCCGGCCATGGATGCGTATACAAGAGCAATGCCGTTAGCAGGGGATGACACTTTAAAAGGTGAGTTAACCTACAGGATCGCCGAAGTTTCGTTCTTATCAGGCCAGTATCCTGATGCCATCAAAGGTTTCGAGCAGGTTCTTGAAAAATATTCCAGTTTGGGTTTTGATCAGGATGCCCTGGCTAATAT
>Ga0302320_10009376_pt1 | contig 21068 bp, 20 predicted proteins | sample Bog_T0_3_FD_202130 | JGI IMG/M metagenome (GOLD analysis project Ga0302320, IMG submission 202130) | Peat permafrost microbial communities from Stordalen Mire near Abisko, Sweden - Bog_T0_3 | ecosystem: Environmental > Terrestrial > Soil > Wetlands > Peat | place: Sweden: Abisko, Stordalen Mire...
TCAGGAGCGCGACCCCAAGCTGCTGCTCTTTCTCCACCAGGCCGGCATCGGCCCCGGCAAGAGCCTCAAGGTGACGAGTCAGAATTACGACCAAACCGTTTCGATTGAGCTATCTACAGGCAAGTGCGTTCTCGGTCGCCCTGCCGCGGCGGCCGTTTGGCTGGGCGCCGGAGTACGAGCGTAATACGAAATAAGAAAATTCATTAACCATAATTAAGTATGTGTGCCATACTTTGGTTGAAGGGCCCTTTTGGCTCCTCTTCCCGAACTATGGCAGCAAATCCCAAAGGTCTACCGGAGCGGATCGAGCCCTCTTTGCCAGAGGTGCATTCGAGCGTCTCAGTTTCGCGCTCGCCGATCTACTGGCGTCGGCTGCTTGGCTTTCTTGGACCAGGGTTTCTCATCTCCGTCGGTTACATGGATCCCGGCAACTGGGCCACCGACATCGCAGGCGGATCGCGGTTCGGCTACACCCTCCTCTTCGTTATCATGGCCTCGAACCTGACCGCCATTCTGCTGCAAAGTCTGAGCCTGAAGCTGGGCGTCGCCACGGAGCGCGACTTGGCGCAGCTTTGCCATGAGGCCTACGGCCGCCGCATCAGCTTTTTCCTGTGGCTCGGCGCGGAGATCGCCATCGCCGCCTGCGACCTCGCCGAAGTCATCGGTTCGGCCATCGCGCTCAACCTGCTCTTCCACATTCCGCTGCTCTACGGCGTGCTCATCACCGGCCTCGATGTGCTGTTGATCCTGCTTTTGCAGCGCTGGGGATTTCGCTGGGTTGAAGCGCTCGTCATCACGCTCATCGGCACCATTATTGCCATGTTCGGCGTGCAGATGTTTCTTTCCCAGCCGGAGTTCCTGCCCATCCTCCGCAATCTGTTCATTCCCTCCGCAGCCATTGTCACCAATCCCGCCATGCTCTACATCGCCATCGGTATCCTTGGCGCCACCGTCATGCCGCACAATCTTTACCTGCATTCCTCCATCGTGCAGAGCCGCAACTATGAGCGCACGCCGAAGGGCAAGCGCGAAGCCATCTTCATGGCCAATGTGGATTCGGCACTGGCTTTGACACTAGCCCTGTTTGTGAATGCGGCGATTCTGATTGTGGCCGCTGCCGTGTTTCATCGCCGCGGCATGTTCGACGTTGCAGCCATTGAGGACGCGTACAAGCTGCTGAGCCCGCTGCTCGGCGCGGCCGGCGCGAGCACGTTGTTTGCCGTCGCGCTGCTGGCCAGCGGACAGAACTCCTCCATCACCGGAACCCTCGCCGGACAGGTGGTGATGGAAGGCTTCATCCACCTGAAGGTGTCGCCGTGGCTGCGCCGCATGATCACGCGCTCACTCGCGATTATTCCCACCATCATCGTTGTCGCCATCAACGGCGAGCAGGGAACAGAAAAGCTCCTGATCCTGAGCCAGGTGATCTTGTCTCTGCAACTCAGCTTCGCCGTAGTCCCGCTGGTCCTGTTCACCGGCAGCCGCAAATGGATGGGCGAGTTCGTCAATCCGCGCTGGCTGAATGCACTCGCTTGGTTTACCGCAATCATGATCGCCGGACTGAATGCATGGCTGCTGATTCAGACAGCCATGGGCCGCTAGCGCCTTTCACTGGATTTTGAAGCGGGAAATGCATGCTGCGTCCACTACTATAGAAGCGATGCACGTTCTTTCCGCTGGTGAAATGCAGAATTGCGACCACGCTACCTCCGAGCGGTTCGGGGTCGCTTCCATTGATCTCATGCGCGCTGCGGCTGCCGCCGTGGCAGCGTTCGCGCGCAAGCAGTTTCCGCAGGCACAACGCGTCACCGTTCTCTGCGGCACCGGCAACAACGGCGGCGACGGCATGATGGCCGCGAGGCTGCTGGCCAATGCGGGCCTCGACGTGACCACGCTGCTGCTCGGCTCCCCGGACAAGCTGGAAGGCGATGCGGCCAAGGCGTGGGCCGAGCTCACGAGCCCTGACCAGGCCGAGCCCAACCGGAGCGCGATCTACGTCATTGCCGATGCCGGAGACCTGGCGCAGCGTGAAGCCAATCTCCACGCCGATCTGATTCTCGATGCGGTGGTGGGCACGGGATTCAAACCTCCACTCAAGGAGCTGGCGCTGGCCGCCAACGGCTGGTTGAAAGGAAGAAAAGGCCCCGTACTCGCGGTCGATCTTCCCTCCGGCTGGCCCGCGGATGAGACCGGCGCAAGTCTGAGCGAGCCTGTGTTTCCCGCCGACGCCGTCATTACCTTTACCGCGCCCAAGCCGGCACATGTCTTTGGCCTTTTGACCCGCACCTGGAACCAGCCCGTGGTCGTCGCGCCGATCGGCTCTCCTGAGGAAGCCATCGTCTCCGAGCTCAATCTCGAATGGGCAGGCTCCGCGATGGAACTGGCGCATGCACCACGCAGCGCAACCGCAAACAAAGGCAACTTTGGCCATGTGCTGGTGGTCGGTGGAACCTTTGGAGCAGCCGGCGGCAAAGCTGGAGCTCCAGCAATGACTTCCCTTGCGGCAATGCGCGTAGGAGCAGGGCTGGTAACGGCCGCCGTGCCGTCCAAGGCCCTGTCCGTCGTGTCCTTGATCGCGCCGGAGTTGATGACCTGGCCGCTCGAATCCACAGCATCCGGCTGCATCTCCGACTCGAATCTCGCCCCGGACCGCATCGAAGCGCTGATGGCCGAAAAGTCAGTTCTCGCCATTGGGCCTGGTCTTGGCCAGTTGCCGGAGACCGCAAATTTCGTCCTCGGTCTTCTTGCCGCCACCAGGATTCCAGCGGTCATCGACGCCGACGCCTTGAATATACTGGCTGCGAACCCCGACCAGTTAGCGACCCTGGCCAAGGGACGCTGCCTGGTGCTTACGCCGCATCCCGGCGAGATGGCTCGGCTGGCGGATACAACAGTGACCGAAGTCCAGGCCCACCGCCTCGAAACGGCGCTCTCCTTTGCCACGCGGCTGGGCGTGACCGTCGTGCTGAAAGGCGCGCGCACCGTGATTGTGCATCCCGACGGCCGCGTCGCCGTCAACACCACGGGGAATCCGGGCATGGCCAAGGGGGGCAGTGGCGATCTGCTCACCGGATTGATCGCCGGCATGCTGGCTCAATTTCCAGGCGATGCCGCGCGCGCGGTGGAAGCGGCCGTCTACCTGCATGGTTTGGCAGCGGACCTGGCCGTCCGAGCGGGCGATGAGCACACGCTGCTGGCCAGTCATAGTTTGAAATATCTCTCCCGCGCCTTTCGCATGCGCGTTTCGCACTTTCGCAATCGTGGTGGAAACAGATATGTTTGGTTGCAGGGGCTTCCAACCGACGCATCGCTGGCCGCGTCCGCCCGAGGAGTTACGCAATGAGCGACGCCGTAGAAACCGTGCACGAATTCAAAACTGAAAACGGCGCCGAGACGATCGAAGTTGGGCGCAAGCTGGCGCGACTGCTGAAGCCGCCGCAACTGCTGCTGCTCCGCGGCGACCTGGGCACCGGCAAAACCACGCTCGTGAAGGGAATTGCCGAGGCGCTCGACGCGGCCGAAGCCGACGAAGTCACCAGCCCCACCTTCACGCTGCTGCATGAGTACGACGGCTCCCTCGACGGCAAAGCGGTCAAGCTCTACCACCTGGACGTGTACCGGCTCGAAGGAGAGCGGCAACTGGAGACCCTCGGTCTCGAGGAGTTGCTCACGCCCGACGCGCTGGTGCTGGTGGAGTGGGGCGATAAATTCAAGAGCATTCGCAAGCGGGCCACCGGCGAAATCTCCATCGCGTCCACCGGTGGAGATGCGCGAAAAATTACCGTCACGCTGAAAGAATAAGCCGCGATGAATCGTCTTCCTTTTGATCAGGTGCAGAAGACGCTTTCCGCTGTCCTCGAAAAATTGGGCATGTCGGCAAAGCGCTCGCAGGTGTGTGCGCGGCTCTTTTGCGAAACCACGCGCGACGGTGTGTACACGCACGGCATCAATCGCTTTCCCCGTTTTGTTGACACCATTCGCAACGGCCGCGTGGATGTAAAGGCCGAAGCGCAACGCGTGGGCGGCTTTGGCGCGCTCGAACGCTGGGATGGGCAACGCGGCGTAGGCAACCTGAACGCGCTTGGCGCCATGGAGCGCACCATCACGCTGGGCCGCGAGCATGGCGTGGGCTGCGTGGCCCTTGGCAACACCAATCACTGGATGCGCGCGGGCACCTACGGCTGGCAGGCTGCCGAAGCAGGCATGATCGGTATCTGCTGGACGAATACCATGCCGAACCTTCCGCCGTGGGGCAGTGTCGATCGCATCATCGGCAACAACCCATTGGTGATCGCCATACCCCGCGCCGCCGGCCCCGCTGTGCTTGACATGGCCATGTCGCAGTATTCCTACGGCACGCTCGACGCCTACAACGACCGCGGCGAAAAGCTGCCCGTCGATGGCGGCTTTGACTCGGAAGGAAATCTCACCCGCGATCCCGCAGCAATCTTGAAGTCGTGGCGCGCATTACCCGTGGGCTATTGGAAGGGCTCCGGGCTCTCGATCGTGCTCGACATGATGGCCGCCATGATGACGGTGGGCAACGCAACCCATCAGCTCGCGCCCGATCCGCTGCTCGAGTCCGGCGTGTCGCAGATGTTTCTCACCATGAATCCGGCCGCCCTGGGATCGGCAGTCGTTGTGGACAAAATCGCCGACGACATTGTTGCCTCCATCCAGAACTCCACGCCCGCCACACCGGGCAAGCGAGTGCGCTATCCCGGCGAGCAAACGCTGTACGTGCGCGTGGAGAACACGGAACTCGGCCTGCCTGTCGAGCCGGCAACCTGGGAAAAAATTCTGGCGATGTAAGCTGACAGCCGCGCTTCCCAGGCTCCAGAAAAACTCCATCGGCGAGGGGGCGTCAGGGCACGAGCGGGGCACCCTCTGGGTCGCGTGCCGCAAGATCCGCAAAATCGACATTGGGCTTTAGCCCCTGCTTATATAGCCTCGTCGAACATGCCTTTTCCGCAGCCTCTTCAGCACCCCGGGCCTGATCACGCGCTGCAATCCGCTATGCTTCGCTCATGGATTTCAAAAGACTCCCCAAGGTCGAGCTGCATCTTCATCTCGATTGCTCCCTGAGCTACAAGGCCGTCTCGCGCCTCGCGCCCTCGGTAAGCCGCGAAGAATATCTGCGCGATTATGTTGCGCCCGCGCGTTGCACCAATCTTGCCGACTTCCTCTCGCGTGCCCCGAAGGGTTTTCGCCTGATGCAGTCGGAAGCCGCCCTGCGTTCGGTGATGGAGGACGTCTTCGAGCAGCTTGTCGACGATGGCGTCGTCTATGCAGAAATACGTTTCGCGCCGCTGCTGCATCTTGAGCAGGGACTGTCTTCGGAACGCGTGGTGAGCGTGGTCGAGCGCGCCGCGGAAGAATTGACGCGCGCGACTGGCATGGAGTCAGGCTTGATTCTGTGTACGCTGCGGCACTTCAACGCATCGCAGAGCATGGAGACGGCAAGACTCGTCAAACAGTTTCGCGGGACTCGCGTTGTCGCTCTTGACATTGCCGGAGACGAGGCAGGATATCCTCTCGATGCGCACGAACCGGCCTACGCCTACGCGCGCGAGCACGGCCTGAGCCGAACGGCTCATGCAGGCGAGGCGTGCGGCCCCGAGAGTGTATGGGAAACCCTGCGCAAACTCGCTCCCCAACGCATCGGCCACGGTACGCGGAGCTTTGAGGATGCCGCGCTCGTTGAGCATTTGCGCGCGCACAAAATCCATCTTGAACTGTGTCCGTCCTCAAACGTGCAGATCATTCCGTCGATCGAGTGTTGGGAAGATCATCCCATCGACCGCCTCTATCGCGCCGGAGTGCAGCTAAGCGTAAACACCGACACGCGCATGCTAAACCCCGTGACGCTGACCGGGGAGTATGAAAGCCTCCAACGCGTGTTCGGCTGGGGCGAAGAAGATTTCCTCCGCGCAAGTCTCATGGCAGTCGAAGTTGCATTTGCAGGCGACGAAGTGAAGGAGAGTTTGCGAGGAAAGCTGCTGGGCGGATACGGACTCCGGAGGGAGCAGGGGCCTTCAGGCCCCTGAATACAGCATCCCGATAGGGGCCTTTAGGCCCGGATCCCGTTCCCGACCCGTTACCCCAAATGCGAAAACGGCACGTAGAAAATATTCCGTGGCGCTTCAACCGCAGCGGTCGCCGGCGCATCCATCACTTCCTTGAATGCCACTTTGAATTTCGCCATCTCATCCTTGGTCCCGACTGTAACGCGAACATGCGTTGGCCACACGGACCACACGCGCCCAATGTAAACCTTTTTCTTCACCATCGCATCGAACACGCCTTGTCCATCGCGCTTGGTGTCGATCATGAAGCAATTCGTTTGCGAAGGAATGTAGGCATAGTTGTTTGCTCCGAGGAACGCGAATGTGTCGTTCCGAATATCGGCGATGATCTGTTTCCGCGTCGGCACGAGCGTCTCGTCGAGCAGACTGGCGGTGGCAGCCGACGCAGCCGTAATGGGCATCGCGTTCTGCGAGTAGGCATGAAGCTTCTCGAGCAGATCGGGCCGGCCAATCGCAAACCCGCATCGTATCCCCGCCATCCCGTAGACCTTGGAAAAGGTGCGCAGGATGATCAGATCCTTGTCGGCCTTCACCATGTCGATGCAACTTTCCGCATCGGATAGGTGGATGTAAGCTTCATCCACCAGCAGGATGGATCCTTTCGGCTTGTTGTCGTGCAGCCACGTGATGTCTTCCTTGCTGGTGAGCGTGCCCGTGGGGTTGTTGGGATTGCAAATGTAGAAGACGCCCGCATTGGGATCGGCCGCCACCATCGCCTTCACGTCGTGCGAGTAGTCCGCTTTGAGCGGCACCTTGGAAACTTTTGCGTGCGCAAATCCCGCTGCAAGCATTCCCGCCTCATAGCCCGGGTCGGCCGTCACATAGCCTCGTTCCGGCGAAGTGAATGCGAGCACGGTAAAGTGCAATGGCTCCGTCGAACCGGCATACACGGCCATGTAATTTGGCTTCAGTCCCTGTTGTTCGCTGAAAACTTTCACCAGCTTGTCCGTGCGCGCAAAGTCGTATCGTCCGCCCGCCGTGCCCGCCTTCGCAATCGCGTCGCATGCAGCGGAGCAGGGCCCCATCGGGTTTTCGTTCGCGTTGATGAGCACCGCGTCCGGCGGAACATTCAGCGGAGTGCGCCGGCCCACCTGCGCCCACGCAAGATGCGCTTCGGTCATGAGAGGCGAAGCCACTGCGGCTCCGGCAATGCGCAGGAACGAACGGCGGGAAACATCGGATGTGAACGTCATGGAAATCCCTCCAGGAAGCGGTCGGTTCAGGAAAGTTTCTGACTCGAAGACAGGAAGCGATTGGTTCTAAGGATTTCGAGCGCCAGGAAGGATCGATTAGATGGGCGCTTAGAGGTACTATACCCCAATTCGACCGGGGAACAGTTGGCTGCGCCCAGGGACCGCAGTTCGAGAGAGCGGTTACTGCTTCAGTGGCAAGGTACCGCTCTGGGCCTGCCGGATCAAGTCCACCAGGTTCGAAAGCCGCGCGGGATCCACATCGCTGACCGCAACCACTTCGAGATCTTCGCTTGTGAATCCTGCCACATGAAATCCCGAGTGTTCCGCACGGAATCCATCGGATATGTTTGCGCTCGTTTTCTGCGAAACAAAAACGGAAGCGCGATGCTTGCCGATGCTGTAGAGCAGCAGAGCCGAGGGCTGGTTGTGGAGATAGGTGAGGTTTGCTCCTTCGAGCTTTGTGTCGTCCGGCAGATTCTCAGGAAGATTGAAGCTGAAAGGAAGCTTGCCCTGGAACCACGGCTTGACGGTGTGCCGGTCAGAAGAAAGCACCTGCGGCGGAAGATTTGCCGCAAGGGTTGCCAAATGCTGATCGCAGGCTTCGGTCGCGAGACTGGCGGTCTGCGACGACTCGAGTGCAATCCGATGCGAATTCCGCTCCACAACGAAGATGCTTCCGGAGATCAGCAGCAGGGCAATGGCAGCTGCCCATCCCGCAAAGGCAAATGTCTTCGCGGCCCGCAACGCTGCGTTGGGCGGCGAGGCTTCGGAGGCCGGGCTTTCGCGTCGTGCCGTGCGCACCAGTCGCTCTTCAAAACCTGGCGGAAGGGAGTAGCGCTGCCCGGCCCTGGCGGTTGCCGATTTCAGAAGGCTATGGAAGAGCGCGCTCGATGTGCAGGACGGGCACTCCGCAAGATGAGCTTCCGCAATGGCGCGTTGAGCTGGAGTCAACTCTGCGTCCGCAAGGCTTGAGAGAAGTGCCGGAGACAGATGATCGCTCATGCGCGAACTCCCCTTGACAAAAAATTGGAGGCCTTGAGCGATTCGCGAAGCGCCGCGCGCGCACGCGCAATCCGCGACATGACGGTACCGATCGGAACGTCGAGCGCAACGGCAATGTCTTTGTATTTCATCTCTTCCATGTCGCAAAGCAGAATCACTTCGAGCAGCGGCGGAGGCAACTGTTCCATGGCTGCCTGCAACGCCGCGCGATCGCCCAAGCCGATCAGGTTCATCTCCGGAGTCTGGCGATCGATGGCGCTCTCAGGATGCAGCGCCGCGCCTGAATCGAAGCCGCCACTCAACTCGTCTTCGAGAGCAACGGTGTTTCTGGTCGCCAGCCCGGTCCGCGAAGTGAGGTAGGTATTTCTCAGGATGCGGAAAATCCACGCCTTGAAATTGGTGCCGGGCTCGAACGCGCCGAATCCACGAAGCGATTTCAGATACGTTTCCTGCACCAGGTCCTCCGCGTCGGCCGCGTTGCGGGAGAGCCAGAAGGCGACGTTATACAGCGAAGGAAGCAAAGGCAGGGCGAGGTCCTCAAACGCACTGGTTTGAGGGCCGCTCTTTTGTGCCGCGCGCTTCCATGGGAGCAGCGTCATTGAGTAGCCACTATAACTTTTTCTCTCCATGAATGAAAACTGAGGTCCTGGAGATTTATTCCGCGATTACGGGAATAAATTTCGACGTGCCCAGTTTGCAGGTACGGAGGGATTCTCATGAACGATGCAAACGAAGTGAATGCGATCCGGCAGAGTCACACGAACGACGCCGTTGAGGGCGACGGTATTGACCGTCGCAATTTCCTAAGTTGCATGGCCTGGGCCGGCACCGGCCTGCTGTGGACCATGGCGGGCGGCGTGCCGACGTCCAGGATGTTTGCCGCGACGGCCGGCTCGGCGAGTGGGGAAGCGGCAGCCGCACATGCCGGCTCCGGCTTCAGCTTTGTGCAGATCAGCGACAGCCACATCGGATTTAACAAGGCCGCCAACCAGGATGTGACCGGAACGCTGCAACTGGCGCTGAACAAGATCAACAAGCTGCCTGCGACGCCAGATCTTTTGCTGCACACCGGCGACATTACGCATGCGTCGAAGGCGGCGGAGTTTGACACCGCGCAGCAATTGATCAAGGGCGCCAAAGCTGGAGAAACTTTCTACGTGCCCGGCGAGCACGACATTGCAAGCGACGACGGCGCGCTGTACATGGACCGGTTCGGGAAGGGAGCTGCGGGCCGAGGCTGGTACAGCTTCACCCATAAGGGCGTGCACTTTGTGGGCCTCAACAACTGCCAGCAGGTAGACGCCATGGGCAAGCTCGGCGATGACCAGTTGAGCTGGCTGAAGGGGGATCTTTCGGCGCAATCGGCTTCCACGCCCATCGTGATCTTTGCGCACATTCCGCTGTGGATGGTCTATCCGGACTGGGGTTGGGGTACGCCGGATGCTGCCGAAGCGCTCACGAATCTGAAGCGCTTCGGTTCGGTCACGGTGTTGAACGGCCACATTCACCAAGTGGTGCAAAAGGTGGAAGGCAACGTCGCCTTCCATACCGCGACCTCGACCGCGTTCCCCCAGCCTGCGCCCGGTACGGCACCGCACGCAGGCCCCATGGTTGTCCCCGCTGGCAAGCTGAAAAGCGTGCTGGGCATCACCGAGGTGAAATATATCGCGCGCAAGAAACCGCTGGCCGTTGTCGATTCCTCGCTTGAGGAGATGGTGTGAGGAAGAGCGCAACTTTCTGGATGGGAGGTGCACTTGCATTAGCGGCTTCGCTGTTACTGGCCCGCGTTCATCCCTTTGGCAACGCGGGACTGTTTGGCACGAGTGGCGCGGAAGACTCCGTGATGGAAAATTCTTCCGTGCCGCCTGAGGTGCGCTCGCTGCTCACCTCCAAATGTGCCGACTGCCATTCGAACCAGGTGCGTACCCCCATCTATGGGCACTTTGCGCCGGTATCGTGGCTGATGGAGCGCGATATCGTTCGTGGCCGCGCGGCGATGAATCTCGCGCCATGGGATAACTACTCACCCGATCAGCAACAGACGCTTGCGGCCAAGATTGTGCAGGAGACAAGGGAGCACGAGATGCCCTTGCCGCAGTATCGAATGATCCATTGGAACTCGCGCATCACGGATGCCGATGAGAGGGTGCTGGCCGCCTGGGCGCACGCAACTTCGCCGAACGATGCGGACGCTGCCGCCCAATCGACGGAGCAAGGCGATCCAGCGCGCGGAAAAGCGGTGTTCGAGAAGCGCTGCACCGGATGCCACTCGCGGACGCAGAATCGCCAGGGACCGCATCTCGAGGGAGTCTACGGACGGCCTTCCGGCACAGCAGAGGGCTTCGCTTATTCGTCCGCGCTCGTGAAGGCGCACGTCGTGTGGAACGAAGACTCGCTGGAAAAGTGGCTCGCCGATCCCGACGCGTTTCTCCCCGGCAACAACATGGATTTCCTGCTGGCGCGCCCGCAAGAACGTCGCGACGTGATCAGTTACCTGAGGCAGGTTTCCAGCAAGTAGGCAGCAGGGAAATCGGCTTTGCGATGAAAATTCTGAGCGTTGCTCTAGAAGCCCATCACGTTGTAGCCGCAGTCCACGTACATCACTTCACCGGTGATCGCGCTCGACAAGTCGCTCGCCAGGAACAACGCAGCTCCGCCCACTTCGAGCTGATCCACGTTGCGATGCAGCGGCGCGCGCTCAGCGTGCGCACGCATCATTTCGCTCAGGTCGCCGACGCCGCGCGCAGCCAGCGTCTTGATGGGGCCAGCGGAGATGGCGTTCACGCGGATGTTCTTGTCGCCAAGCGTGTAGGCGAGATAACGCGTGGCAGATTCAAGAGCCGACTTGGCAAGCGCCATCACGTTGTAGTGCGGCACTACCTTCTCCGCAGCGTAGAAGCTCAGCGTCATGATGCTGCCGCCCTCGGTCATCAGGGGCGCGGCTGCGCGGCTCACGGCGACGAGCGAGTAGACGCTCACGTCCATGGCAATGCGGAAGCCTTCGCGCGTGGTGTTCAGAAAGTCGCCGCGCAGCTCGTTAGCCGGGGCATAAGCAACGGCGTGCACGAGAATCGCGATCTTGCCATACTTTTCTTTAATGGCGGCGAAGACCGTATCGATCTCGGCGTCGTTCGACACGTCGCACTGAAATCCCGAAGCGCCGGGAAGCTCGGCGATCAGCCCCTCGGCTTCGAGCTTCATACGCTCGTTCTGGTAACAAATGGCCAGGGTTGCTCCGGCTTCGTGGAGTTTTTGGGCGATTCCCCAGGCGATGGAACGCTTGTTGGCCAGCCCGAAGACCACGGCCGTCTTACCCGCCAAATCAATCATGCTTTCGTTATTCCCCTAAGGCCCGTATTTAGTGTGGGAAGGACAGGCCAACCAATAGGATATCAGCCCACGACAGGGATCAGGGGACAGGGATCAGGGGGTGGGAAACTGGCGCGCTTTCAGCCTCCCAGGTCGACTAATTCCACTTTGCCGGTAGGCCGGCCGAGGAAGCGGGAGCCCAGACGCTCGAATTTCTCCACCGAATCCGACGCGAAGCACCGAATATCCGGTGTCGTCAACGCGGGTAATCCGGCCAAGCGACCCCCGAATTGCAGCTGGGCGGCTTCCGCGGTCGATTCCGCTGAGTCGATCACGCGCACTCCAGCAGGCACGGTCGCTTCAATCAGGGACCGCAGCAGCGGATAGTGCGTGCAGCCCAGCACCAGGGCGTCGGGCGCAAGGCCTGCCGCGGCTGCCTCGGCATTCAACTCGTCCAGGTAAATGCGGATCACCTCGGCTGTCACAGGTTGGTTCGTCCAGCCTTCTTCCACCAGCGGCACCAGCAGCGGGCAGGCTTTCTCGAGCGCGCGCAGGCCGAGAAACTGGCAGGCGGCCCGATAAGCGTGACTGTGTACGGTTGCGTCGGTGGCAATCACCAGCGCGTCGCCGGTTCGCGAGGCGGCACGCGCAGCCGATGCTCCGGGCTCGATCACTCCCAACACCGGCACATGCACCGCGTCCTGAATGGCGTCAAGCGCAAGCGCGCTGGCGGTGTTGCAGGCGATCACCAGGAACTCAGCGCCTTGCTCGCGAACGAGAAACTGCGCGCTCTCCGCCGCGTATCGCGCAATCGTCCGGCGCGATTTGGAGCCGTAGGGCAGCCGCGCCGTGTCGCCGAGAAAAGCAAAGCGCGCCTGCGGCAGTCGTTCCAGCAACGCGCGCAGCACCGTAAGCCCGCCAAATCCTGAGTCAAAGACGCCGATGGTAGGGGCAGAGGTGGGCAGGACTTGAGCTCCTGCGTCAGGGCGGCTCATTCCGGGTGCGATCCTTCCGTCGGCGCGGTGTCAGCGGCAAGGTACGTGCGCGTCAAGTCGGCATGGCCGGCGAGCGTCGCCCGCGGCTGGCCATCCACCAGGAACCGCACCTCGGTGACCCTGGGCAGGTTGGCGTGGAGCGTCGCGCAAATCGACAGAACCGTCAGAGTCTCGGTTTCAAGCCCCGAAGGGTGGCTCGCAGCGAAGGCTCCGGTCAAATTCACCACGGCGAGTTCGGGGCCCGTGTCCGTTTCGCCCTTGGCAGCGGCTTCCGCTGCGTCGCTATTGGGCGCGGGCAGCAGAAAGACCTGCGCAATCGACGCGGGCCCTCCCGGCACTGGATGCACCGCATTCGGCTCGGCATAAATCTCAAGCAGCTTGCCCAGCACTGCATGGGCGCGCGCGCCGGGGCTGTCGGGCAGCGGTAACGAAAGCGTCTGCGGCAAGAGCGAGTTGTCATTGTCATTGGCCACCAGCAGCGTGGCCTGTTCCGGCGGAGCCACCGTTGGCGCCTGCGTGGGAACCGGGTCTTCGCCCGTTACCTGCCGCTCGTGCGCCCGTTCGCGCAGACGCCACAGCACGCCCCCCATCACGATCGACGCCACCAGGAGAATGACGAACAGCACGGTCTGCCAACGGGGAATCATGGCTGAGGCGCCTCCGTCTGCGAACCGGTTCGCCATTGAACAATCGCCGCGGCCAGTGCCTCGGCCACGTTCGCCTCGTATCCGGCATCGTCAATGTCTGTGGGCTGGGCTTGGCCGGTCACCAGTTCCGGCGCAACCTCAACCGCGACGGCGGGGCAAGCCATGCTGTCGATCACCGGCAGGGCGGTGCGGCCCAATGTCACCGTCATTCCAGCGTGCTCCAGCGCGGAGTTGATTACGCCGGCCAGCGCGAGGCTGCGCGTAATGTAAGCCGCCTGCGCGGTCTTCCATGGGCTCAACTGCCCCTGGTCGACTGGCGGAAGCGAAGAAACGAAGAGATGGACGCCGGACCCGCTTTGCGAGGCATGCAGGCTCAGGCATGCGCGCGCATTGGCGCGATTGGCGATCGCCGAGCGATTTTCGTTCTCGACGTTGGCATCTTGTTCCCGCGTGGTGACAACGGCGATGCCCCGCGCTCCCAGCAGGGAACGGAGCCGGATGTTCAGCGCGAGCGTGTAGGCCTTTTCCTGCTGACTCCCGCCATCTGCGTGAGGGATGCGGCCACCAGCATCGTCTCCGCCGTGCGCGGCATCAAGAACCACGACAAATTTCTGTGCCGGTGGAGTCTGTCCTTTAGCGGGCGCTGCCAATTGCGCGAAGGCCACCAACAATGCAATCACCGCAACCCAAACCGCCGGGTGCTCTCGCATCCTCGCCGCGATCCATCTGCGGCAAGCCGGAAGCGCCCGGTCTGAGCCCGTATCAATCCAGCGCATAGATGGCGAGGCCGCTCAGCAGTTTTGGAAAGAAGTCTGTCGATTTCTGCGGCATAACGTCACCGGCGAAGGCAACCTCTCTCAGTTGTTCCATGGTCACAGGGTTCGTGAGGAAGGTAACATCCGCCTCGCCCCGTCGCGGCTGGTCCACTGCTTCCGCAGCGTCTCGCAGGTAGCGCAGGTTGGTTTGCTCGCGCACCTTTTCTTCGTCTAGGCCAAGCAGCCTGTCGAGGATGATGGAATGCAGATGGCTCAGGTCAAGTTGCCGCTGACGTTCCGGCAAATCGGCCAGCGCGGCGTTCACAATATCGGTCTTCGACCGCAACAGCATCGCGACGTCTTTGGTCACGGCCACAAACGCCGTGCCCTTCTGCGCGCCCAGCGTTGCCATGTAGCTGGCGGCATCCGCCTCAGGCAGCGTTTCAATCGTGAAGAACTCTTCCGCAGCCTTCCGGAAAGCCGTCGCATCGAAGTTGGCCAGCGAGTGCACCACGCGGTGCGTCGGCAGAATCACCAGCCCGTCCGAATCCATATTGACGAAGGTCATCATGACCGCTGCTTCCGGGTACGGCGGCTGCGCCAGTTGCGTGGCGCTGTGTTCCTGCGCATGCGCTGAAGTTGGCGCGTGCTCCTTCGAGTAGTTCACCGCGGTCTCGTAGCGATGATGACCGTCGGCAATGATGAGCTTCTTGTCGGCCATGGCCGTCAAAAGCAGATTGATGGCGGCCGGATCGCTCACCCGCCACAGGCGGTGCAGCACGCCGTACTCATCGGTGACCTCGCCGTCTGCAGGTCCGTTGCCGTCGTAGAGAATCTTCTCCACGCTGCCGCTCGGATCGGAGTAGAGCATGAAGATCTGGCCAAAGTGCGCGTGGGTCGCCCTCAGCAGATTCAGCCGGTCGCCCTTCGGCTTGGAAAGCGTCTGCTCATGCCGGAATACCACCTGGTCGGCGTACTCCTGCACTTTGCCGATCGCAATAAACCCGCGGCGTTCCTTCACGATGTCCGTTCCCGGAACCTTGAAGCGCTGCGAGTATGCAAAAACGCAGGGCTCTTTCTCCTGGGTCAGGATCCCTTGCTCGCGCCACGCCTTGAAGTCCTTTGCGGCGCGCGTATATACGGTTTCACCCTTTTCGGCGTCAAACAATTCAGGCAGTCCAAGGATGATGCGAACCAGGTTGTAGGGGCTGCGCTGGTAGTAGGCCTGTTGCATGGCCGGAGAGATTTTGTCGTAGGGCTGGGTAACAACGTCTTGCAATTGGACTGCGGAGGGGTTGTACCGCCAGGCGCGAAAGGGATAGATGCGGGCCATGAGGAAGGTCTTGCTCCCGGTTGAATCGTGGAATTTGAGCTCCGGAGTCCCGCAATTCAAGACCGCCGAGGGCCGGAACACTTAGGGTCGATTGTATCCCAGCAAATCTCGGTGGCTCGGTGCATCCAAGGAGCGTAACCCCGATTTGGATGAGGGGAAAAAGATGACAGGCCGGTGACGTCAGGGCATACCGGGCCGTGCTACTATCGGCTTCAATTCGTGGTGATCTTGCATGATTGTTTTGCATCCCGAGAGGACTGCCCAACCCATGCCCGTGCAGCTGCTTCAGCGCGGTAGCACGCGCTTGCTTTGCCGTGCCCTGCTGAGCGTTTTCGCCCTGGCAATTGCGCTTTCCGCACGCCTCGCCGTGGGCCAGGACGCGCCTCTCGACCGGGTGAACGTGGCGCCGCCGCCCTCCGCGAACCCCGGCACCGGTGCTCCCAAGGGTGCGGAAAAGCCGGCCGAAACTGGCCCCGGCGCGCTGCGGATTCATCCCGGCTCCTTTATCCGCATGAATGTGGACCTGGTGCTCGTTCCCGTCACCGTCACCGACCCCATGAACCGGCTGGTCACAGGCCTTGAGCAGGAAGACTTTCAGATCTACGAAAACACCAAGGAGCAGAAGATCCGCAGCTTTGCCAGCGAAGACGCCCCGGTTTCCATCGGCATCATCTTTGACCTCTCCGGCTCCATGACGTCCAAGCTCATCCGCGCGCGCGAGTCCATCGTTCAGTTCATCAAAACTGCCAATCCACAGGACGAGTTCTTCGTCATCGGCTTCAATGACCGCCCGGAGCTGATTGAGGACTTCACCAATTCTGTTGACGACATCCAGGCGCGCCTCGCCACCGTGCGCAGCGGCCACAGAACGGCCTTGCTGGACGCGATCTACTACGGCGTGGCCAAGATGAAGGATGCGCGCCACGAACGCAAGGCGTTGCTCGTGGTGTCGGACGGCGGCGACAACCGCTCGCGCTACACCGAGGGCGAAGTGCGCTCCCAGGTGCGCGAAGCCGACGTGGAAATCTACTCCATCGGCATCTTCGACCCCTACGCGCCCACCCCCGAAGAGCGCACCGGCCCCCAACTGCTCGACGACATCAGCGAAGTCACCGGCGGCCGCCTGTTCCGCGTCGACGACATCGATGAGATGGGCGACATTGCCGAGAAAATCTCCACCGAGCTCAGAAATCAGTACGTCATCGGCTACCGCCCCGGCGACATCACGCGGGACGGCAAGTGGCGTAAAGTGAAGGTGAAGGTGAATCCTCCTCCGGGGCTGCCACCGCTGACGGTTTATGCTCGTACGGGCTACTATGCGCCTTTGCAATAACGCGGTTCTCGCGGCTCTCCTGGCTAGTGCGGTAATCCTGTCTGGTTCGGCAGTCTTGCTGCCCGCGCAACAAAAATCCACCGCTGCCAAGCCCGCTGCGCCGTCCGCGCAGGCGCCTTCGCTCGGCGAAGACCACGATCCCGTTCGCTCTCCTGACGTTGAGGCTCCAGCCACCGGATCCGGCCCGCTCGAAAAACAAGGCAGCGGCTACGTCATTCGAACCGACGTGGAAGAAGTGGTGCTGAACTGCACCGTGCTCGAAGGAAACAAGCTGGTTCCGGACCTGAAAAAGGAAAATTTCGAAGTCAGCGAAGACGGCGTCAAGCAGGCTCTCGTCAGCTTCCAGCACACGGACCTTCCGGTGTCGATTGCGCTGGTCATCGATAACTCCGGCTCCATGTACAAGAAGCGCCCCTCGGTGAACAAAAGTGCGCTCGACCTGATTGAAGCGTCGAACCCGAGTGACGAAGCCTTCGTCGTGAACTTCTCCGACGAGGCCTTCATCGACCAGGATTTTACCGCGGACCTGAACAAGCTTCGCGACGGTCTCTCGCATATCGATTCCCGAGGCGGCACCGCCCTCTATGACGCCGTAGTGGCCTCGGCCGACAAACTGGTAGCCGACGCCAAGCGTCCCAAGCAGGTGCTGGTGCTCATCACCGATGGCGAAGACAACGCTTCGTCGCTCAACCTGGAACAAACCATCCGCCGCGTGCAGGATCTATCCGGCCCTGTCATCTACACCATCGGCCTGCTGTTCGGCGACGAGATGAGCCGCGCCGAGGTGCGCCACGCGCACCGCGCGCTCGATATGCTGTCAGGCGAAACCGGCGGCCTTGCGTTCTACCCCAAAACCATCGAGCAGGTCGACGAGATTGCGGCCGAAGTGGCGCGCGACATCCGCAGCCAGTACACGCTCGGCTATCACTCCACCAAGCCGACCTCCGAGCCGGGCTTTCGCCGCGTTCAGGTAACGGCCACGGGCAAGGGGGCAGAAAAGCTCACCGTGCGCACCCGCACCGGCTATTTCCCGGTGACGCCCAAGGTAAAAAAAGCCGGCAACGACAAATAAGAAGAGAGGAGGGAATTACCCCGCCTCCCTTGTCCTTACTTTGGCGGCGCCGACGGCAGGTAACTGATCTCGGGCAGGTAGCGATATTCGTTCACCACGGCCTGAACGATCAGCGGTCTGACCTTCTCCGTCAGTGCCTGGTATCCGTCCTTGCCAAGCGCTTTTTGAATGCCAACACCCCCGTCGAGATCGCCCCAGGCGTCCATGGCCACAACGGAAGAGACTTGCGTGTTGGGCGCGCCGTAGCGAGTCTCCGAGAACTGGTACAGCTTCAAGCCGCCGTTCTGAGCCGCGGGCAGGATGTCGCTCTTCACCAGGGCAAGATAGTCGTTGTACTTGTCGGGACGAACGTCGGTGGTGAGTACCCGAATCAGCTTGGGATAGTCAGTGGCTGTGTTCACGCTGAGATCCGGTTGAATCTCCGCGATGATGCGGCGCCAACTTTCCGTGCAATCGAGGATACGCTCGGTGACGCGCGCAATGTCGGCGGCCTCATCCTTCAACTTCGGATCGGAGCCGGCATCCAGATCGGCCCACTTGTTGTAGGTAATGGAGCGCACGTACTCGCGGGGCCCCGTGAGCGAAACCCACATGGACGCGTAGTTGGTGGACCCTCCTTTTGCGGCCAATGCGTTCAACTCCTTGATTTCCGCCTGAAAATCTCCCACGCGGTCAGGCTTGACCGTATAGAACGTGATGCTCTGGATGTTTCTGCCCTGCGCGGATGCTGACGTTGCCAGCGCGGCAGTAACGCCGAGCGCAAGGACTGCACTGCACACAACTTTCCTGAGATGCAATGTCATGATTTCCCTCCATGGTGCATGGCGAGATGTTGCATCCCGTCATATGGGGGTCCGGAATTTCAGCCGAACGTTATCTCGCAGAAGACCGCCGGCGAAAAGGGGTCCGGCATCGACGGCTTCAAGGAACAGCAGAGCCCAGATTCAGGTTGGATGGTACTGATGCGCGAGTATACATGGGCGCCATTACCTGCGTGCGGGGATTACCGGCGAAACGAGTGAAAGCGGGTGTAAAGTGAAACTACCAAATCTCTGAGCGACCCAATGATCAAGAAGCAAACGGGCCTGGCACTCTTCCTGTTCCTGCTGATCCCCCTCGTGACCATCCTGGGAGGGATCGCGTTCAGCCTCATCAATCCTGAGTGGGGGGCAGGTCACCCCGGCTACGTAGTCACGTTCCGCCTGCTCACCCTGCTCAAGGTCGGATTCCTGTTCGGGTCCATGGCCTGCGTGGTTTTCTTATGGCTTCTTGTCTGCTATTTGGTGGTCCGCTACAAGAAGCGGTCTTATCTGTGGCTGTTTTTCGCGGCTCTTGGCCCGCTCGGCTTCGCTGTTCTGGCTTCGCTCAACAGCCGTTCGGCGGGAGACGCCGACAGCTATTCGCGCTTCCTGCGCAGGATGAATATGTACGGGCGGGCCGCCTACGAAGTTTTGAGTTTCGTGATCATCTGGGAGCTTGCCTGGCACGCCATGCTCTTGAAGAGCATGCTCGAAGTCCGATACGAGTCCTACACCACAGGCGCTTCCGTCGCACAGATCATGGCCGTCCGGGACGCTTCGTCCGGCATGTGGGCCTTTGGGGAAGGCATGGAAGTCATGTACCTCGCCGTTCTTCTCTACTTGCTTCGGCCATTCGTGTTCCGCATCATCGCCTACGTGGTGGCGAGACCATCCCCCAGGGCGCTCTGACACTTGATCCCGCATCTCCGGCACCGCACCTCAGTGGCGAAATCGCGCTGTTCGCTGCGCGGATGTTGCAGATCAGCTTCGCCTTGCGGACCGGATCGCCTCGGCACGATAAGCTAGTGTCAGGAGCCACAAGAAACATTCCCAACTATGTCTGACTACAAGTACTCGACCCTTGCCGTGCACGCCGGCCAGCCGCCTGACAAGCAGACTGGCGCAGTGAATGTGCCTTTGTATCTTTCCTCGACCTTTGAACTCACCGGCATTGGAACCGACCGCGGGTGGGACTACTCTCGCGCCGGCAACCCGACGCGCGACGCGCTCGAGCTTGCCCTTGCAGCCCTCGAAGGCGGCACCAGCGGCCACGCATTCACCACCGGTATGGCAGCGATAGCAGCACTGGTGGCAATGCTGAAGACAGGCGATCACCTCATCTGCTCGCGCGACGTGTACGCGGGCACTGTGCGCCTCTTCGAGCAGATCGTTAGCGGATACGGCATCCAGATTGAATACGTCGACACCAGCGACCTCAAGGCTGTGGCCGCGGCGATGAAGCCGAACACGAAGCTCGTGCACATTGAATCGCCGAGTAATCCGCTCATGATCCTCACCGACATTGCCGGCGTGGCCAAGATTGCCCATGCGGGCGGCGCGGAAGTGAGCGTCGACAACACGTTCCTGTCGCCTGCGTTGCAGAGCCCGCTCGCCCTCGGCGCCGACATCGTGATGCACTCGACGACCAAATACCTCAACGGCCATTCCGATGGCCTGGGCGGTGCGCTCATCGGCTCCAAGCCCGAGCACAAGGATCGCTTCCTGCTGGTGCAGAAGGCGGCCGGCGGTGTCATGTCGCCCTTCGAGTGCTTCCTGGTGTTGCGCGGCATCAAGACGCTGCCCTTGCGCGTTCGCCAGCACGAGGAGAACGGCCGCGCCGTCGCCGAATATCTCTCTACGCATCCCAAGGTCAGCAAGCTGGCGTATCCGGGCCTCAAGAGCCATCCGCAGTACGAGCTTGCGTGCAAGCAGCAAAAGGGATTCGGTTCCATGATGAGCTTCGAACTCAAGTCGCGCGAAGAAGCGGGCCGCTTCCTCGCCGCCATCAAGATCTTCCTCAACGCGGAGTCGCTCGGCGGCGTCGAGTCGCTCGCCTCGCACTCGGCCACAACAACGCACGGCTCGGTCAGCCAGGAGTTCCGCGATGCCATGGGGATTACCGACGGCCGCATCCGGCTCTCCATCGGCATTGAAGACAAGGAAGACCTGATTGCCGATCTCGACCAGGCCCTCAACGCGGTTTAGTGGTGTTCCATGACTGAAGGCGGATTCTTCGGTCCCATCCTCGCAATCGACACGTGCGGCCCAGCCGGCTCAGTAGCACTGGGACGGCTGGCCGGGCGCGACCTCGATGTGCTCGGTCAGACCGAACTCGAAGGTCGCAGCTACTCATCCACCTTGGTCTCCGCTGTGATCGAATTGCTCGAGCAGAACAAGCTCGCCCTCAAAGATCTCGGCGGCATCGTCGTCGTGAACGGCCCCGGCAGCTTTACCGGCGTGCGTGTAGGCCTCAGTGCTGTCAAAGGCCTCGCCGAGCCCGCGCAAATTCCTGTTGTCGCCATCTCCCGCTTGCTGGTTCTTTC
>Ga0302320_10009378_pt1 | contig 21065 bp, 8 predicted proteins | sample Bog_T0_3_FD_202130 | JGI IMG/M metagenome (GOLD analysis project Ga0302320, IMG submission 202130) | Peat permafrost microbial communities from Stordalen Mire near Abisko, Sweden - Bog_T0_3 | ecosystem: Environmental > Terrestrial > Soil > Wetlands > Peat | place: Sweden: Abisko, Stordalen Mire...
GTCGGCCTCGATCACGGTGTCACCAGCTTCGACGACGACATACACGGTAACGGTGACTGACGGCACGACGGGCTGCGCCAACAGTGCAAGCGGCACGGTGACGGTGAATCCGTTGCCGGCGTTGACCCTGGACACGACGAACCAGATGGTATGCACCGTGTCCGAAGTGACTTGGACGGTGGCGGCCACCGGCACGAACCTGATCTACCAATGGCAGCGCGACGGCACGAATCTGGTGGAAGGCGCGGGCAACTTTTCAGGCACGACGACGACGACCCTGACTAACAGCGCAGTGGTGGCAGCGGATGCGCAGGATACCAATGTGTTGGACCAGGGCTATGTCTGCGTCATCAGCAGCGGCACTTGCAGCGTCGCCTCGAAGCTGGCGTCCCTGACGGTGAATCCGTTGCCAACACTCAGCGTGAATTCGGCGACAGTATGTGCGGGCAGCGCGGCGACGTTGACGGCAAGCACCAGCTCGACCAACCCGAGCTATCTCTGGAGTGATAGCGAGACTACCGCGTCGATCACGGTATCGCCCGCCTCGACGATGACCTACACAGTGTCGGTGGCGGATGGCACGACGGGCTGCGCCAACAGCGGCAGCGGCACGGTGACGGTGACTCCGTTGCCGACGACCTCGGCGATCACGGGCACGAATAGCGTCCAACAGCTTACGACCGCCACGTATTCGGTGGTGAACGCCGCGGGTTCGAGCTACGGCTGGAGCGTGCCGGCGGACACATCCTTTACTGGCGGCGCAGGCAGTTCCATTACCGTCACTTTCGGGACGACCAGTGGCAACGTCTCGGTGGTGGAAACGAATGCCTCGGGCTGCACCGGCACGCCGCAGAGCCTGTATGTGGATGTGATCTCCTGCACTGCCCCGGCGATTGTGGGCGGGATTGACCCGGGCAGCACGACCTTCTGTTACGACAGCCCGATAGTGTTGACGCTGACGAATGTGACCGGGACAGCCCCGCTGTGGTATCAGTGGCAGAGCAATAATGTAGCCATCGCCAGCGCCACCAACAGCAGCTACACGAACCTGTCGGTAACGCTGGCCGACGCCGGGAGTTACGTGTGCTTGGTAAGCAACAGCTGTGGCGCGATCACCTCGGCGGTGGCCATGGTAACCATCAGCAACACGACCCCGGTAGTCACCGTAAATGGCCCCAACAGCCTCAGGTTGGGCCGTAACCAGTCATTCACTGATCCGGGGGCGAGTGCGCTGGATGCCTGCGCGGGCAGCCTGACGCCTGTCGAGACAGGCAGCGTAATCACGAACGTGCCGGGCGCCTACACCCTGACTTATAGCGCGACGGATCCCGCTGGCAACACCGGCACGGCCACGCTGACGGTGACGGTGACCGATGCGCCGCCGGTGGTGGCCAACTTCGCGTTCGGCGCGGTGACTGGGCTGCCGGCCAATGTGTCCATCATCAATGGGAAGTATGCCCCGGTTTCGCCGTATGGGGATCCGCTGACGGTCAGCAATGTCAGCGGGGAGACTAACGGCACGGTAAATTTTACGACGACCAATCTGACCTACACGGCGACGAATGTCACGTTGGACAACCTGACGTACGTGGTGACGGATCCGTATGGGACGACGGCTAGCGGCCAGATCACGATGAACATTATCGCCAATAGCGGTGGTTACAACCAGATGTCGGCGGCGATGCCGCTCGCTGGCAACCAGGTAGTGTTGAGCTATCTGGGCATACCCGACAGCGACTATGCCTTGGAATGGGCGCCCAATCTGACTCCGCCGGTGGTTTGGACGACACAGCAGACCAACACGACGGCGGTTGACGGGACGCTGAACTTCACCAACAGCGCGGACCTGCCGCAGAACTTTTACCGCACCCAGTTGGTGCCCTGAGCTGGGCAAAATCATTGAAGCCACCAAAAAACAATAAGCCGGTCGCTGGCTTTGGAATGTTTCCAAAGTTATTATGAGTCATTCCCGTTGCCACGTTCTTTTCCTGCATGCGCTGGCTGTCTGGGTGCTGCTGACCTTGCGGGTTCACGCCGGCAACCCACTCTGGAACGGTGCTGGCAGCGTCACCAACAACAACTTCAGCAACACCAACAACTGGGCCGCTGGCGATGTTCCAGTCGGCAACAACATCAATAACGTGCCTGTCGGCTTCGGGCCGCTGGCCAGCGGAGCGACAAACACGGCCAACTGCGATGCCGCCGGCAATTCGCAGACGTGGACGTTCAATGCCGGAACCGCGCCCATGGTCGTGACCATTAATGGCCAGCAGTTGGGCGCGGCCACGGGACCGGATGTATTCATCAACAACAGCACCAATCTGCAAGCCATCAACGGCACTTTGACCCTGTTTGACATCGGTGGCACCACGACCAGCCGCCGGTTTAACACGGCAGCCGGTCCGCTGGCCATTGCCGCCTCACCAATCAACCTGCGAGGTGACTCCGCTCCGTCCACCTGGGCGATTGAGTTCAGCGGCTCATTTTACGGTGCGTTGAACTCCGCTTTCAACAACGTCAATTATTCGGGGACGCTCAATTATGTCAAAACCGGTACTGGCACTTGGGAAATCATATCCGCTCTGCCGAATTTGACCGCGAATGCTTCCTCGCTCACGGTCAGCAGCGGCATCCTGACGCTTGATGCCGCCAATACCTACACTGGCCCAACCATCGTCGCCAGCGGGGCAACGCTGAATACGGTCACGGCTTCCACCGGCGCAGGGAATTTCACCATCAGCAACACGGCGACGCTTGGCGTGACGCTCTCCAGTGCGGGAACTTCGCTGACCAATGCAAGCCTGACCCTGGGGGCGACGGCGGCGGATGTCACCACCCTTAACCTGAATTACGGTGCCTTTACCAATCAGGCAAATGCCCTTATCGCGATTCCCGGCACCCTGGCCCTGAATGGCACTTGCACGATCAATGTGTCCAACGAAGTTCTTTTCGTGGGCCAGTTCCCGCTCCTCAAATATGGCAGCCTGACCGGGGCCGGTGCTTTCAACCTGGGAACGCTGCCGACCGGCGTGACCGGCCTGCTTTCCAACAACCTCGCAAACAGTTCTATTGATCTGGTGGTCACGACCAGCACCTATTTAAGCAACACCCTCTTCTGGAATGGCAATGTCAACGGTGTCTGGGACATTAGCAACACGGCGAATTGGAAATTCAATGGTGTCACCGGCCTGACTTTTTCGGACACCAATCAGGCTGTTCTTGACGACTCGGCGACCGGCAATTTCGCCATCAACCTGAACAGCGCGGTCAAGCCGATCAGTCTGACGGTAAACAACAGCCTGAACAACTATTCCATCAGCGGCACCGGCAACCTCGGGGGCGGCACCGTTTTAAACAAAACCGGCAGTGGCGTGCTGACCTTGGGCACCGCAAACACTTACAGTGGTCAAACGACGGTTGGCGCTGGCGCGCTGGTGCTGAACAATCTCAAAGCGATTACCAACGGCGATTCCCTGAACGTTGCAAACGGGGCCGTGGTCCAGCCCGACCTCAATGGCACTTATGCGAGTGTGGCCACGACCTTGAATGGTTCCAGCACAGACAACGGGTCATTTGGTGGCTCGCTTGATTTTCATGGCGGGGGCGTCTCCACGGTCACCTGGCCGGGACAAATTTTGCTCAACACCGCCAACGCGACGATTGGCTCTTACGGCGTCACTTACGGTGTGATCCTGTCCGGGCAGTTGACCGGTGGCGGAAGTCTTTACATTCGACCGGAAGGCGGCAGCGCCAGCAGCCACACGGCGACCTATACGCTGTCGAGTCCAACCAACAATTATGCCGGCAGCACCACGATGCAGGTGGGCAGCGCGCAGTTGAGCACCACCCTGAAACTGGGAGTGAACAACGGCTTGCCGTCAACGAGCACGTTGAACCTGAACCGTGTGGCTAGTTCCGGAACGGTCTATTTCGATCTGGCCGGCTACAGCCAGACCGTGGCGGGATTGACGGCGAATTATGCTTCCAATTGCGTCATCAACAGCAGCGGCAGCGCCTCCACGCTGACGGTCAGCAACAGTGTGAACACCACCTTCAATGGATTTATCGGTCTCACGGGCGAGGCCAACATCAGTTTGGCCAAGCAAGGCAATGCCACGCTGACGTTGAACGGCACGAATAATTACTCGGGCGGCACAACCATCGGTGCCGGCACGCTGGCACTGAATGGACTTATTTCCGGGACATCCAGTTTGTTCATGGGCAGCAATGCCACCTTGCAGGTGGCTTTGGGCGCGCTGAGCGGGCAAGACAATATCCAAGTGCGCGGCAACGTGACTTTGGGGGGGCAGCTCAACGTGAGTGACTTAGGCATCGTGAGCAATACCACTTATCCGGTGATTTATTATTCTGGCAATCTGACTAATAACGGCATCACTCTCTCGCCCAATTCGCCGTGGGCGTTCACCATTAGCACCACCACGCCGCATTACCTTCAATTGACCGCCACCCAAAAGTTTCCACTCGCGCAATTCACGAACGGAAATTCCGCCGTGAGCACCCTGGTCACCAATCTGGGCGGCATCTTGCGTGGCATACCGGTGGGCCCGATCTGGTATGAGGTGCGCGACCAGACGAACCGGATGTGGGACTTTGGCGCGACGCTGGCGCAGACTCCGTGGAGCATCTCGGTGCGGCATCTGCGCGCCGGGACGAACACCGTGACGATTTTTGCACAAGATAACATGGGCGCTATTCAGAGCAACAGTGTGCAACTCACCTTAAATCTTGGTGCTTATCCCCCTGTCCGGCCGCGGCCCATTCCATCGGAAATCTGGTGGGGTGGCTTGGCGACCAACTCTGAGATGACCAATTTTTCGCAGTGGCCGTTCACGCAGCGATTTGAAGACGGTTATTTTTTCCACTCGGCCGGATGGAGCGCCGGTGCCAATGGGACCCTGATGCAACAACTGGCGACAAACCTGATTCAGTTCAACACCAAATACTGGCCGGAACTGGGCGGGGACTGCCCAAATCCCAGCACGACTTGGTATCAGGGACAGACGAACACCTGGGGCGGCTGGGCGTTGGCTTGCGAGAGCGAAGGCATCATCTGGTCCGAGTTCACGCACGATTATCACATCGAAAACATGAAGCCAGTGTGCCAGGTTGACCCCGCTTGGCCGAATAATGATCAAATCGCCTGGTGGACGGGCGACTTGACGGTGGCCGACGGCACCTATTCGTACACGAGCGGCATCTGGCGCGATGTTTTTAACGGTTACTATCTGATGCTTCCTCATGTCAAAGTGGGCCTGACCAGCAGTCCGGTGTGGTTTCCGTGGGGCACGTATCCCGCGCTCGATGGCAACGATCTGGCTTTCACCGTGACCAACGGCTCTGGTGGCAATATTGCATTCTCAATGACCGATGACACGATCGCGGCTTCCTTCATGAACATGGCCTCGGCCATCAATCATCCCTATTACTCGCAGCAATCCGATTGTCCCTGGGATTACTTTGGCTTCAATGGCAGCTTGTGTACCGGTGCCGAGAATCGGCAAAAAATTCGCGTTTACGAGCAATATATGCAGTCGCGCGGGGGCCGCCACACCCTCATCTGCAATGTCAGCAACGCCGGGGTCGGTAATCAGGGCACCGAGTCCGCCGCCGATCTTTATTACGAAAGCAGCAGTTTGAGCAGCATGTATCTGCACCAGCAGGAAGGCGGTCGGGCGAATCGTTATTTGTATGAAAGCTGGTATTGGGGCATTCCCTATGCCGTGGTGCCGGAAACGCAGGCGGGAACCTACACTCATCTGGCCCTTTCAGCGATCAAGTATCTCAAAGGCATTCAGAACACGAACGGCGATTTGGAGCCATTGAATTTTACGGCTACGACCAACGGCACGGTCGCGCAACTGCAATTGCAAAACAACGGCGATGTTCAATGTCTGCCTGCCGTGGCGGGGCAGGCCGGCACCGTGCCCGGCGTCAGCACGCGTTACTTCACCACCAACGGCATGGAACTGACCACCAACATTCTCACCGCTGAAGGACTTTGCTTCACCAACATGCTCCAGGCCGCGGCCAATACCAATCTCTTCGCCGTCACGCTGGCCAGCGGTCTCAGTGTGGTGACCAATGACAACGCTTGCCTGGAAGCGTTCTGGAATCCTCAAGATCCGCTGGGCGTCGTGCGCGCTCGCGAAATCTTTTCTACGCCCCTCAATCCGCTGGGTTTGTGGAATGACGCCGACATCGGCAGCGTTGGTATCGCGGGCGGTTCGGCTTTAAGCGGAACAAATTTCACGCTGCTCGGTTCCGGCGCGGATATTTGGAACACGAACGACGCCTTTCACTTTGTGTGGCAGCCCAACAATGGCAACGGCACCATCACCGCTTGCGTTTCGAGCCAGATTGCCGCTGATCCGTGGTCCAAAGCCGGGGTGATGATCCGCGAAAACACGTCCGCGGGCGCACGTAATGTTTTTGTCTGCGTAACGCCTGGCAATGGCGTGAGTTTTCAGAATCGACCCGCTACCAATGGCTCGTCTTACAGCACGACCATTGGCGGTCAGGTGGCGCCTTATTGGCTGCAGGTGATCCGCAGCGGGACGACATTTACCGCCAACTATTCCTCTAACGGCGTGAACTGGGTTGCGCTAGGCAGTTCGAACCTGACTAGTTTTGCCTCCTCAGCGCTGTGGGGCTTGGCGGTGACTGCGCACAACAACGCGCTCGCGAGTGCCGCGACCTTTGACAACCTCACTTTGTCGCGCGCGGCTCCCTTGTTGAACCCGGTTTCAAATCGCACCCTCATCGCCGGCCAGACGCTCACGGTGACGAACACGGCGAGCGATCCGAACGTACCGCCGCTGACGCTGACTTTCAGCCTGCCAACGGCACCCATCGGCATGACGTTGAACGCCATTAACGGAATTCTTGCTTGGCGGCCGTCGGTGGCGCAATCGCCAACCACGAATCCTGTCACCGTGCAGGTATCGGACAACGCCATGCCGCCCTTGAGCGCCACACAAAGTTTCCTGGTGACAGTGACCCGGCCAGTGGCCCCGACGTTTTCCGTGCCGGGAATCAGCAACGGAATGTTTTCAATGTTGGTTAACGGCTCAATGGGGCCGGATTATTATTTGCTGTCCGCGACGAATTTGACCCCACCCGTCGTGTGGTTGCCCCTGCAGACCAATTTCTTCGCTTCACCGCCATTCCCGTTCACTGATCCCGGCGCGTCGAATTTTGATCAAAAGTTTTATCGTGTCCTGCTCGGTCCCTGAGAGCAGGCGTTTTAGGCCGTTGGCGATGAGGAAGAACTTATGAGCATGATTCCAGCAACCGCGGCCAACCGCAAGATTCCCCGCCTGCGGTCAGGGACTTTCGCCGCCCTGTTCTTTTCCATGCTGGCCATTCCGGCCGGTGCGCAGGAGTTGGTCGTCAATGGCAATTTCACCAGCAACGCGTCAGCGTTCGTGACGTGGCCGGGTTATGTTGGCTCGGGCAGCAATCCAACCAACGTTCCAAGTTGGACCCAGACAGTTGGTTCGGCGGGAGGCTATGGTGTCAACGGCGCGGGCACGGTCACGAGTGTTTTCGGTCCGGCCAGCACGGGCGGCAAGAAGTTTCTTTTCATTCAGGCTTCGAGCACCGCGGCACTTGCGGAAAATCTCCCGGCGCTGGCGACGAACACCACTTACACGTTGAGTTTCCAGGCGGCGGCGCGCAGCGGCGAGTCAGGGGATGCGTTCACGGTGCAAATTGGCGACCAGAACGGTTTCTTTGTGACTTCTGGTGGTATTGCCGCCAACTACACAGAGTTCCAGTATTTCAATTATGTATTCACCACGCCGGCAAGCTTCAACGGCGTGCCGTCCATCCAGCTTTACAATGTCAATCCTCTTAGCGGTCACAGTGTGGATTTTACCGCCGTTTCCGTCCAACCGGGGCTGGGAACCAATGGCGCACCGCCGTCACTCGCCGCTTTTATTCCGTTAAGTGGCGACTGGAATGTGCCCGCCAATTGGAATGGTGGCGTGGTGCCGGGAACGACCCAAAGTCCGGACATTCTCAATGGCAGTATTGTGACCGTGGATTCGAGTGTCGGAACTTGTGCCAACGTTTATGTCGGACAGGGGAATCAGACGCCGACGGGAACGATTTTGTTTCGGCCGGGGGCGGTGTTGACGGCGGCGAATGTTCTGTTGGGCCGGGACGCAACCAATTTCGGGCAGTTCAACCAGTCCGGTGGCATGCTGGTGGTGAATGGCTATGTGAGCGTGGGGGATGGGGCCGGGGGCGGCGTTGGTGCCAGCGGGGACTTCAACCTTTCCGGCGGTACGTTGCAACTGACCAGCCCAAACGGCAAAGTGATGGTCGGCAATCAGGGTGTGGGGCAGATGGTGGTGGCGGGCCAGGCGGTGTTGTCCACGCCTGACATTGTGGTGGGCTCGGCGGCCGGCGCGGCGGGGTCCCAGTTGTTCCAGTGGGGTGGCACGATTTGGGCCAGCAACCTGACCGTCGGCGCGACGGCCGTGAGCAATTGCGCATTCACGATTTCCTCCGGCGCGACCTTGTGGAGCGGAACGCTGCTGGTGAATGGCACCCTGAATGGACAAGGTTCGCAATTCTGGTTGCAAGACACCAACAGTGGCGGTGTGGGCTTGCAAGTGGCCGACAGCGGCGCCCTGCAACTTCAAATGGATGCGGAGGGTATTTCGCCCATTCAAATTTCCGGCGCGCAAATTTCTATCGCTCCCCGCAGCCGGCTGGTGGTGGACGGCTCGCGCTACACGCGTTGGACTTCCCAGCCCGGCGTGTTCCCGCTCGTTCAGCATGGGGGTTATGCGGCGCAGCCGCAGTTCGCCGCGACGAACGTGACGCTGTCGGGCTTTGGCGACCTCACAGCGGCGTTGAGTTACGCCAGCAACGCGATTAATCTGGTGTTGTCCGCGCCGACGAACGGAACCATCAACTTGGGCCGGGGAATTTTCTGTGAATGCTGGCAGGTGCCGATCACGGTCAACCCTGGCATTGCCGGACGCACCATCGCCGCACCGTTGGCGGCACTGCCCGCCTTTACCAACTCGCTGGTGGCGGAGCATCCCATCTTTGGCCGGGTGGTCACAAATATTGATTTGGCGCAGCGTCTCCAGAACACGAATTATTTCATGCGCTTCTCCGGCTATGTGAGCGTTCCCGCCAACGGCAGCTACACGTTTTACCTGAATTCATCTGACGGCTCCATCCTTTGGCTGGACGGCCAACTGCTGGTCAAAAATGACGGGGTGCATGCACCCGCGGAAGTTTCCGCGGCAACCAGTCTGACCGCCGGGATGCACGCGCTGGTCATTGGCTACTTTCAGACGGCAGACGCACAAACGTTGACCGCCAGTTGGGCCGGTCCAGGCTTTGCGAAGCAACCAATCCCGAATTCAGCCTTGTTTCTTTCCGCGCAGTCCGCCGCTTCGTTACGCCAGCCGGTGTATCAAGACATCGTGCAAGACTCCGAGGCGGCTTACAACTATGCCCCGTCGTTCATGTACGACGAGGTGGAGGGCCTCTACAAAATTTGGATGTGCGGTGCGGGAATTCCCGGCTGCGTGGGCGGCGATAATATTCTTTATCGTGAAGCGACCTCGCTGCAAGGGCTGATGAACGCGCCCTTGACGGTGGCGCTGCAGCCGAGTCTGGATCCGACGAAATTTGATGATCTTCATGCCTGCGACCCGAATGTGTATCGCGTGGGCAACTTGATGTACATGGCCTACGGCGGCAACACGGACGGCAGCCAGTTGCCGCCCACCACACGCCTTGGCATGGCCGTCAGCTACGATGGCGGGCGGACGTTTCAAAGGTTGAACAATGGCAACGCCATCCTTTCGCCGAACCCGCCGGATCCCACTTCCTATGGCATTGGCCAGCCCGCCGTGGTGCCAGCCCCCAACGGTTACTATTACATGATTTACACTGACGTCAGCACGAACAACGGTTCCTACCAGCGCGTTATCCGCTCGCTGGACCCGGCGTTCACCCCGGGCAGCTTTACGAACGTGGTGAGCATCCCCGCCAGCACCATCGGCGGTTTCAGCCTCGATCTCGCCTTTGACGACAAACGTTCACAGTTCGTGATCGTCAACGAGACCGAGTTGGAATATTACAGCACCAACTGGTCTTACGTCCAAACAGTGAACTTCACCAACCCGTTTGTCTGGACGCTCGGTGAAGGCTACGGTTTGCTGATGAATTCCCAAAAGCGCCCCATTAATTACAATCAGGATGGCGTTTCATCCTACGTGCTGTCTGGTTCGACGGTGGATTCCACCAACGACACCTCGCTGTGGGCCAACTGGGTGGCAGGCGATTTGAAATATCTGGTGCTGCCACTGAACGCCGCGCCGTGGATCGCAGTGGTGCCTGGCACCAATCTCATCGCCGGGGTGACACTGAAATTGGCGAACTACGCGACTGATCCCAACGTGCCGCCGATGCGCCTGAGTTATTCCTTGTTGTCCGCCCCGGCAGGCATGACCATCAATCCCGCCTTTGGAGCCATCTCCTGGCGACCAACCATCGCGCAGTCGCCTTCGACTAACTGGGTCGAACTCATGGTAACGGACAACGGCGTGCCAAGCCTGAGCGCGACCCAATGGTTCAGCGTGTGTGTTTTTCCGCCGCGACGGCCGACGCTCAGCTCACCGATGCTCAGCAATGGGGTGTTTGGCATGACGATATCCGGTGATGCCGGTCCGGATTATGGGATTTACGGTTCGACCAACCTGACCAACTGGCAATTACTCCAGCAAGACCTCTCGCCGTCGTTGCCATTGCAATTCTCGGACGCGATGGCGGCAAATCCCCGATTTGGCTATTATCGCGTGCTGTTGGGGCCATGAACCATTTAACGGTCAAGGCTTTGATGATGAACAATCTGTTAAGGCTGTTTTTCTGTTCGGCGATTCTTTTGATGTCGTGGGTCCATGGCACTGTTACCCGCGTGAGGTTCTGTCCGGTAATGCACAAAGCTTATTTGGCAAAAGCAGCATGAAAAAAACATTAGTGATTTTGATGGGCGCACTTGCGATGAAAATCGCAGGTGCACCGGTCGAACGGCCTAACCTCGTTTTTATTCTCGCCGATGATCTTGGCTGGAGCGACACGACGCTCTACGGCCACACGAAATACTACCAGACGCCGAACGTCGAACGCTTGGCGAGGCGCGGAATGCTCTACACGCGCGCCTATGCGGCCAGCCCGCTTTGCTCGCCGACGCGTGCGAGCATCATGACCGGTCAAAGTCCCGCGCGCCTTGGCATCACGACGCCGGATTGTCATCTGCCGGTGGTTCGAATGGTCGAAACAGTGGAGCCGAAGGCTCCGCCGTTCAGGAAATCGTTGATGTGCGTCAGCGCGACCCGGCTCGACACGAATTATTATACCTTGGCCAGAGCCCTGAAAGGGGCCGGTTATGCCACCGGACATTTCGGCAAGTGGCACTTGGGGCCGGAGCCGTATTCGCCTTTGCAACAGGGTTTTGATGTGGATTTACCACATTGGTCCGGGCCTGGTCCGGCCGGCAGTTATGTCGCACCCTGGAAATTTCCGGCCAAGCTGAACTTTTTGCCGCGCACGCCGGATGAACACATTGAAGACCGCATGGCCGATGAAGCCGTGAAGTGGATGGACGCAAACAAGGATCATCCATTTTTTCTGAACTACTGGCAGTTCTCGGTCCACGCACCGTTTAATGCCAAGCCCGCACTGATTGAAAAGTACCGCAGGACGATGGATCCAAATGATCCGCAGCACAGCCCGACTTACGCCGCGATGGTTGAGTCCATGGATGATGCGGTGGGCACGTTGCTGAATGAAATTGACCGCCTCGGCATCGCCGACCACACCGTTGTGGTATTTTTTTCTGACAATGGCGGCAACATGTATGACAAAGTGGATGGCACCACGCCAACCAGTAATCTGCCGTTGCGTGGTGGCAAGGCAACCGTCTATGAAGGCGGCGTTCGCGAGCCGTGCATCATCGCCTGGCCCGGCTTGATTCAACCGGGCAGCCGCAACGACACGGTGATTCAAAGCGAAGATTTTTATCCGACATTCGTGCAATTGCTTCGTTTGCAGACGCAGCCCGGCCAGATTTTTGACGGTGTCAGCATAGCTGATACGTTCGCCGGCAAGCCGCTGGACCGGCAGGCGATCTTTACTTATTTCCCGCATAGTCCGCCGGTCGTTCCCGACGTGCTGCCGCCAGCCGTGACCGTGGTGGCGGGCGATTGGAAACTAATCCGTGTTTTTTACGATGGTAAAAATGGCGCGCATGCCTACCATCTTTACAATTTGAAAGATGACCTAGGTGAACGGAACGACCTCGCCGCCGCGCAGCCTGAACGCGTGAAGCGACTTGACTCGCTCATCGAAAAATTTCTCACCGACACCAAGGCCGTCACGCCGAAACCGAATCCGGCCTACAACCCCAATGCCCAGGCGCCGCCTATTCAACCAAAACCGAATCCGGCCAAAAAGCCGGTGACGCCTGGCAATCAGCGTTTACAACTGGAACGCGAAAGCGACGAGGGGGTTTGATTCAGCCATGATAAGACATCGAAGACCAAAATCAACTAGTCCTGTCCAACGTGAGAATTGTCAACCGTCAGATCAACTTCACCGTCAATGGAACCAACGGGCCCGCATACATGATATTGACATCCATTATCTGAACTACTGGGCGTTTGAGGTTCACTCGCCGTGGCAAGCGAAGACCAATCAAATCGACAAGTATCGCGCCAAGGCCGATCCAAAAGCGCTGCAACGAAATCCCGTCTATGCGGGCATGGTCGAGACGCTGGATGAAGCGGTGGGCCGAATCATCACCGCGCTGGACAAAGCGGGTCTCATGGACAATACCGTGATTGTTTTTGATTCGGATAGAGGACCGTATTTCATTCCGAACGCGCAATACCTACCGGCGGAGTTTGCGAAAGTGCCGGTCAGGAGCGCACAGCCGTTGCGTGCGGGCAAAGGCACGATTTACGAAGCCGGTACGCGCGTGCCTCTGATTTTTATCTGGCCGGGCAAAGTGAAGGCGGGCACCGAGACCAGTGCGCTTTTCCAAAGCACCGACTTCTTTCCAACTTTTGTGGATATGTTCGGCTGGAAATTGCCGGCCGAGGTCAAGTTCGACGGTGTGAGTCAGAAACCGCTGCTGGAGAAGAATGAAAAGGTCCGCGATGAAATTTTCTGCCACTTTCCGCATCCGGAAGCGCACGGCGAATACGAAATGATGCCGGCCATCACGCCCGCCACGCCCGCCAGCTCAGTGCGTCAAGGCGACTGGAAGCTGATAATTGGATGAATAAGATTATATGCACATTGTTGGTGGTATCTGCTTCCTCGGTATTTGCCGCCGAAGTTAGTGGACTGCGATGCGAGTACATGAAAACACCGCTGGGCATTGACGATGCCCAGCCCGCATTGAGCTGGATCATCCGGGATGAACGGCGCGGCGTGGTGCAAATAGCTCACCGCGTTTTGGTGGCTTCGTCGGAAGTATTGTTGTCGCAGGACAAAGGTGACTTGTGGGACAGCGGTGAAGTTGCTTCCGATCGCAGCCATCTGGTGATTTACGAAGGGAAACCTCTGGTTTCACGCGAGCGTTGCTTTTGGAAAGTGCTGGCAAGAACGACTGCGGCCGATGGTAGAAAAGATGCCGGCGTGTGGTCAATGCCGAGCTGGTGGGAAATGGGTTTGTTGAAACCCGGGGATTGGCAGGGGAACTGGATTCAGTCCGCCGCGTGCAAACCTTTGAAGGATGACACTACCGCCTTATGGACGCGGATGTGTCTCGTGCCACCAGAGCTGAATGATTTGAAGGACAATTCGGAAACAGCGCAGGCAGCCAAATCTGCCGCGCAGAAAAAGTTGGATGCCGTTTTGCCCGCGCCGGTTTTCCACAAGACCTTCACCGTGCCGGGAACGGTCAAGCAGGCGCGCATTTATCTGAGTGGACTTGGCTTTGATTCGGCAGCCATCAACGGCCAGCCGGTGAGCGATCGCATTCAGGATCCGAGCATCACGCAATATAAAGTGCGCGGCGGCTACGGGGCGCATGATGTTGGTTCGCTCGTCCACAGCGGCACGAATGAGATTTCGGTCGTTGTCGGCAGCGGACAATTCAACGAGCCTGTTGTGTGGGGTCATCCGGGTTCAGTGGACGGGTTGCCGAGTTTGCGCGCGCAGATTGAAGTGGAATTGACCGATGGCCGCCGCGTGGTCTTTGCGTCTGACCAATCGTGGCAAACCGCCGTTGGGCCGATTTTGAAAAGTCATTACTGGGCGGGCGAAGTGTTTGACGCCCGCCGAACGGCTGGAACCAGCGACGCGACTTGGATGCCGGCGACGGAAATTGTGCCGCCCGTGCCAGCGCTGATTGCGCAGCGCTGCGAGCCGGAACGGATCATCCGTCGTGTGAAGCCGGTGGCGTTAACGCAACCGCGACCTGGTGTCTGGGTTTTTGATCTGGGCGAAGTCATCGTGGGCACGCTGCAATTGCAGGTGAAAGCCCCGATGGGAACGTTAATTGTATTGCGGACGTCGGAGTGGACATGGAATCAGAAAATCCAGGGGCCGAAATTCACCTCGTCGCGTTTGCACTACGACGATTTTACCAACTCTGAAATTGGCGAAGGCATGATTGCGGCCCGAATGCGCGGTGGCACGTTCCTCGGCGGCGTCGCGTTGCAGAACGGTGACGCTGTCCGCGAAGTCCTGCGGCATCTCGGAACCCCCACGCTCGTCTATGTGGCGCGAGGCGACGCGGCGGGAGAAACCTGGCAGCCGAGCTTCACGTTGCAACCGATGCGTTACATCGAGGTTCAAGGCCTGAAGGAACCACCGAATCTCCAGCTGCTGACCGGTTTGGTGGTCAGCAGCGACGAGGAGGTTGTCGGTTCGTTTACTTCGGGCAATCCGCGTTTCGATGACATCTTCGACGCCTGCATGAACTCGACGCGTTACACCACGCACGGTATGAGCTGGGATAACGCCGTTGAGCGGCTGCAATCCCAGGTTTATAACGCCTGGTCGGCACCATTTGCCTCCTATGTTTTGTGGTATCCAAATCTGTGGCGAAAAATTTTGGAGGATCAGCGATTGATCAACCATCCGGAACCGGGGCCGAGCCAGTCGTTCGCCAACGTGATTTATGGCGAACGCGGCGGTCCGGGTTGGGCAACGAAAGCGCCTACGCGCCTGGTGGTTTCCGAATCTGTGACCGTGGAATTGCCAATGCAACTCTACGACCGCTACGGCGAGCGGCGCGAATTGCAAAAGCATTTTCCGATAATGAAGGCGTGGCTTGAAGCGTGTGTGGACCCGGCCACGGGGAAATTGCGGCAGGGCGCAATTGCCGGCGGCTGGAATGACCACTTCTGCATGGAGACGGCGGCGGATTCTGATTTTCGGCCGAGCTTCGACGAAAAGGCTTTGATGGGCATGATGCTCTACCAGTGGGCGCGCGATACTGCCGCCGCCGGCCGCGTGCTGGGGAAAAATGCCGAGGCCGGCGCGCTGGAGGAACTGGCGAAGCACGTGCGCGACGAAGTGAACCGTTCGTTTTACGACGCGACGAACAAAACTTACGGTGCGGCCAAAGAAAAGCGCGGCGGCAACCTTGACGCGCGCTACGGCTGGCATGGCTTGATGGCGATGGCTATTTCGACGGGCGTTGCGCCGCCGGCGGACGTGCCGGCCCTCCTCGACAATTGCATCGCAGACATGAAGGCGCATTATCACGGTCATCATGCCGCGGGTCACATCACGCACCAGTTGCTTTACGACGTCTTCAGCGACCACGGGATGATTGAAACCTGCTACGACATGATGAATGCGGCAAGTTTTCCGAGCTTCACTTACCAACTCCAGTCCGGCAACCGCACGATTCCCGAAGGCCCCGCGTGGGAAGACAAATTTCCGGCCTTTGCTTCCGCCTATCAGAACGAGTGTCAGGAACCGGCGCGCTGGTTCACCCAGACGCTGTGCGGCATTGCGCCCGATCGTGCCGAGCCAGGCTTCAAACACATCCTGCTCCGCCCGCGCATTCCCGCGCGCCTGCCCTCAGCCAGTCTTGTCACCACGCCTTACGGCGAACTGGAGAGCAGTTGGAAACAAAATGCAGGCAACGTGAAGTGGACGGTGCGCATACCTGTCAACAGCCATGCCACTGCGTGGATTCCGGCGAAGAGTGCCGATGTGCTTGAAGGCAATCTGCCGATGAACGAAAGTCCCGGCTGCCGCGTTGAAAAAGTGAATCCTGACGGCATCGAGTGCTGTCTAGGATCTGGTGTTTACCAATTTCAATTTCCCGCGCCAATCAACGCGCCGTCGCGGTTGAGCGAACTGAAATAAAATTTTCAACGCAAGCGATGCAAATTATGAATTCGAAATCACGTTTTCCTTTTCTTTTGGAGTTGATCACCACTAGAACCATGAACAATAAGGCCAGGAGGACGAGCCACACGCTATTCGTCTGTTTGTTCGCGGCGACGCTTGTGTTGGCCGATGGCCAACGCTCAAGTGCCGCGTCCTCGTCGCCCCGCCAGTCGCATGTGCCGCGCATGAGCTACATTGAGAACCGCGACATCCGGCTCGGCATTGATTTGAATCTCGGCGGAGCAATCACGTACCTTGCGCCAACGACCAATCAAGAACTCAACGTCATCAATAGTTTCGATTGGGGGCGGCAGGTTCAACTTTCTTATTACTCCGGCCCGGTTCCCTTTAATCCTCCCGGCACGACGATGTCCACCAACTGGAGTTTCATCGGCTGGAATCCAATCCAAACCGGCGATTGCTACGGCTTCGAATCGCAGGTGTTGCAACATATGAACACCGGCCGGAGGCTTTACACGAAACTCATCCCGATGCACTGGCCACTAAAAAATGTTCCCGGGGAGTGTGAATGCGAAGTATGGCTTGAACTCAAAGGCCCGGTGGTTCAGGCGCGCTGCCGGTTGACGAATCAACGCCCCAACCAAACGCAATATCGAGCGCGAGGGCAGGAACTGCCAGCGATGTATGTCAACGCGCCGTTCCACCGGCTGATGACCTACTGCAGTGACAGACCGTTCACAGATGGCGGACTCACGCAAATCAATAGCCGCCTCGAAGACGGTCATTGGGGCCACTGGCTGGCCACCGAGAACTGGGCGGCCGAAGTCAATGATGCCAACTGGGGCTTGGGGGTATGGAATCCGGACGCGTACTCTTTCAGCGGCGGCTTTGCCGGCGAGCCAGGCATCGGGGGGCCGCTGGACTCTCCCACGGGCTATATCGCGCCCAATCGGAATGAAATCATTGATCACAATATCGTCTATGATTACCACTATGAATTGATCCTCGGTACGTTGGAGGAAATCCGCGCCCACGTTTATCGCCGCGCGGCACGCCTCACCTCGTTGACGTTTCGTTTTAAGCGGGATCGGCAGGGCTGGCACTACGCCGACGCCACCGACGCGGGGTGGCCGGTTCGCGGAGAATTGGAGGTGCATCTCGATGGGCCGCACCCACGAATTTTCAGCCCCAATTTCTTTTTTCGCGCCGAAGCGGCGCCCCGGCTCGCCATCGAAGCGGCCTTTTCAGCTGGCTGTAGCAATGCCACAGTGTTGTGGCGGCGGCTGGACGATAAAGATTTCCTCCGGACTCAGGCGCAAAGCTTTGCCGTGGTGCCGGACGGACAGTTTCGATATTACGAAATCAACCTGGGTACATCATCCGCGTATGAGGGCGGCATCACGCAATTGCGAATCGACGTTTTGCCCGCCGGCAATCAGGGACGCGTGCGGTTGAAATCCGTGACGCTGGGGCCGGATGCCCCGGCTGATCGAAGGAAAAAGGTGACTCAGCAACGGACTCGCTAGCATGAAAGTGTCACGGATTTTTGCACTGGCCGGATTGCTTGGCTTTTCCAATCAAGTTCGCGCGGCGGAAGTGTCTCATCCGGCTGCTGCGGGTAAACCCAACCTGCTATTCATCCTCACCGACGACCAGCGCTGGAACACCCTCGGTTGCATGGGCGATACCCACATCCTGACGCCGCACATTGATCGGCTCGCGCGGGAAGGCGTGCTGTTCCAAAACCATTTCGTCACCACTTCGATCTGCTGTTGCAGTCGCGCCTCCATTTTTACCGGCCAATATATGCGGCGACACGGGATTGAAGATTTCGCCAGGCCTTTTACGAGCGCCCAATGGGCGGAGACCTATCCGGCACTTTTGCGGCAAAACGGTTATCGCACCGGCTTTATCGGCAAGTTCGGCGTCGGGAATGACCCGGCGGTGAAAGCCATGGCGGATAAATTTGATTACTGGCGCGGCGTTCCCGGACAGGGTGGAAAATATTTCATCAATCCAAATGACCCGAATCGGACTCACGAAACCGCCAAGTTTGGACAGGATGCGCTGGAATTCCTCGACAGCACGCCTGCCGATCACCCGTTTTGCCTCTCCATTAGTTTTACCGCTCCGCATGCTCGCGATGCGATGCCGCATCTGGAGCAATACCAGCCCGACGACCGGGACCGCTCGCTTTACACCGGCATCTTTCTGCCCATCCCTGTAACCGACAACGCCAATTATTTTGAAAAACTGCCGATATCCGTCCAAAAGTCCGAGGGCCACCGGCGCTGGCTTTGGCGCTTCGACACGCCGGAACATTATGAGATCAGTGCGAAAAATTATTACCGCCTCATCTCCGGCATAGACCGTGAGGTGGGCCGCATTATGTCGGAACTGGTAAAACGCGGGCTGGCAGGCAATACCGTGGTCATCTACACTTCCGACAACGGCTATTTCCTTGGCGACCGCGAGTTGTCGGACAAGTTTTTCATGTATGAGGAAGGCTTGCGTGACCCGCTGATTATTTTTGATCCGCTTGAACCGGCAGCCAACCGGGGCCGGAGGGAGGAGGCGATGACCTTGAACATCGATTTTGCGCCAACGATGCTGGCCCTGGCCGGGGTGATGCCGCCGGCTGGAATGCAGGGGCGCAGTTTGATTCCGTTCCTGGATAACCAGCATCCCGCCGGCTGGCGCACGGAGTTTTTCTACGAGCATCACACCTTCCCCAACATTATACCGCCGAGTGAAGGGGTGCGCACTGAACGCTATTCGTACATCCGCTGGCTGAATGAAAAGCCACTCATTGAGGAGCTCTTTGATGTTAAGAAGGATAACTTGGAGGGTCATAATCTTGCGGCGGATCCGCGATATGCCGATACGCTTACCCAACTCCGGGCGCGTTGGGCGAGATATGGTGAGGATTTGAAATAAGAATGCGCTGCCCCGTTTCTTATGGCCGTAATTTGGTTGAAAAGTTATGCGACCCTGTGAATCTAAAAGGATAAAGGACGTGAGGAGCCTCATACTGGTGGCTGCCACCATCCTAATCGTAGTCATTCCTCCGATTTTAGCGGCTGGCGGTGCTTCGACGCTATCCGGCGTGATAGCCAACCCGCCTAATGTCCTGTTTATCGTCATTGATGATTTGAACGACTGGGTGGGGTGCCTCGGCGGCCATCCGCAGGCGCAGACCCCCAATCTGGATCGGCTGGCCGCCCGAGGAACGCTGTTCGCGAACGCGCATGTGCAGGCACCGCTGTGCAATCCGTCCCGCGCCAGCGTGCTCACCGGATTGCGTCCCGGCTCAACCGGGATTTATGGTCTAATTCCCGGCATTCGCGCCGTGGCCTCCACCACCAACTGTGTCACGTTGCCACAATACTTTGAGCGGCACGGCTATTTCACCGCCACCTATGGGAAGGTGTTTCATGATGCCTCCATTCCACCGGACTTGCAGAAGCATGAATTTGACATTTGGGGACCTTCGCCCGACATGCCCTTGCCCCAAAAAAAATTTGTCAACACACCCGATCCAATCCGCGCGATGGACTGGGGCGTGTTTCCTGAGGACGACCCTGCGCAGGCGGATTGGATTACCGCCGACAACGCCGTCGCGCAGTTGAAGTCCCGCCCGGCGAACAAGCCTTTTTTTCTCGCGGTCGGCTTCCGGCTGCCTCACGTTCCCTGTTTCGCTTCGCAAAAGTGGTTTGACCGCTATCCTCCAGAGGACCAGATCATCCTGCCGCCGTATTTGGCAAACGACCGCAATGATGTGCCGTTCTTTGCCTGGTATCTGCACTGGAAGGTGCCAGAGCCACGTCTAACTTGGCTAAAGGAAGCGAATCAATGGCGTGCTTTGGTGCGTGCCTATCTCGCCAGCACCACGTTTATGGACAGCCAGCTTGGCCGGGTGCTGGATGCCTTGGATGCTTCAGGCGAGGCGTCCAACACGGTGATTGTCGCTTGGTCGGATAACGGCTGGCATCTCGGCGAGAAGGATATTACCGGCAAGAATTCGCTCTGGGAACGGTCAACGCATGTGCCGCTGATTTTTGCGGGACCGGGAGTTTCCCTCGGTGGGCGCTGCCGCCGTCCCGCCGAATTGCTCGACATCTATCCGACGTTGGTCGAACTTTGCGGCCTGTCGCAAAAATCCGGACTCGAGGGACACAGCCTTGTGCCGCAGTTAAAGGACACCAACGCCAAACGGCCCTGGCCTGCCATCACCACTGCCAATCAAGGGAACGATTCCATTCGCACCGAACAATGGCGCTACATTCGTTATGGCGACGGCTCGCAGGAACTCTACAATGAACAGAATGATCACAATGAATGGACCAACCTCGCCGGCGATATCCATTATGACGGACTAATTAACAAGCTGGCGCACTGGCTGCCGAAAGATCGTCCCCTGGCTCCCGGGAGCGCTTATCGTACTCTTACCCAAACGAATGGGGTATGGTATTGGGAAGGAAAACCCATCAAACCGGAAGAGCTTCAGGATTAGACCTGAATAAATGGTCGGAACTCTATGCCTCTATTGCAACTAAAGCCATATATCATCTCGGGCCTTGGCGCTCTCTCGGCAGTGGCCTTACTGAGGAGTCATTTATATAGACTACACCCGAGAGACTTGGTATAATGCGCGACATGGCAACCATTGATGGCCGGAAACTAGAACACAATACGCT
>Ga0302320_10009379_pt1 | contig 21063 bp, 18 predicted proteins | sample Bog_T0_3_FD_202130 | JGI IMG/M metagenome (GOLD analysis project Ga0302320, IMG submission 202130) | Peat permafrost microbial communities from Stordalen Mire near Abisko, Sweden - Bog_T0_3 | ecosystem: Environmental > Terrestrial > Soil > Wetlands > Peat | place: Sweden: Abisko, Stordalen Mire...
ATCCGCAGACGGTTGGCGAGTGCCTGTCCGGCAGAATAGGCGACGCCCGTGTCATCGCTCAGCGCGGGTTCGCTCGATCGGTCGACACCGCGCAGATCGTGGAACGGCCCATGGAAATCGGCGAGCAATTCGGCATAGTCGGTGACGTTCTCAAAGCGCCCGATCGCCTCAAGCTCGCGCGTCAAATGATAGGAGACTTCGCCAAGCGAAGTTTCGACCGTAAAACCGCAATACCAAGCGCCGCGATTCTCGTCGTTGAAACGGTTGCCGCCCGGTCGTGTATGGGTGAAGGCGGCGTTGATGAAGGTGTAGCCGGCCCGGCCAAACACCAGTTCGCGTGGGTCCAGCCCAGGAAGTCCGCTCTTCTGTGCCTGCAATCTTCCATTGGTGACGCTCTCCAACGCGGCGAGGTCTTCGAGCGCGCCGAAGCTGTGCGCCAGCGGCGAGAGCACCGGCTCTTTGAGACGGCCAGTCGAGATCAGCCGCAACGTGTCGCGTTGGGCGAGACCGACCGTCGGCGGCGGCGCCATTCACAGACCGCCGCGCAACGCGTCGACATGCCGGCGGACTTCCAGCATTTTGGGAATGCCGCCCTCGATCATCGCGTCGAGCGGTCGCCGGCCGCCATAGACCGGACCCTTGTTCGGCAGCCGCACCCACTCGTTGGACAGCGGCTCTGAAAACAGCAGCCGTAAGCCCTTGAATGTTCCGATTAGCGCGCTGACGCGAGTAAGCGTGTCCTGCGACAGCGTACCCGACCATTCGCCTTTTTTCATGCGAAACCAGGTCCGCTCGGACACGTCGCCGAGCAGCGCGCAAATCTCGGCGCTGGTCAGCCGCCAGATTTCGGCGAGGCGGACGACGCCTTCGACCGCAGCGGGAGTCAGACGCATACGCGTCGCGGCATCCGCGAGATTGGGCGGTGTCGGAGGAGGCCCAAAATCCGCGGCCGGGCCGGCTGCATTGGTGAGGCTCATGGTAGGCTCGCCGGGCATAATGTCATTTGACAGATTATATACTGCCAGTTGGCAGGAAATTCAAGTGGCCATTGAACCAAAGGCGCTTCGCGCATTGCGCCGGCTTCACCACACAAGCTCAACGACAGGGCCGCCGATCCGCCAGCCGGAAGAAATCGTCGGCGACCGACGATTCGATCAACTGTCGAAACGTCGACGCACGCCGCCCCGGTTTTTGCTCGCCAACGCGCGACAAATTGCGATTGTCGCCACACCCGTCTTGCGCATCAGATGAAACTGCTCAGAAGCTGGCGCCCATGCCTGCGACGCGAATCCTCTGGGGCGCAATCCTCGTCGTCTTCTCGATCGTGCTCGCCACGACCTGGGGCGCGACGCAATGGACCGCTTGGCGGCTGGGATTTCAGTCAGAGCTGGGGCCGGCATGGTTCCAGCTTGGAACGCTGCCCGTCTATATGCCGCCGGCTTTCTTCTGGTGGTGGTATCAATTCGACGCCTATGCGCCGCAAGTCTTCATCGAGGGCGCCGGCATCGCCGCCTCTGGTGGCTTCGCCTCCATCGCGGCGGCGATCGCCATGTCGGTCTCTCGGGCGCGCGAGGCCAAGAGCGTCGTCACCTATGGCTCGGCGCGCTGGGCGACGCCGGACGAAGTGAGCGCCTCCGGTCTGCTCGGCCCGGACGGCGTGGTGCTTGGACGCTTCGCGCGCGACTATCTGCGTCACGAAGGGCCGGAGCATGTGCTTTGTTTTGCGCCAACCCGTTCCGGCAAGGGCGTCGGCCTCGTCGTGCCGACGCTGCTCACCTGGCCAGGGTCCATCATTGTTCACGACATCAAGGGTGAGAACTGGAGTTTGACCGCCGGCTGGCGCGCGCGCTTCGGGCGCGTGTTGCTGTTCGATCCGACCAACGCCCATTCCGCTGCCTATAATCCGCTGCTCGAAGTTCGGCGCGGGCCAGCCGAAGTGCGCGACGTGCAGAACGTCGCCGATATTCTCGTCGATCCCGAAGGCGCGCTGGAGCGCCGCAATCACTGGGAGAAGACCAGCCATTCCCTGCTCGTCGGCGCGATCCTGCACGTGCTTTATGCCGAAGCCGACAAGACGCTCGCCGGCATCGCCAATTTTCTCTCCGACCCCAAGCGGCCGATCGAGACGACGCTCAAGGCGATGATGACGACGAAGCATCTCGGCGCTGCCGGCCCGCATCCGGTCGTCGCCTCGACGGCGCGCGAGCTTTTGAACAAATCCGAGAACGAGCGCTCCGGCGTGCTCTCGACGGCGATGTCGTTTCTCGGGCTCTACCGCGATCCCGTCGTAGCGCAAGTCACGCGTCGTTGCGATTGGCGCATCGACGATCTCGTTTCATCCGAGAAGCCCGCGACGCTCTATCTCGTGGTGCCGCCGTCGGACATCTCGCGCACAAAGCCGCTGGTGCGACTCCTGCTCAATCAAATCGGACGACGGCTGACGGAGGAACTCGACGCCAAGAGCCGCTGCCATCGCCTTCTGTTGATGCTCGACGAATTCCCGGCGCTTGGTCGCCTGGACTTCTTCGAATCGGCGCTCGCCTTCATGGCCGGCTATGGGCTGAAAAGCTTTCTCATCGCGCAATCGCTCAATCAGATCGAAAAGGCCTATGGGCCAAACAACGCCATTCTCGACAATTGCCATGTGCGCGTGTCCTTTGCGACCAATGACGAACGCACGGCGAAGCGCGTCTCCGACGCGCTCGGCACGGCGACGGAGCTGCGCGCGATGAAAAATTACGCCGGACATCGCTTAAGCCCGTGGCTCGGACATTTGATGGTGTCGCGGCAGGAAACCGCGCGGGCGCTGCTGACGCCCGGCGAGGTGATGCAGCTGCCGCCGAGCGACGAGATCGTGCTCGTCTCAGGTTTCCCGCCGATCCGCGCGAAAAAGGCGCGCTATTACGAGGATCGGCGATTGACGGCGCGGATATTGCCGCCGCCGCAGCTGGAGCGAATTGATTCCGGCCCGGCGTCGGGCGCCGCGGTCGATCGCGCAGCGAAGGATGATTGGACAGCGCTGCCGCCGAGTCGAGAAGAGACCGACTCCGCTGACGAGGATCCCCCCAATGGCGGCATTCGACGCGAGCCCGAACTCCCCGAGCATGAGGAGATCACGCTGCCGGAACCGAGCTTCGCCGCGGGCCCGGAGACCTCCCTCGCCGACGACTCGGATGACGAGGAGGCGATCAAGGCGCGCGTGTTGCGCAGCCAAGGTCGCTCGCTGGCCCGACAAGCGGCGATGGACCCCGACGACGGCATAGCCCTGTGAGGTGAGCACATGTCGGTGAAGCAGCGCCTCTCCGTCTATCTCGACGCCGAAATGATGGCGCGGCTGGAAAAGCTCGCTTCGAAGGAGCGCGCGCCGAAATCCGCCATCGCCGAGGCGGCGATCATTTCCTTCCTGACCGCGGACGACGTCGACCGCTGGGAGGCGGCGCTGACCCGAAGGCTCGATCGCTTGACGCGCTCCGTCGACAGGGTGGAGCGCGACCTTGAATTCTCGGTCGAAGCGCTCGCACTTTACATCCGCGCCTGGCTCACCGCGACGCCGCCTCTCCCGGAAGGCGCGCGGGCGGCGCTGCAGGCGAAGGGGAGAGAAAGGTACGAGAGCTTCATTGAGGCGCTGGGGCGGAGGCTGGCGACGGGGCAGCGGTTGTCGCGGGAGGTGGGGGAGGAATTGGCCACCGATTCACCAGAGGCTGATCGACCTCTGCCATAGTGGCGAATGCCAGTTCACCTCGCGAGCGGGGTGCTAGCGCCTAGCTGCTGCAGAAAGACGCCGGTAGACTGCGCTGTTTGTGGCCTGCGGAAAAACAGACAGGATCTGATCCAGTGCCTCCGTAATATCGTACGGAACGACCGCGCCCTCGGAACTTCCAACTGTCAAATCAAGCAAGCGAAGAAAAGCTTCCGCTTTGGCTTCGCTGTTGATGAGGGCGAGCTTCTTTACCTCGCCGTCTTCGCCATAGAGGCCGTAATTAACCATCGACCAACATTCAAAAGGAACGAGGAAACGCGCGACGGCGTTGACAGCCTCGACGAAAGCCTCGCCCGATGTCGCCGGTAGATCGGCAAATGCGCCACTCACGCCGGGAGTCGCGAGTGAACGCTCTTGTGGCCAAACATTTTGGAGAAAGGATTTGGCAGCGGAACGGAACAGGTCGGCGGCAGTGGGCGCTTTTCCACCTGCGATAGGCTTTGATGAGAGCTCACTGATAAACTGCTGGATGACGTTGGCGGCAGAGGCACGGATTTCGTCATCGAGGGTGCGTAGCATTTGTTGAATACGAGGGTTCGGCACCGCCGGTTCGCGTTGCTCGCGGAACGCATGAAGGCTTTCGACAACGAGGCTGAATACGAGGCTGCGACGCGTTTCGCGACCAAGGCGACGATCAGTCGCCCGTTCGGCCATCGCGTCGCCTATGATCTCCAAGACATCTCTGAAGTGGGTGCGCCGCGCAACTGCGCGCCAAAGGGCCAAAGATGCCTCGTCGTCGTTCATTAGCGGCGTAACGAGATGTTCGTTCGTCCAAGCGCGGTCGGCCTGCAGAAAAAACGGCAGGTGTTCGATCAAGCGGTGCCTCACGATCAAGCCACTACGTCCGTTGGCTTCGATCACGGTGCCACGCATTCGGCACTGGATACTGCCCGCTTCGAACGGATTTTGCACTCCACTATGTGGCCGCAAAGCCTCGATGAATACACTAACCAGCTTGCCGGCGGGCGCGTTCAGCGTATCGAGATCCATCGGCTCGTGATCATCACCGGCGGAGCGAGCCGTGACGCTGAGATCTGCGTCGTCTGCTTCTTCCGGCGTGGCGTTCGTTGCCTTCACGGCAATCGGCCAGATCCGCAGCCAAACCGCCAGCCCCAGGTCAGAGGCGACGACCTGCTTCTGCCAAGAATCCAGCCAGGTGCTGATTCCTTCGATTGCCGCTGCGAGCGTGACATCGGAAAGTTGGCTTAGTAATCCAAGAACATGTTCCGCTTCATCTTGTAGATCACGCGCTAGAGATCCCGGAGTATTCTGGCGCTGCGGAGAGTGCGCCCAACCGAAGCGGTCCCAAACACGCGGGAATCGGTTTCCGCCATCCCCAGTCGCTTCCATATCGCTGACGACAAGGTCGGCATTTTCTGGTTGCCTTATCCAGTCATTTGCGCGCTCAGCGGGGTCGTCATCCCAGCCACCCCGACCGCTCAAAAGCGCGGATTCCAATGCTTCCAATCGTGCCGCGTTGCAGAGCGTGTCATATTTCGCGTCGGGGTTAGGTGGCACCCAGCTTGCGCTCGGGCCGTTAGGAAATCCATTGTCAATCGTCATCGCGGCCAAATCAGCAAACTGGCCGACGTTCGCGCCAACCCACGCATGCTCATCGGGCGGCAGAGCGCCCCCAGCGACTTCGATCCGCTTCAATTCACGGACGGCCCAATAAACTCGAGCGCTCTTGACTTTTTCCGCTTCCGCTTTTTTCGGCCAGTGATCGCGCGGCGGTCCTTTGCGCAGGCGTTTTGCAATCACCTTCTGAACGCCAAGATCAAGATCGCCAAATCGCGCTGCCCGAAGTTCGGCAACTTCGGGAAACACGTGCAAATCCCAGAAATGGCGGTCATCCAGAGCGAACAAAAATTCTCCAATTTCTTGCGGCGAAGCCAATTGTGGATTGCGAGCTGCGGAAGCCCAGAGTCGGATTGAGACCGGAGAATTAGCGAAACGCCAGGGCCGCACGAACTGCACAGCTGCCTTGCTCTCAAGCGCAGCGATGCGCGCGACCAGCGCGTCAAGAAGCTTGACCGAAGGAGCAATTCCGCGACTGTGCGCGTCGGGCTCACTCGTCTCTCCCACTCTTTTTCCTACTTGGACGTAGTAGACGCGGTTTAATGAGCCGAGGCGCCATAGTAGCCGCCAATCGCCGCCCCATCCGAGCCTCCGACCAATGTCGAGGCCATTGTTGACTGCGGATTCCAGGGCAGTTGCGAGAGCCTTCAGGAAGGCCACATCGGTCAAATCCGCGAGTTCCAGAACATTGAGATCGACAAGCTCACCGCTTGTCAGGCTCGCTGAAAGCAGCTGGTCGGGAGTCTTTGGACGATGCGGTTTCTTGACGAAAAGCCAGCGCCAGGATTCGAGTGGTTCGACTTTCAGGCGAGGCGCGACAAGGCCGACGACGCTAGATATTACCGCGCCAGAGCGGTCACCTGCGCGAAGACGCTTCTGGATGCCGTAGATCTCTGTGGATGGGCCTTGTTCGTTCCCGCGCGCTGACCAACTTTCCTCAATCAATCGCCACGCCGTAGCCCAAGGTTCCTCTAGCACGCGCCCACCCAGGCTGATCAACAGCTCTTCTACGGCGGCGCGCTCTATCTTTTGGTTCGGCTTCAGACGAAGTGCCCAGTTGATCGTCGCTTGTTCAGCCAAGCGCTTATCAAGAAACGCGACCGTCGCTTGAAACACCGCCCGATCTTTTTCATCAAGATAAGCCCAAACAGGGATCATGATCGACGCTCCCTCTCTCTTTCAGCTCCGATCTTGACGATTGCGTCGAGCCAACCGAGGTCACCCTTTGCGTCGGACGTCAACGCCGACAATCTGACGCGCTCACTCGCATTGCTTCGCCTGATCAGGTGATCGAACAGATCGCGGTCCTTCTCAGTTGCAACAGCTCGGTTGGCCTTTACGATCCGTCGGATTTTGGCATCGACGAGTTCTTTCCTCCCGTTGATTGCTGAAAGCTCCGCCCAACGCTCGATCGTTTCGCGTAGCACGGAGTGGTTGTTTTTTGCGTCGTAGTGGACTGGCGTGATTCCACGAGCCTTCCAGTCCTCGATCGCGACTGGATCTGGTGCGCTTGTCCCGAAGAATGTAAACCGTTCCTTCAAGTCGTCGAAACGAGTTCCATCAGCTGCGACCGCGTTCAACAGATATCGCATAGGTGGGTCATTGGCGCTGTAGCCAACCAACACGAGGTGGAATAGTCGGGCCGCGTCATAGATAAAATCCGGCACGACCCTGCGACGCAGGTAAAATTCTCCGAAGTCCTGATCAGATAGGACAAGTTCGGAAACCCGTTTCGGATTTGAATCCAGGGCCCCGTGGACATGCAGCACGCCCGCAAATTCCCTTTGCCGTGTTGGTCGGGGGATTGATCCGAGCGAGTAAGTCTGGACAGATGGACCCCGGGCCTTGCTAGCTGCTTCAAGAAGGAGGTCGAAATTCGTCGTGACAATTGTGTTGGCGCCACCACGGTCGGCCAGACGCATAAGCGCACGGTGAATTGCCGCGGGTTTGTGGGCACCAGCTCGAAGGCACCGCGACACTTCGCTTCGAACTCTGCTATCGCCGCGTGTCTGGTCGTCGAGGCGTCGCTCAAGCATACCAAGCACCACGTCATAGTCACCGACGATGAACCTCTTGACCTCTGCTTTTTGAGGATCGTTTAGCGACAGGCAATTCGTTTCCCATTGGTTGCACGCGCCGCGGGGCAAATTGTGGAGGACTCCATAGACCGAGTAATCAAGCGCTTTGTAAACTTCGAGTACAAGCTCGCGAAAGTCGGGCAAGCCCGCGGGCCTTGAGACGCCTGCGCCGCAAATGAACAAGACTTCGCCGCGTGCGTGCGCCAGCAGCAAACGCTCGGGGATCGCCGGCAAGCCGCTACCGAGAGAAATGACGCGGTCTTGCGCTGTTGTATCGCTTGTCAAGATTCCTCTGCTGAACATTGGACGCAGTCGCCAATCGCGAGAGGGCTATTGTGCGCGCGGAGCAGCGTCATGGACTAAGAACCTGTCGGGTGACGTGTTGTTAAATGACCGCTAATCAGTGGACGCAACCTTATGAAAACCGAGAACGAGTCCCGAAAGCCACTTCCTCGCCCCGCCATTCCCCTGTCTTAGCACGCCACAGCCCTACGCCCGCATCAACCTTGTTGCAACGTCCCCCTTTCCGCCTTTCTTAATCGACCCCGGCTTCGAACCGCGACCACGCGATTCGAACGAAACCGGGGTCGAATTTGGCGACGCAATCTCATAAGCAGCAAGCGATCTCGCGCGGCGCTCGGATGTTGCGCACGGCGCTGGGGCCGCAAATCGCCGAGTGGCTCGACGACGAGAGCGTTGTCGAGGTCATGCTCAATCCCGACGGGCGGCTTTGGCTCGATCGCTTGAAGAGCGGGCTGGAAGATGCGGGTGCGAATCTCACGCCCGAGGACGGCGAGAGGATTGTCCGGCTCGTTGCGCATCATGTCGGCGCCGAGGTTCACGCGAACGCTCCACGCGTCTCGGCGGAGCTGCCGGAAACAGGCGAGCGCTTCGAGGGGCTGTTGCCCCCGGTTGTCGCGGCGCCAACCTTCGCCATCCGCAAGCCGGCGGTGGCTGTATTCACGCTCGATGATTATGTCGCCGCCGGTGTGATCGGCAAGGAGCAGGCGGCGATTCTCCGCGCCGCCGTTGCGACGCGCAAGAACATTCTGGTCGCCGGCGGAACTTCGACTGGCAAGACGACGCTCGTCAATGCGCTGCTCGCGGAAGTCGCCAAGACCTCCGACCGCGTCATTCTGATCGAAGACACGCGCGAACTGCAATGCGCCGCTCCAAATCTCGTCTCGCTGCGCACCAAGGACGGCGCGGCGACGCTCTCCGACCTCGTGCGCTCGTCGCTGCGTTTGCGGCCGGATCGCATCCCCGTCGGCGAAGTGCGCGGCGCGGAGGCGCTCGATCTTCTGAAAGCCTGGGGCACCGGTCATCCGGGCGGCGTCGGCACCATTCACGCGGGATCGGCCCTCGGCGCGCTGCGCCGGCTTGAACAACTCATCCAGGAAGCCGTGGTCACGGTCCCGCGCGCGCTGATCGCCGAGACGATCCAGATCGTCGCGGTGCTCGCCGGGCGTGGCGACGGGCGCCGCCTCGTCGAACTCGCCGCCGTCGAGGGGCTGAACGAATACGGCGATTACGCCCTCGCAGATCTCATGCACATCACATTCGGAGAAAATCATGAATAGGATTGGCGTTTGGAAGCGGTTTGGCTCGGGCGTCCGTGCAGGCGTTCTCTTGCTCGGCGCCATGGCGTTCTCGGCGCCGGCCTTGGCCGCCGGCTCCAACATGCCGTGGGAGCAACCGCTCAATCAAATCCTGCAATCGATCGAAGGCCCGGTCGCCAAGATCATCGCCGTGATCATCATCATCACGACGGGCCTGACGCTGGCGTTCGGCGACACGTCCGGCGGGTTTCGGCGGTTGGTGCAGATCGTCTTCGGCCTCTCCATCGCCTTCGCCGCGTCGAGCTTCTTTCTCTCCTTCTTCTCCTTCGGCGGCGGAGCGCTGATCTGATGGAGAACATTTCCCTTCAATCCGACGGCTCGGTCGCGGGATTTCGGGTGGCGGTGCATCGCGCGCTGACCGAACCGATCCTGCTCGGCGGCGCGCCGCGCTCAATCGCCATCCTCAACGGGACGCTTGCGGCGGCGCTGGGCCTTGGCCTGCGCCTGTGGATCGCCGGGCTCGCTTTCTGGATCGTCGCGCAATTTGCCGCCGTCTGGGCGGCAAAGCGCGATCCGCAGTTCGTCGAGGTGGTGCGCCGGCATTTGCGCTACCCCGCGCATCTCGGCGCTTGAGGAGAGGTTAGATGCTGAACCTCGCCGAATATCGCAAGAAGCCGCAAAGCCTCGCCGACTTTCTGCCCTGGGCCGCTCTCGTCGCGCCGGGTGTCGTTTTGAACAAGGACGGCTCCTTCCAGCGCACCGCGCGTTTCCGCGGGCCCGATCTCGATAGCGCCACGCCAGCCGAACTCGTCGGCGCGACGGCGCGGCTCAACAACGCGCTGCGGCGCCTTGGCTCGGGCTGGGCGATCTTCGTCGAGGCGCAGCGCAATCCAGCGCAAAATTATCCTGCGAGCGTGTTTCCAGATCCGGTGTCCACGCTCGTCGATATGGAGCGCAAGGCGCAGTTCGAGGAAGAAGGGGCGCATTTCGAGAGCGGGTATTTTCTGACGCTGCTGTTTCTGCCGCCCGAGGACGACGCCGCCGGCGCCGAGAGTTGGCTCTATGAGGGGCAATCTGTTGGCAACTCGGCGACCCCGGCGCTGGCCGGATTCATCGACCGCACCGACCGCCTACTGCAACTCGTCGAAGGTTTTGCGCCGGAAGCCGAATGGCTCTCCGACGCCGAGACGCTGAGCTATCTCCATTCCTGCGTCTCGACCAAACGTCATGCTGTCCGCGTTCCCGAGACGCCCATGCATCTCGACGCCATTCTGGTCGACGAGCCGCTGACCGGAGGGCTGGAGCCCCGACTCGGGAACTCGCATTTGCGGGTTCTCACCATCATGGGGTTTCCGTCAGCAACGCATCCGGGCGTGCTCGACGAACTCAATCGCCTCGCCTTTCCCTATCGCTGGTCGACGCGGGCGATCACCCTCGACAAGACGGACGCGACCAAAGTCCTGACCCGTATCCGCCGGCAATGGTTCGCCAAGCGCAAATCGGTCTTCGCCATCCTCAAGGAGGTGATGACCAATGAGGCCTCGGCTCTGCTCGACACCGACGCCCATAACAAGGCGATGGACGCCGACGCGGCGCTGCAGGATTTGGGCTCCGACCTCATTGGCGAAGCCTATGTCACGGCGACCCTGACCGTCTGGGACGAAGATCCGCGCCTCGCCGACGAGAAACTGCGCCTCGCCGAAAAAGTCATCCAGGGGCGCGACTTTACCTCTATGACGGAATCGGTCAACGCCATCGAGGCCTGGCTGGGCTCTCTCCCCGGTCACGTCTACGCCAATGTGCGTCAGCCGCCGATCTCGACCCTAAATCTCGCCCATATGATTCCGCTCTCGGCGGTATGGGCCGGGCCTTTGACCGATGCGCATTTCAACGCGCCGCCGCTTTTCTTCGCCAAGACTGAAGGCTCGACCCCGTTCCGCTTTTCGCTGCATGTGGGCGACGTCGGCCACACCTTGATCGTCGGCCCGACGGGCGCCGGCAAAAGCGTGCTGCTGGCGCTCATGGCGCTGCAATTTCGTCGCTATAGAGAATCGCAAATCTTCATTTTCGATTTCGGGGGATCGGCTAGAGCCGCGACGCTCGCCATGGGCGGCGACTGGAACGATCTTGGCGGTTCGCTCGCAGAGGACGCGATCGACCCGGTCGTCCTGCAGCCGCTAGCGCGGATCAACGAGGTCGCTGAGCGCGCTTGGGCGGCGGAATGGATCGCCGCCATCCTCGCCCGCGAAAATGTGAACATCACGCCGGAAGTCAAGGAACAACTCTGGTCGGCGCTCACGTCGCTCGCCTCGGCGCCGATCGACGAGCGCACGCTCACCGGCCTCTCCGTCCTCTTGCAATCCAACGCCCTAAAACGCGCGCTGCAACCATTCTGCCTTGGCGGTCCGCATGGGCGGTTGCTCGACGCCGAAGCCGAATTTTTGGGCGAAACCGACATCCAGACCTTCGAGACCGAAGGGCTGATTGGCTCTTCCGCCGCGCCCGCCGTTCTCGCCTATCTCTTCCACCGCATCGAAGGCCGGCTCATCGGGACGCCGAGCCTGATCATCATCGATGAAGGCTGGCTCGCACTCGACGACAAGGGCTTCGCCAGCCAACTGCGCGAATGGCTGAAAACCTTACGCAAGAAGAACGCCTCCGTCATCTTCGCCACCCAGTCGCTCGCCGATATCGAAACTAGCCCCATCGCGCCGGCGATCGTCGAGAGCTGCCTGACGCGGCTATTCCTGCCCAATGAACGGGCGCTGGAACCGCAAATTACCGCGATCTACCGCCGCTTCGGCTTGAACGACCGCCAGATCGAGATCATCGCGCGGGCGACGCCGAAGCGCGATTATTACTGCCAGTCGCGGCGCGGCAATCGACTGTTCGAACTTGGCCTCGGCCCGCTGGCGCTCGCGCTTTGCGCCGCCTCCTCCAAAACCGACCAGAAACTCATCTCCGAACTCTTCGCAGAGCACGGGCCCGAAGGTTTTGCCCGCGCCTGGCTCGTCTCGCGCGGCCTCGCCTGGGCCGCCGATCTTCTCCCCCAAGACGACAATCAGGAGCAATCCTCATGATCAAACTTCGTCATTTCGCTTCGGCGAGCGGTCTCGCGCTCGCGCTTTGCCTGTCGCTTGCGCCATTGTCGCCTTTACAGGCGCAATCCGTGGTGTTCGATCCGAGCAATTACGCCCAGAACATCATGACCGCGGCGCACACATTGCAGCAGATCAACAATCAGATCACCTCGCTGCAAAACCAGGCGCGCTCGCTGCTCAATCAGGCGAAGAACCTCGCCAATCTTCCCTTTTCCTCGCTGCAGGCCGTCCAGCAGTCGCTCACTCAGACGCAGCAGCTGCTGCAACAGGCGCAGCGCATCGCCTATGACATTCAGCAGATCGACAAGGCCTTTTCCACCCAATATGGCCCGGTGAACTCTTCGACGAGTTCCAGCGCGCTGGTCGCCGGGGCACAGCAGCGCTGGCAAAACTCCCTTGCATCCTTCCAAGACGCGATGCGCGTCCAGGCCGGTATCGTGCAGGCGATCGACACGGCGCGTTCGCAAGCCAGCGCGCTCGTTTCTTCGAGCCAATCAGCGGCCGGAGCACTGCAGACCTCGCAAGCCGGCAATCAGATCCTGGCGCTGCAGAGCAAACAGCTCGCCGATGTGACGGCGCTGCTCGCCTCGCAAGGTCGCGCCCAATCCTTGGAAATGGCGCGCGCCGCCGAAGCCCAGGAACAGGGGCGCGAACAAATGAGCCGCTTCATCGCGCCGGGCCAAGGCTATCAGCCCGGCAATGTCTCCATGTTTCATTGAGGGAGGGACACATGCAAACTCAGCATGGAATCAAGCCGCAAGATGTCCTCTTTGTCGCCCTAGGCGTTGTGGTCGGCGCCATCGCCGATTTCGCGGTGCAAGCGACGTGCGAGGCCGATGTCGCGCTGAGATCGCCATCGTCTTGGACCTCGCCGATAAGCGCGCCCTCTCCATTCGGACCCTCACCGGAAGAACTCGCGCGTTGTCGCAACCTGCCGCCGGCAAAGGCCGACGATCCCGCTTGCCAAGAGCTTTGGGCGAAACAGCGTCTCAGATTTTTGGCGCCGGACAAAACGTTCGATGGCGCTGGCAAGCCGCTCGATATGTTTCCGTCCGTGCCGAATGCGCGGGAGCAAGCCGCGCCGGCGACCTCTCCCACGTCGAAGGGCGAGTAAAGCCATGGGCGGAACCGGCGTCATCGACAGCTTTCTGGAGACCTTCACCTCCTACATCGATTCAGGGTTCGGCCTGCTCGGCGGCGAGGTGGGGTTTCTGGCGTCGACCCTGGCGGCGATCGACATCACCCTCGCCGCCCTCTTCTGGAGCATGGGGCCGGATGAGGACATCATCGCTCGTCTGGTCAAGAAGACCTTGTTCGTCGGCGTTTTCGCTTACCTCATCGGCAACTGGAATAGTCTCGCGAAAATCGTCTTCCAGAGTTTTTCGGGACTGGGCCTCAAGGCGGCAGGCAGCACACTCTCCGCCGCGAATTTTCTGCAGCCAGGCCGCGTCGCGCAGGTCGGAATCGACGCGGGACATCCGATCCTCACCGTAATCTCGGGCCTCATGGGCTATGTCTCGTTCTTCGAGAACTTCCCGCAGATCATCGTCCTGCTGTTTGCCTGGTTCATCATTCTTCTCAGCTTCTTCATCCTGGCGATCCAGCTCTTCGTCACGCTGATCGAGTTCAAACTCACGACGCTCGCCGGCTTCGTGCTCATTCCCTTCGGTCTCTTCGGCAAGACCGCCTTTCTCGCCGAGCGCGTGCTCGGCAATGTCGTCTCCTCTGGCGTCAAGGTGCTGGTGCTCGCGGTCATCGTCGGCATCGGCTCGACCTTGTTCACGCAATTCACGCAAGGGGTCGGCGGCGCGCAGCCGACGATCGACAACGCCATGGCGCTCGTCCTTGCCGCGCTATCTCTGCTCGGGCTCGGCATGTTCGGTCCCGGGATCGCCAATGGCATCGTCTCGGGCGGCCCGCAACTTGGCGCGGGCGCCGCTGTCGGAACCGGCCTTGTCGCCGCTGGCGTGACGGTCGCGGGTTTTAGCGCTGCGCAACTTGCGGGCGGAACGCTCAAAGGTCTCGGAGGAAATCGCGAGACGCTCGCCGCGACGACTATTCCGCCGGGACGAGATCCTGGAACGCCGGGCGGACTTGGTTCCGCCAGCGGACCGCCGCCCGCCGACCCAGGGGGCGGTCCGGAAGGAGGAGCGGGCGCTGCATCCGAGATCGCCGCGCTGGCGGCAGGCGGCGCTGTAGGTCTCGGAAGGTCGTCCTCATCCGCTCGCGCCGCCGGCGAGCCCGCCTGGGCGCAGCGGATGAAACGCGGCCAATCCGCCGCTCACGGACTTTCGCTCGCCGCTCATTCCATTCGCTCCGGCGACTCGCACGGCGGCGGAGCTTCCATCAACCTCTCCGAGACGCGCTGATGTTCAAACGATCCTCTGTTCGCTACGGCCGCACGCCCGAACCCGAAACGCCCTATCAAAAAGCCGCGCAAGTCTGGGACGAGCGCATCGGCTCGGCGCGGGCGCAGGCCTATAATTGGCGGCTCATCGCCTTCGGCAATTTGTTTCTCGCCGGGGGGCTCGCCGCCGCCCTTGTCTGGCAGGCGGCTCGCGGCTCGGTCGTTCCCTGGGTGGTGCAGGTCGATAAGCTCGGCGAAGCGCAAGCCGTCGCTGCGGCCGTCGCCGACTATAGGCCTACCGATCCGCAGATCGCCTGGCACCTCGCGCGTTTCATCGAGAATGTGCGCTCTATTCCCTCCGACCCGATCATCGTCCGGCAGGATTGGCTCAAGGCCTATGATTTCGTGACCGACAAGGGCGCGCTGGCCTTGAACGATTACGCCCGCGCCAACGACCCCTTCGCCAAGATCGGCCAAATCCAAATCTCCGTCGATGTGTCGAGCGTGATCCGCGCCTCCGAGGATTCCTTTCGCATCGCCTGGACCGAGCGCCGCTACGAAAACGCCAGCCTCGCCTCGACCGAACGCTGGACCGCGATCCTCGGCATCGTCGTCCAGCCGCCGCGCGACGCCGAGCGTCTGCGCAAAAACCCGCTCGGTCTTTTTATCCATGCCATCAACTGGTCCAAGGAGCTGGGAGAATGAAGCTTCAATCATTTAGAGCGATCGCGCTCGTTCTTCTCGGCGCCGCGCCGCTTGCCGCCTGTTCGAGCTTCAAACCGCCCGAAATCGATTATGACGATTTGCTCTTGCCGGCGGCCCTGCAAAGCGATCCGCCGAAGCCGATCAAGATCGTCGCAATTCCAAAACTCTTGCCGATGCCCGGCCAGCTAAAATCTCTCGCGCGAGGCAAGGGAGAACCAGCCGAGCCAATCGACCCGAAGGCCCGCATCGAACAGGCCAACGCCGCCGCCCGCATGGAGCCGCGTCGCGACGGCTACATCAACGCCGTCCAGGTCTATCCCTTCGCGCAAGGCGCGCTCTATCAGGTCTATGCCTCTCCGGGAGAAATCACCGACATCGCGCTGCAGGACGGCGAGCAGCTTGTCGGCTCCGGCCCCGTCGCCGCCGGCGATACGGTGCGCTGGGTCATCGGCGACACCGAGAGCGGTGCGGGCGCCGCAAAAAAGATTCACATCATGGTCAAGCCGACCCGCGCCGACCTGATGACCAATCTCGTCATCAACACGGATCGGCGCACCTATCATCTCGAGCTGCGCTCGACCGAGCGGACCTATATGGCTTCGGTCTCCTGGCAATATCCGCAGGACGAGCTCATTGCGCTCCGCCGGCAGAACATCGCCGCCGAGGCGGCGGTGCCCGTCGATGTCGGACTCGATCTCGCCAATCTCAACTTCCGCTACGCGATCGAGGGCGACGCCGCGCCCTGGCGCCCAACGCGCGCCTTCGACGACGGCCGCAAAGTCTATATCGAATTCCCGCGTGGCGTCTCCCAGGGTGAAATGCCGCCGCTCTTCGTTATCGGCGCCGCCGGCGACAGTCAGCTCGTCAATTACCGCGTGCACGGCAATCATATGATCGTCGATCGACTTTTCGCCGCCGCGGAATTGCGCTTTGGCGCCGACTCCCAGAAGGTGGTGCGGATCGTGCGCAGCGACGGGAGGCCGGCGATATGAGCGCGCCGGAGCACGAAAAAGAACTCGCCAAGGAATTGCGGCTGCGGCCCGAACGTCCTCAAGTGACGCGGCTCTCGCGCCGCGTGCTGATTGCGCTCTCGGGCGTTTCCGTCGCCGCCATTCTCGGGCTGACCTTTTTCGCCCTGCAACAGCGCGGGCGTTCCGGCCTCGCGCCGGAGCTCTATAACACCGACGCGAAGACCACCGCCGACGGTCTCGCTGGCCTGCCGCGCGATTACGCGGGTCTGCCGAAGGACATTCCAAAGCTTGGGCCGCCGCTGCCAGGCGATCTAGGCCGCCCGATCCTCGCCGCGCAGGGCCAACTGCCGCCGACCGGCGTCGATCCGGAAGAACAGCGGCTCGGCCAGGAACGCGAGGCGGCGCGGACTTCCAAACTGTTCGCGTCGACCAATGTGATCGAGCATGCGGCGGCGGCTTTGACATCGGCCGCGACCGCCGCGTCGTCGGCCGCTGCGACGCTCGCGGGCGAGACGGCGCCGATCGATCCCAACTCGTTGCAAAACATGCAGGATCGAAAACTCGCTTTCGTCAACGGGTCGGTCGATCGCCGCACGGTTAGTCCAGACCGCCTGGCGGCGCCCGCCTCGCGCTACGTTCTGCAGGCTGGCGCCGTAATTCCGGCGGCGCTCGTCACTGGCATTCGTTCAGATCTCCCCGGACAAATCACCGCCCAGGTGACCGAAAACATCTACGACAGCCCGACCGGGCGCTTCCTTCTTGTCCCGCAAGGCGCAAAGCTCATCGGCGTCTATGACTCCCAAGTCGCTTTCGGCCAATCGCGCGTGCTGCTCGTCTGGAACCGTCTCATTTTTCCGAACGGAAGTTCCATTGTGCTCGAACGCCAGCCCGGCGCCGACGCCTCCGGCTTTTCCGGGCTCGAGGATGGCGTCGACTACCACTGGATGAGATTGGCGAGTGCAGCGGCGCTCTCGACGATCTTAGGAGTCGGAACCCAACTCGGCACGACTGGGAATGATAGCGCGCTGATCCAGGCGTTGCGGCAAGGCGGCGCAAACAGCGTCAACCAAACCGGTCAGCAGATCGTCCAGCGCAATCTCAACCTCCAGCCTACGCTCACCATTCGGCCGGGGTTTCCGGTGCGAGTCATAGTAACGCGAGATTTGGTGCTGGCGCCCTATGGGTCGTCGACCGAAATCGCCGCAACCGAGCTGGATCGATGACGAAACTGAAGCTCGCTGCGGTACAGGACGAGAAGCCGGTCAAACTCTCCGTTGTCCTGCCGGCGCCCCTGCATCGTGCTCTCGTCGCCTATGCCGAGATAATGTCGCGCGAATCCGGAAAGCCCATCGAGGCGTCGAAATTAATCGCGCCGATGTTGGAGAAATTCGTCGCGAGCGATCGGGAATTTGCAAAGGCGCGCGGCGCGCAGGGTGCGCCTAATCCGAAACCTACGGTAAAAGAGTCTCCCGCCTCTCCGCCGACTTCGCGCGCGCCAGACTGAGGAAGCGTCGCAGCGCAGGATTGTCGTTGCCGGGAAGCCAAACGGCGCTGTAGGAGACCGGATCGTTTTCGTCCACGAGCGAACGAAAGGCGACGCCTGGATAGGGGATTGCAGTGGAATTGTCGCTCAATAGGCTGAGGCCAGAGCCAAGCGCGACGAATTGCATCACCAGCTCTTGAGAAATGTCATGCATCGCGAGCGACAGACGGACGCCGATTCTTGCGATCCGTTCGGTCGCATGACCGTCGAATCCCGCAGCGAGCGCTTCGCGTCCCATTACGAAATGCTCATCCTTCAATAACTCCCAGTCGATCGCGTCGCAGCCCGCGAGAGGATGGCCGTCCGGCAAGGCGACGCAGATACCGGCGCTCCACAAGATCTCTGCATCGCAGCCGGGCGCAGGTGTTCCGCTAGTGATGAAAGCGATATCCAGCCGTCGCGCCATGATACGGGCGATTAGTTTCTGGGGTGGGCCGTCAGAGAACTCGAAGACGACTCCAGGCTGCGTCTCGCGAAATTCTGCTAAAACCTCGCATAGGAAGCCCGACAAGAGGGAGGGAAGCACTCCAATACGGATCATGCCCTCGGCGCCACACCCCGCCGCTGCGGCGTTCTTTACAGCAAGATCGATCTCCGCAAAGGCCGATCGTGTGCGCTCAAAAAAACGCTGCCCGGCGAGCGTCAGCCTGACGCCATTCGACTGACGCTCAAACAGCGACACGCCGAGCTCGTCCTCGAGCGCCTGTATGCGCCGGCTGACAGCAGATTGCTTCACGCCGATAATTCGAGCCGCTCGACTGAAACTCGATTGATCCGCAACCACCAGCGCCTGGGAAATGGAGATATAGTCGACTATGGCTTTGCTTCCTGTGATGGGCGTCCAACTAGGCGCAACCCCAAAGTGGACGCGGGTGTTGGCGGCAGCGGTCCTGGCCGCGAAAGCACATAAAGTTCCTTCCACTCTTACGCGTCCGCAGCGCTCCCTGCCCACCGTTTGGCCAGAGCTTTCTATATCCGCCTCGGCTTTGATTACTGCCGATTTTCCTATCCTCCCCCGAGCGCGACAGACAGAACCGTACGTCGATCAAAATCCTCTAGCCTCTTTGGTTCATTACTTTGCTCAAGATCGCCTTCGCAGTCCACTCATGCAGATCGAATAGGCATTGTCGATTGCCCCGAAGAACCACCTTTGTAGTGCGATGTGCGTCGCGTGAATTTGTAATCTACCGCCAGATGGATAGCCTCGCTCGCCTTTGAGTTTTCCATATCTGTCTGGGTTATTCGCCTTTTCATGCACAAGTCGATCACTAAGCTTCGGAGTTAGAAAAAAGCCGCCATCATTCGCCTTACGGATCGCATCTACTAGTCTGTAAGGGTCACCGTTCTTGGTGACGAAACCCTTGGCGCCCACTTCTATGGCGCGAGCAGCGAAGATCGCATCATCGTTCATGCTGAAAACGACGACACGAGCACTGGGATCATGCCGAAGTATTCGCCTTGTCAACTCAAAGCCAGAGGCCCGGGGCAGAAAAATATCGACAACAGTCACGTCTGGGGAGTTCCTAATATAGGCCGTAAAGCCGGCCTCGGCATCAGAGGCCTCGAACACCTCGTCGATATCGATTTGATCTGTGAGCATCGCGGCGCAAGCGGCGATGATCGTCGGATGGTCATCTACGATCAAAATTCGCATCAGGACACCCATTGGCAAGCTCCATCGCGAACGTCACTTTGATTGCCCCAACCACAATCGTAAAGTCGCTCGAACATTCCGACGCGTGACGCACGTCGCTCGCGCTCAAATGGCTCGTGCCGAACTGGGCGAAACTTCGCGGGTTCGGGAATAATTCCCGCTAAAAACAGGAAAAATACTACATGCACAATGCAACCTTTCCCGAGCCTCGGATCGAGTTTTCAAAACAAGGTTAACAATTTTTGTGCGAAGTAAGGCTCGGAGATTAGACTGCCCACGACCAGAGAGTCGCGGGCTGGAATTGGGATCCGCGGAGATGAAATCCAGCCTCCAATTATGTGCGTCCGTCAGCCTGGCAACGCTTTTGGCTGCCGGAGCAACGCATGCGCAGGAGAAATTGCCGGAAATTGAGGTAGGCGCCGCCGCGCCTTTGCGTGCGCCGTCCAGTTCGCTCCCATCCAAACCGTGGCCCAGCCCCGCGCCGGCTCCAGCGCGCGTCGCCGCGACGCCGGCCTCTCGTCCGCCGCCTCCAGCGCCCGCGATCAGCACGGCGCCGTCGAGCGTGATCATCACGACGGCGCGGGAGATCGCCGATACGCGCCAGTTCGACATTAGCGGCGCGCTGGACCGCTCGACGCCCGGCGTTTCGACCAATGACGTGCTGGGCAATCCCTTCAGTCCAGAGGTCGATTTTCGCGGGTTCGTCGCCTCGCCAGTGTCGGGAACGCCCGAGGGACTCGCCGTCTATCAGAACGGCGTGCGCATCAACGAGGCCTATGGGGATACGGTCAACTGGGACTTGATCCCCACCGTCGCCATCGACCGCAGCGCCATCGTCACCGGCAATCCGCTGTTCGGACTGAACGCGCTCGGCGGCGCCGTCGTGCTCGATATGAAGAACGGCTTCACCTATCAAGGCTTCGATCTCGACGGCCGCCTCGGCAGCCGCAATCGCCGCCAGACCACGATGCAATATGGCGTTCTGCAGGGCGATTTCGCCAGCTATCTCGCGGTGGAGGCCGCCGGCGACAGCGGCTATCGCAAATATTCGGGCTCGCAGGTGCGTCGCCTCTATGGCGACATCGGCTATCGCGGCGATTCGGCGGAAGTGCATTTCACGCTCGGCCTCGCGCAGAACCGCTTCGGCGTCAGCGGCCCGGCCCCGGTCGATCTCGTCAACAATGACACGAGCGCCATTTACACCACGCCGCAAACGAACAAGAACACGCTGTCGCAATATGATCTCAACGCGACCTTCACGCCGGCGCCAAACTGGAAAATCCTGACCGATGCGCACTACCGCGCCTTCGATCAGGCGCATGTCGACGGCAACACCACCGATCTAAACTCCTGCGGCGAGCCGACGCTGTGCGACGGCAACGGCAATTCGACCTATCTGCCCGATATTTTCCAGGGCGCGGCCAATCTCGGCGTGATCGACCGCACCTGGACGCGCTCGCGCACGCTGGGCGGCACGGTGCAGATCGAGAACACCGACAAGATCTACTCGATGCCCAACAAGTTCACTTTCGGCGTGAACTACGAACACGGCTGGACCAATTTCTCGGCCGACGAAGAGGTCGGCGTGCTGAACCCCGGCGATCTGTCGGTCACCGGCCTCGGCATGCTGAACATAGACCCGACGGCCGACGTGCAGACCGTCCATCTCAACGCCGCCAACAGCTATCTCGGCGTCTACGGCCTCGATGCGCTGGACGTGACCGACAAGCTCACCGTCACCGCCGGCGGGCGCTTCAATTACGCGGC
>Ga0302320_10009380_pt1 | contig 21062 bp, 18 predicted proteins | sample Bog_T0_3_FD_202130 | JGI IMG/M metagenome (GOLD analysis project Ga0302320, IMG submission 202130) | Peat permafrost microbial communities from Stordalen Mire near Abisko, Sweden - Bog_T0_3 | ecosystem: Environmental > Terrestrial > Soil > Wetlands > Peat | place: Sweden: Abisko, Stordalen Mire...
CTCGCCCGGGAACTGCGGATCGGAGAACTCAAAGAGATTGCGTTCATCGAACAACCCGAGTTGCAGTTCACCGCCTTCCACGAGAGCTCGGATCTGCGTGCTCTTGAGCGCCGTGATCCAAGCGAGGCCCTCAAGGGTGCGAAGCTCGCCAATCGCCTTGTGCGAGATCATGCCGCGATCCCCGACGAGCACCAGGCGCTCGAGGCCGAACTGTTCGCGCAGTTGCGTGACCTGCGGCATCAGCGTGCTCGCATCCGACGTATTGCCCTCGTACACCGAGATCGCCACCGGGCACCCGCTGCGGTTCGTCAGCAGACCGTAGTTCACCTGCGGCGTATTGCGTTTTCCGTCCCGGCTGTAGCCGATCTTGGCGAGCGGACAACAACGACCCTCGAAGTAACTGGAGCTCAGGTCATACAGCGCGAGTGCGCCCTCGGATAAATGCCGAGCGGCAAGCTTCTTCTGGATCGCGGTCTGGCGCTCGAGCAGCCAGTCCATCGCGCCATACAAGTCCATCTCATCGGCATCGAGCACGCCATACTCATCCGCGAGCGTTGTGGTGTGCCACCAGCGGGTGGTGGCGAGTTTGGTGTGTGGAGCGAGCACGCGTGCGGCCACCATCGCGCACACCGCGTCGCGCTCGGGACTTGATCGCGACGCAATCAGCGCCTCAAAGCCGAGTCTTTGCATGGCTACACGCACCGCCTGAACGGCGCCGTGCGAGCGCGACTGAGTGGCTTGCAAAAGCTCCTCTACCGGCCGCACCGTCTGGCCGGATAATACGGCGCGGATCGCCTCGATTTGCTCATCCGACAGCGTGGAGAGATTCGCGAGGGTGCGTTTACGCACCTTTTTGCCCACTCGGTAGGACTCGCGCAGCAGGTACGTGGGTCTTGAGGTCCGGTTCGGCACGCCATCGATATGCATGGCTACATGATGCCATCGGAATCCGCCAAAAACAACCAGTAGACTCGTTTTACATGGCTACATTATTCACGTCTCGCGGACGTAAAAAAGCGCGCAAACCCCGTGATTTCCAGGCTGCGCGCGATCTGAAATCAAAAACGAGGGGAAGAACTTCCGACTAGCCCGCCGCGCGGCGTCTGCTGGAGCGGGCGGTAGGAATCGAACCTACGTTGCGAACTTGGAAAGCTCGCGTATTGCCACTATACGACACCCGCCACCGCGCCAGATTCTACGGCTTGCCGCCGAATAGTGGCCGTGCAGCCCGAAATTCGTGACGGAAGTCCCGATGCGCGCACGGGCGGGGTACGCTAGCCGGGCATGCGCTTGAGACAGACGACACCGGACCATCGCACGCTTTCCAACTTGCGTGGATTCGGCTCCGGCAGGAACGCCAACAGCTTCAAGAAGAACGGCAGCCGCCGCAAGCGCGCGGCGGCATGGAACAAGGAGTGAACTTCGGCGACGCGCCAGCCGAGCGCCTCGAAGTAGCCGACACCATTCGCGGGCGCGAATTTCATCGGCGCATTGACGAGCATCGGACCCAAGCCTCTTTGCATCATCTTGAGTATCGCGGGGGCCGCGAGGTCGGTGATCCAGGAGCGCACGGCCGGCAATGCGGCGACATCCGCCGCGAGACTGCGCACATCGGCCTCGTCGAGGTAGATCAGCAATCCTTCGGTGATCACGAGGACCTGTTGCGAGCCGCCCACGGCCGCGCGCAGCGCCGCGGCGCGCGTCGCGGAATCCCGGAGGTCCACCGGGATTTGCTCCAGCTTGCAGCGCGGACGGGCATCGCCGAGCAGGTGCTTTTTCTCCTCGATCATCGCCGGCAGATCGGCCTCGACCCAGCGCAGCGACGCAGGCAATAGCAGCCGATAGGGGCGCGTATCGAGACCGGCGGCGAGGTTCACCACACAATCACAACCTTCCGAGATGGCCTGCAGCACGAGGTCATCGATGACCTTGGTGCGGGCAACCATGGGCCAACCGCTGCGCAGGCGGCCGGGAATGCGATCCGCGATCGCCTGCCCGCGCGCGCCCGCGAGCGTTCGCGCGAGGGGGTCGTGGAATAGGGCGTCCGACCGTGCCGATTCCTCGGCACGATAGAGCGCGACCCAGCGCGCGGTGTCGGACACATTGGAGATGGGCGATTCACTCATGGCTTTCCCCCGCGACAGCCTGCTGAAGCCATTCCCTGACCGCCGCCATCGCCGCCGATTCGGGACGCGATTTCAGCCGCGTGAGCCAGTAGCGTCCGGCATCGACGCAAAGGTCGAACGGTTGCACCAGCCGGCCGCTCGCGAGGTCCTGTTCGAACAAGCGTCCGGGCAGGAGGGCGACCCCCACGCCGCCGGCTGCCGCCGACGCCATGGTGGGGGAGGCGTCGAAGATCGGTCCTCGGATGGGCGGCGTGGCGACGCCGGCCGCATCGAACCAGAGTTTCCATTCATCGGGGCGGTAGGAACGCAATAAGACTTCTCGTCCGAGATCGCCTGGCGTCAGGAGCCGCCGCGCCAGACCGGCCGCGCATAGCGGTGTCAGCGGCGCGTCGAAGATGGGAACGGCGTCGGTTCCGTGCCAGGCCCCGTTGCCATAACGGATGGCAAAGTCGAGGCCTTCGCCGGCGAGGTCCACCCGGTTGTTGTTGGTCATGATCCTGAGATCGACATAGGGATGGAGCGCCTCGAACTCCGGTACGCGCGGAAGCAGCCATCCGGTGGCGAACGTCCCGACGGCGCCAACGTTGACGATATCCCGCAGGCGTCCGCTCGCGAACCGCTCCAGGGTGGCGCCCATCCGATCAAAGGTGTCGATCAGCATCGGCACGAGGGCGGCCCCTTCGTCCGTCAGGATCAGGCCGCGAGGCAGCCTTCGGAAGAGGGGTGCGCCGAGCTGCTCTTCCAGAAGCTTGATGTGATGGCTGACGGCGGCTTGGGTGACGCGGAGCTCGAGCGCAGCGCGCGTGACGTTGAGGTGTCGGGCGGACGCTTCGAAAGCGCGGAGCGCGTTGAGGGGAAGCCGCGATCTATCCATGGCATGACATTAGTTGATTTTATGGCTGCTGCCAAATTTGATCGCTTGTGACGGCAGCCACGATCTGCAAAATTAGCCCCGTTTCGCCGATAGGCCTTTCGGGAGCCGGGCGAACGACGCGGTGACGGTCGAACGACGCAGTGACGCGCCACTTAGCCGCTGTGATGCGCCACTTAGCCTCTGTGATGCGCCACTTAGCTATGAGGAAAAACGATACATCGTGCTCCCGGGAGCACGAGGGGGGAAGCGCTTCCGTGAAAACACATCAGAAGATTTGTGCGTGGCTGGCGACCTTGGCCTTGGCCGCTGGGTTGGGAATGGCGTCACCACCATCCACGGACGATCCGCCGGAATGGTCGACGCCGGTGAGGCCTTTCCGGATCGTGGGAAACGTCTACTACGTTGGGACAAAGGGGCTGTCGGCCTATCTCATCCGCTCCAGTGAAGGCGCCATCCTGCTCGATGGGACCACGGCCGAGAACGCCCCGCTCATCGAGCGCAACATCGAGGCGGTCGGCGTGCCGCTGCATGCGGTGAAACGACTGATCAGCGACCACGCCCATTGGGATCACGTCGGCGGTCTCGCGCAGATCAAGCAGGACACCCGCGCGGAGTTCTGGGCAAGCGCCGGAGACACGTGGGCCCTGGAGCATGGGCGGGTGCGCGGCGACACCAACTACAGGCCCAAACCCTTTGCGCCGATCCAGGTCGATCGGGTAGTCCCCGATGGAGAGAAGCTGCAGCTCGGCGACGTGACGCTCACCGCGCACTTGACGCCGGGCCATACGCCTGGCTGCACCAGCTGGAGCACGACGGTCCAAGATCAAGGACGACCGCTCGACGTCCTCTTCCTCTGCAGTATCACGGTGGCCGGCAATATCCTGGTCGGCAACCACGCCTATCCGCAGATCGCCTCCGATTACCGCACGACCTTTCGCAAGCTCGAGACCATGAAGCCAGACATCGTGCTCACCAGCCATCCGGAGCTCGCGGGGGTGATCGAGCGCGGCGCGCGCCGCGAGGCTGGAGAAGCGAATGCTTTCATCGAGCCGCAGGCGCTCCCATCCATGGTGGCAGACTTCAGCCAGGCTTTCGAGACGGCCTTGGCGGCCGCCCGATCAGATGAAACGAGATGCGCTTCGTCTTGCCAGCGCCGCGGGTCTGCGGCGACCTCGCGACGAAGGCCGCTCTGACGTGTACGATTGAGCCATGATTGAGTGTTCGTCAGAAGACATCTCGGCCGCTGTGGATGCATTCCACCGCGATGGCGCTTGCTGCGTGCGCGGATTATTCACCGAATGGATCGACGTCATCGCGGGTGGAATCCAACGCAACCTGCTGGCGCCCGGTCCGCTCGCCTCGAATCTCGTAACTAGCGGTGAGACGGGCGGGTTTTTCGATGATTACTGCAATTGGACTCGTATCCCGGAGTTCCAGCGGATCGTGTATGAGTCACCCGCCGCGCGGATGGCCGCCCTGTTCATGCGCTCGACCACAGCGCAATTCTTTCATGACCACGTGCTCGTCAAGGAACCCGGCACGCAAAAGTCCACGCCCTGGCACTGCGACCTCCCTTATTACTTCACGGAAGGAAACCAGACGTTAAGTTTCTGGATTCCCGTAGACCCCGTGACCACAGCGACGCTGCGATTGGTGGCAGGGTCTCACCGATGGGCGCGGCCAGTACGGCCGGTGCGATGGCTTGACTCGAGTGATTTCTACGCCACTGACGAGGGCTACCTTCCGGTCCCTGATCCCGACCGAAACCCCGACCTGCATGTTCTCGAATGGGAAATGGCGCCGGGCGATGCCGTGCTCTTCGATTACCGAACGGTACACGGCGCGCGCGGCAATGAAACGCCGACACGCCGACGGGTCCTGTCCCTGCGCTGGGTGGGCGACGATGTGCGTTTCATCGAACGGTGCGGCCGGACGTCACCCGCTTTCGTTGGTCACGGAATGCGCGAGGGTCAGCGCCTTCGCGAAGACTGGTTTCCGGTCGTCTGGCCGGGATCCCGCGATGCCGGGGTTTCGTGACCATGCTCGGATGGCCGGTGAGTAGGCCGGTGGTGCAACTCCACCGGACGTGGTGCCGAGTCCGCCCACAGTGAGTGCCGGCTCCACGCCGTCGTGAACGCACGATGAGTGTCGGCCGTCGAGGCCAGCGACATCGGGCCCGTGGTCCGCGGTGTGCTTGGCAAATTCTGCCCCGGAGGCCTGCAGCAGCACTCAGGCAGATTGCCTGCCGTCAATTTGCCGTCCAGAACTGTGGCATCCCGATGTCGACAAGATCGTACCGATTCCACCGGTGCCCGCCAAGACCTTGACGTCTTACGTGGGGGAGTATCGATATCAGGACGATCGAATAAAAATCACCTACGAGAAAGGCAGGCTCGCGACCACGGGCCCGCGCGGGCGATGCGAGCTTCGCCCTTTTAAGCCAACCAAATTCTATTGCGTGGGAGCCGACCTCGAGTTCAACTTCCAGATTGACAAGAGCGGCCGCGTGACCGGCGTCGTGGCCGAGTATCCGGATCATTACACCGACGAGTTCACGAGAGTGAAATAGGCCGTATGGCCGCATCCGCTCGCAGTATGATGATTCCGCATCCACAGCAGGTTGGCGATCGGTGGCACCTTCTGGGTATTCTGCGCGAGACGGTTGAACGGCTGCTGCTGCGGCACAACGCCAAGCCGCGCGAGGCTGATCCGTTGGTTGCGAGTCCGCCGGCTCAGACCCAGGTCGCCGACGCCGATCCCGTATTGCCGCGATGACCGACAAGCAACTCCTGGCACCCACGGTCGGCAGCGCCAGCAACCCGCCTTCATCGGCGGCGCAAACCCCTGGGAGGCCAAACTGATGGCCCGATTGGAGCACTTTTAGCGCTATCCCGCCCCCGCCCAGCGCCAACATTTGGCAGACACAGTATTCCTCGTGTTGTCCCTCGATCGCGGAGGTCGCGTCAACACAATCATAGTCGGGTAATTCGACCGCTGGATACCGAGGTTCTTGCGCTCGTGCAAGAGCGTCGCCGATGCCGATGCCGATGCCGATTCCGCCCAAGGAGGGACCGGGAGAGACAATCGAACGCCTCGTTCCCCTCGAGTTCTTTTTGAGCAATCGACCGCAATAGGCAGAGGCGCATCTCCAGAAGTTTGCGACCATGGGCTGCCTGGGCCGGGTTGAGGGCACGCGGGTGCTCATATTGACTTATTCCTGTGTGGCACCGAAGATCGGGATGAAGAATAGAACGATAAATCCAGCTCAATCACGGGGGATTCAAACATGAGCGAACACATGGCGAGCTGCTTCTGCGGCGCGGTGGAATTTACGGTGACGGGCGATCCGGCCGCGATGGGCTACTGCCATTGCTCCTCTTGCCGCCACTGGTCCGCGGGTCCGGTCAATGCGTTTAGTCTTTGGCAGCCTACGGCGGTCAAGGTGACCAAGGGTGCAGAGCATATCGGCACCTACAACAAATCGCCCGTGAGCTTTCGTAAGTGGTGTACGTTATGTGGCGGACACCTTTTCGCGGAACACCCCCCGCTCAAGCTCACTGACGTGTTTGCGGCGATGATCCCGACGCTCAACTTTACGCCGGGAGTTCATGTGAATTATCAGGAGTCGGTCCTTCGGATCAAAGATGGCCTGCCGAAAATGAAGGATTTCCCTCGGGAGATGGGTGGTTCTGGAGAGCTAGTCCCGGAGTAGCTGGCAAGTCGAAGACCAGATCAGCCGATTTTGTCCCGGATGTCGGTCAAGACTCAGTGGAGCACGGGAAAGTTGACTCGGTGGCGGTATTTGTCCGACTCGATGCAGCGTGGATATTGGGAGAACCGGTTCGAGCGCGAGGCGCGACGGTGCGCGGCCCATGAACTCGCGCGTTATCGCGTGTACTTGAGACAACTGGCGGCGTCATGCGGCCTTGAAACGGCCGGCAGACGAAGTGCGTAACGTTCGACATCGCTTCGCCTGAAGGCGCTTGAGGATTTCCTACCTGGGATACTGGACGATATGCATGGCGAACTGTTTGCCCTTTTGATCGTGGTCTTGCTTCTGGCCGGGGCCGCTTACAGCGGAATGGCTGCGCGCGCCAAGCCTCGCGACAAAAAGGGCGGGGACCGACCGGATTCAGACGGCGGTTGATCGAATCCAATGATCATCTACCGCTTCAGGCCGACGCGGAGAAGGTCGGTAGGGGCGCCAACAGGGCCTCGAAGTCCGGTGCGCCGAATTTGTCGGCGTGCCCAGGTTCGTCGCTCAGGACCGCATCCGCGAGCGCGGCCTTCTTGCCGTGCCGACGTGCAGACGTGGACTGCGGATGGGCGGACCGGGTAAGGGAGACATCGAGCGCCGGGCGCCCGGTTCGCCCCGAGCCGGCGGCAGGGACCTCGGAGTTCGTGAACCGCCTGTCGCGGATGACCGTGCCCTGAGACTCATCCGTGAGGCTCGAGCCTAAGGCGTGTCGATGTTCGCGGCCTCGAGGAACAGCGCATCGCTCTTGCGCAGTGCGAGTTTGCGCGCGCTCGAATCCACCAACTGGTGGTCGATTTCCTGCCAGGGCAGTGTGATTTTACCGCTGCCCAGCAATCTCTATCTCACTAAGGTAGACGGCATCACCGTGCTGTGTGCTGGTAGCGCTTGCGTTCCTGTAGCGTGTTATTCATGCTCAGTGGTCTCTATCAACTTCACAGGAAATCACCGAATATCGGGAGGTTTACGATGATCAAATTTTACTATCATCCGTCGCCAAATCCTGCAAAGGTCGCTCTGTTCCTCGAGGAAACCGGACTGGACTACGAGGTGGTGCCGGTCGACACGCGCAAGGGGGAGCAGTTCGACCCCGCGTTTCTTGCGATTAACCCCAATGCCAAGACCCCGGCGCTCACAGACGGGGATGTCGTGCTGTTCGATTCGACGGCGATCTTGCTGTTTCTTGCGCAGAAGACCGGTCGATTTCTCGTCGACAAGACCGATGCGGATCGGGCGCAAATGCTTTCATGGCTGATGTTGGTGGCTACCGGCGTCGGTCCCTATGGCGGCCAGGCGGTTCACTTCAAGCATTTCGCACCGGAACCAAAAGAATACGCAGTCAATCGCTACACCTACGAAGCGGAACGGCATTGGGGACTCATAGAGGCACGACTCGGCAAGGGTCGCTACATGGTCGGAGGCACGTACTCGATCGTAGACATGTCGGTCTGGGGTTGGGCACGCGCGATTCCGTTCATTTTCGGACCGGAGGCGTGGGGACAATATCCGAACGTGAAGCGGCTGGTCGATGAGATCAGTGCGCGTCCAGCGGCCGAGCGCGCTGCTGCGCTTGCGACCAAATATACGTTCAAGCAGGAAATGGACGAGGAGGCCCGACAAAACATGTTTCCACAAAACAAGCGACTTGGCGTGGTCGCGAAGTCCTGAATCGAGCCGCGGTTCGTCCTTCCATCCAGCTGTCACGACCGTCGTTAGCGCCCAACAGGTAGCGGGAGCGATTCGGGGCATGCGCCGCGCCAAGCATGGTGGCGCTCGAGGTCCGGGACATAACGCGAATAGCTGAGCGCGGCGACGAGAGCGGTCAGCAAGGCAAGTTGATCCAGTGAAATCCGCGGCTGAAGCATATTGAGTACGGGTTCCATGGACCACTCCATATGGCAATTCGGATTGCCCAAAATTCGTTTGAAGCGACGCAGGATGACGTCCGGTCCGGGCATGCCCAAGGACTCATTCGGGAGCAGGAGGTTCAGCGCCAATTGCAGCCAGAGGATGCGTTGCATGATATGGGTGGGGGCCTGCGTGCGGGCCTGCCAGGCGGCATTGACTGCATTGCCGGCATCCGCGAATCGATCGGGGCCCTGCACGAGGTGAAGGCGCGCCAATTGGCAGTGAGTCGAGGGGACCTCGCTGCGGGTTGCTCGCATGCCTCTCAAAAGGAATTCGGCTTGAGCATAATCACCCGCGAGATAGGCCGTCAGTGCCGCCGAGCGAGCGTCCTCCGGCCCGGCTTCAGGTGTCGAGCGCGACTCGTCTCTCCTTTCAAATAGCTTATCCACGGCAAAAGGGTCGCTCATGTCCAAGTAGACATGTCCGGGCCCCGTGATGTAATGCCAGTTGCATTTATAAGACTGGCGCTTCGCGGCGAGCCGCCGTATCCACCGCCCGCGCAGCGCCGCGCGGCTATCCGCCGGCGGATGCGCGGCCGCTTCGCGGATCATCTGATCGGTCACCATGCGCTGATCCGGAATGAGCGCGCGTCGGTCGAGCGAGACGTGGATGCCATTGAAAAGCTCACTGAAGTGCAGATCCATTGCGCAGAGCTCGTCGCGGAGCGCAATGACGGCGTCCAGCTGCGCCCAGTCCAGGTCATTCCCGGCGAGCATGCTGGTGGCTTCCCGGAATGCTTTGCGGCCGAGGCTCCCCCGGCGGCGCATCAGGGTGACGGCTGCCCGATCGAAACGGTGAGGGTGATTGGGTTCGGGTTGCGCGGCCGAGGCAATGTGTTCGAGCACGTCTGACCAGGTCTCCAGAGTGTCTTCGGAAAGGCCGCGCTGGGTCATGCGGTTCTTGAATAATCGACACTTGATTGGCCAGTCGAACGCGTGGCTTTCATGAATTTGTGGCGTCTCGAGGAGTGTCAGCGCGAGCCGCCAGGCGTCGCACACAGCCGGCGCCCAATCCGGCCAGCGGCTATCGATGTTGTCCTCGACCATCGAGAGCAGGAAGCGCTGGATGCCCACGGACGTCATCCACGTGTAGGTGCCACGAACCAGGACGCGCACACTGCGAAATGGGTTGCGCGTCAAGCGCTTCATGGCCGTGAGGGGGGACAAGATCTGCTCGAAGCGCACGGCCGGGTTCTGCGGCAGGTGTTTGATGACCGTCCGATAGGTCTGCTCGAGCTCGTCGCACAACGCCGCGATCGCCGGCTCTGGACTCGGCGGCAGTGCCAATGTACGGCAGATCATGGGGCGCGTGGCTTGCCACTGCGCACCCTCGAGCAAGCCGCTGCGCGGATCCGCGTAACGCCAGCTCGGGGCGACAAACACATCGCGCCGGTGCAAGGCTTTGCGCAGCCGGTCGAGCACGCAGAAGGTGTAGGCGCGCTGCTCGGCGCGCGACTGGCCGTCCCCGACATGACGGCGCCACTTCGGCGGGACGACATCCAGGGGGACCGGCCACTCCAGCTCGGAATCCTCCCGCCGGCGCAGATAGTCGAGTGCCGCGAGAAGCGGCGTGTCGGCCTGGCCGGCGGCAGAATGGATATGCGTGAGGAGCGCCGGCAGGAAGCGGCGCATCCGTCCGTGTTGCTGGTCCAAGGACTGATAGAACACATCGTCGGGCGGTCGCACGAGCGTGCCGATCTCGGTGAGCGTTTGCACCAAGGAGTCGCGCGGGAACCGGTTGAACAGCGCCTCGCGCAGTCCGGTGTCGGGGATCGACAGGTCCACCACCACCGTCATGGCCTCGCTCAGCGTGGTCGCCGAGGCATCCAGATCCTTCAGGCTCCGCAGCCGCACCTTGCGGTCCTCCGTGAGCGCCTCGCCGAACACCTCACCGATGAGCATTTCGAAGACTTCGAGTGCATCGTCCTGCGCCGAGGCTTCGAGCGTGTGAATGAAGGCAACGAGGGTCGCCCAGCGGCGCGCCTCCGGCAGGCGCTCGACCACCGAGACTTTGGCTTTGTCGGCAAAGCGGGCGAGCACGGCGATCCGGCTCGGCGGAATCGACACCGTGCCCGGCATCGTAATGCCGAGCTCACGCACGTCGCGGAGCCGTTCGAGTGCGCGCACGAGTGAGGGTCCGCTCACCCGGACCGGGCCGCTGCGCAGCTTCTCGAGCGCCGAATAGCGAGTGCCGGGCGGCACCTGCAGCAGCGCCTCGAGTTGCCGGCGCTGAGTGCTCGAGAGTTGCGCGGCGAGCAACCGGCACAGCCGTGCATCCACCCGATCCCGCAGACGCGCGACGAAGCGCTCGAGCACGCTCGCACCGGGCAGCAGCACCTTCTGCGCCAGCATCCAGCTCGTCGCTCGATCGAACAGCGCGCTCGGCCGATCCGTGCCGGTCCAGCACTGCGCGTACAGCCAGCGGGCGAGCGCAAAGCCTGCGCGTGGGTCGGTAAGCGCCCGGTAGCCGTGCGCGACGCGGATCTGCTCGGCGCGCGTACAGCGCTGCTCACCTTGCGCGTATTCGGTGAGGAGCTCAGGCGCGGTCAGCCCCAGTTGCCGGCCGAGCGCCTGCACTACGCACGTAGGAACCGTGGCCAGATCCTCGAGGAAGGTGCCGAGAAAGCGCACCGTGGTCAGCTGCACTGCGTAGCCGAGACGGTTGTGCTCGCCGCCTTTGCCGGCGATGGCGGCGCGGTCGGCATCATCGAGGTGGAAGTAGCGCGCGAGCTCCTCGGCGCACGGGTCATCGTCGTAGCGACCGTAGCGTACGCGCTGCGCGGGGCTCAAGAAACTGACCGGCATGGGGAAACTTCCGGCGGTAAGGTGTGGTTGCGCAAACGACGGTTTGCGCAACGGCACTCCGCGTGCCCAAAAACAGCCGCTTGCGTGTTGCGAATCAGTGTTGCACTATTAGACTTTACCGCAACAGCTTTGTGCAACCCATGAAAATCGGCTACGCCCGCGTCTCCACCGGTGAACAAGACACTGCCGCGCAGAGCGCCGCGCTCAACACGGCGGGCTGTGAACTGATCTTCCGGGAAAAGGCCTCCGGCGGCCGTTGGGATCGGCCCGAGCTGCACAAGCTCTTGAATCAGCTGCGCAAGGGCGATGTACTGGTCGTATGGAAACTCGATCGGCTGTCCCGATCGCTGCAGGATGTGCTCACCATCATGGATCGGGTCCAGGAGAAGAAGGCCGGTTTTCGCAGCCTCACCGAAGCCATCGACACCACCTCACCGGCCGGGCGCATGATGATGCAGATGGTCGCCTCGTTCGCTGAGTTCGAGCGCGCCATGCTCAAAGAGCGCACGAAGATCGGCTTGGACGCCGCGCGCAAGGATGGGCGTGTCGGTGGCCGCAAGCCGAAACTCAAGCCCCAGCAGCAGCAGGAAATCTTGCAGCTCGTGCGCAAGGGCAAGAAAACCGCAGCCGATGCCGCCAGGCTATTCGGGGTGCACCGGGCAACAGTTACGCGGCTTCTGCAACGAAAGCTCGCGGCTTAGCCGAATGTTGGCTGTTTCAGTCCCAAATAACCGACAAGCCCACCATCAGTGAATTCTTTGGGATCGTCATTCGTATGTATTGGGATGATCACCCGCCGCCGCATTTTCATGCCATCTACGCCGAGCATGAAGCGCAATACAACATTGCCACTCTGGATGTCATTCACGGCTCGCTACCACGCCGCGCTCATGCGCTCGTCGTCGAGTGGGCCTCGTTGCACAAAGATGAGCTGATGAAGAACTGGGAGCGATGCCAAGTCCCGGCCCCCGCTGTTTATATTGAACCCTTGGAGTAATCGTCATGGCTGTATGGTCCATTGTCCGGTTCAATGTCCTAGAGGATTACAAGATCGAGGTGTCGTTCGCCGACGGCACGACGGGCGTCGCCGATCTTTCCCCGCGTCTTTCACAAGGACCTCTCGGTGACGGGTTCGACCCTCTTTGTGACGAGGCGGTGTTCGCAAAGGCATATCTGGAACACGGCGCGTTGACGTGGCCAGGCGGCATCGATCTCGCGCCCGATGCGATGTATCAGCGGATCCGAGAATCAGGCACTTCGATTCTCGCGGCAAAGAGCAGAAAGGTCGCGTGAGTGCCTCTCGGCGTGCCGGCGCACTGCCTCAAACGGCCCCGCCTAACCCGGTTTTCTGTTCCATTGCTCCCGAGACCCCTGTGCTCTCGCGCTCTGTGCCTACCCGTGCCTCATCCTTTGGCACGTCCATTACGTGCCCGGCATCGTGATGTACGGATGCCTCGGCGGCGTCATCATCGCCTGGCGGGCACGAAAACGCCTGGGGATGCATACGCTGTTACACGGCAATGGCGGGGCTGTTCTTCGGGTGGGTGTTGCGCAGGCTGCGCAGACGCGTGAAGCCTGACTCCAAGCCCGTACACCAGACACGAAACCGCGGTCGCCGCTGCTGCTCGGCCGCCGTCTTGCTACCCCGGAGAGGCCGTCGATAGGGTTTGTGCAGGCCACGCCGACGCCTGCGCAGCAAGCGGGTGAACTCGTCAGCTATGAAGGGGAGGGACATTTACTGTCGATTGGCAAAACCGGCTCCGGTAAAACCGCGCTCGCGATCAGCATCGCCTTGTCGTACGCAGGTTCGCTGGTCTGCTTCGACAGCACGGCCACCATCTATGAGGTCGCCGCGCGTCGTCGCCGTGAGATGGGACAGGAAGTACACGTCATCGATTTCTGCGACCGGCCATCCCCCGAAAACGGGAGCCTCAACCCGCTCCACCTTGCGCTGCGCAGCGGGACCGAATTGGCCGTCATTGCCCGCAGCTTCGCGGCGCAACTCGCGGCGCGCATCGGCCAGTGCGCTGGCTTGGGTCTAGGCGGATAGACTGCGCGCGTCATCCGAAGCCGTCGGCCGTGTGGCCGATTCGGATTCAGGCCGGGGCGTTCGGAGACGATCTGCCGGCGCGCGATCTGTGGGTGAGTCCCAGACATTCGATTGTCGTGGACGGCGTGCTGATCCAGGCGGGAAAGCTCGTCGATGGCGCCACCATCGACGTCCAGGTGCCCGTGGAGAACGTCGAGTGCTGGCATGTGGACGTGGAATTGGACGATCGTCTTTTGTGTTTTGTTCTGTCTTAGGTACGGTTACCCATCTCAGGAAACGAACGGTCGTCGTTTATGTCGCACAATATTGGCCATGACGAGCTTCCGGTCGCGCGCTGTGTGATCGTCCCGTATCGGAGACGTGACGTCAGTGCGACACGGACGACGCGAGACCAACGCATGACATTCGTTGTACGCCACGCCGGCTACTGGACAGCAGACATTTCGGCATGAACTGCGGCTGTGAACGCCTTTGGCATTGACGGACGCGTGGCTGGATAGTTGCCCCCGGCATTTAGGCCCGTCGAGAACATTCGTACATTTTGTGCTCACAGAGAAAAAGCGTTTCCAGATAGAACATCGACTTAGAATCGCGTCGCCGACGCCCTCGGCCACAACGCAACAACAGATCACGCATCAACGAATTCAATGGCTGCACTCGTCCACCAGGAGCTATGGTCGCTATTTTCACGAATGTTGCCGACGAGCCTCCTGGAACCGGCACGAAAGGGTAAACACTCCCTACTCGGAGTCCCATGCGCAATATCAAAGAGGTCCCATCGATTCGTGATCGGAATCAGTCGGACTAATTGGAGGGCCCTGTTCTCATCCTGACCCAATCCGTTGCTGATAGAATTCCAAGGGCTAGGACAGATTCCCTAAGCCGCATGCTCTAGTCCGAAAGCTTCAAAACAATGGACCCTGTCACTATAGGTCTCGCTCACACTGCCCTTTCTGTTGTGATCGGGCTTGCGACCGGCGTTCCGCGGGTTTGGTTTGCAAGGCGGCAGGCAAGAATTGCGGAGCGGCAACATTTGCTTGCAGCCCATTCTCACGTTGACGTGTTGGAACGTATCCGGGCAAACAAGGCCGCGCGCATCGGCTTCGTCCATTATCCGCACTTCGTGTTGCTGCCCAACGCGGCGACGCCGATGGCGGTGTGGTCATTGCCGACGGTATTGCATGGATCAATCCATTTTGAACAGGAGGCGCGCCAAGGGCCCCGATTGGGACCAGCTCGGCCGCGAGATCACCAGCGCGAAATGGTTGGTGTGGCACGGCAGAGGGCGCAAAGCCGTTCCGCGGCTACAAACGGTTATCGAAGAGCTCGAAAAATTGCCGACTCAGGAACACTCTGCGCGGTGGTGGAACGTGCACAAGGTATGCTGCTACATTCATTCCCATAAATGCGCTGGTCCGATGAGGGGGCGCACGCGCTTGCGCTGGTGCGTGTCGCGGATCTCAACGCCGAACTGTCTACTGATACCGTCGGCGAAATGACACCGCCACGGCGAGCCGAACTGGAGAAGTCATGGAAGACGTGTTACGGGATGGCAGCATAGCCCACGGTTTTGACCGCTCTCGCTCCCGTGCAGGTAAATCTGTCACTCCTGGCTGACGGAAATCTCAAAAGCGCATGATTTCTTTGAAAAACCCGATTTCGGGACCGGTGACCGAATTGCTTTGCTCCACGGCAGCCGCTTATGACAGTGCAAGCAGCAGAATGCCGGCACCGGTAAGAATTTTTTTCAGCTTTCTCGACTGATCTCTTATCTTTTCGCCGATGTTGGGTATCGTGTGCCACGTCGAATGAACCACAGCGAAGAGTCATTGGGAACCTACGAATGAAACATTGGGATTGGGATCGCGCACGAAGTTTTCTGACCAAGACGTTCATGGCGACGGGCGCGGCGCTCGTGGTGATGTTCTCGACGATACCCGACAGCCTGGCGCAAGCCTCGGACGTCGTGATGCCGCCGCTGTCGGTCGCCAAGTGGCAGTATCTGCGGGCGCATCCCGACGAACTCGATCAGTTCCTCTCACACTTGCCCAAGCGACCCGTCCTCGTCGCCGAGCCGGCGATACATAGGGCTGCGACACCCGCCGGCAGTCCGTGGCAGACCGTCACACCTGCTTCGACCGCCAACGGACTCTGCAGCCCCTTGTTGCTGACCGATGGCACGGTCATGCTCGCCGACTGCGGTTCGGCTGCTTGGTGGAAGTTGACTCCGGATATCAACGGCAATTACGCCACCGGAACCTGGTCGCAGATCGCCTCTTTGCCCGTGATCGGCGGAACGCAGTATGCGCCGCTCTATCATGCCTCCGCCGTCCTTCCCGATGGGCGTGCGATCATCATGGGCGGCGAATACAACGACCTCGCGTCAGTCTGGACCAACTTGGGCGCGATCTACGATCCTGTCGCGAATGGGTGGACGGCCGTCCCGGCGCCGAGCGGTGCGCAGTGGGCGAACATCGGTGATGCGCAGAGTACCGTCCTGGCGGATGGTACGTGGATGCTCGCCGCATGTTGCGCTGGCCCCGCAGTCGATGCCTTGTTCAACCCGACGACCTTGGGGTGGACAGCCACCGGTGCCCCGAACGCCGGCGACAATTATCAAGATGAACAGGGCTACGAGTTGTTGCCCAACGGCAATGTGCTCACCATCGATATTTGGACGAACTCCTCCTCGGGGGCGTCGGGGGGCAATGCCACCAACGCGGAACAATATTCTCCGGCGACGGGCACTTGGAGCAGCGCCGGCAACACGCCGGTCTCGCTTCCCGATCCGGCTGCTTGCGACAACTATGAGATTGGTCCCGCTGTGCTGCGGCCCGATGGGACCGTCGTTGCCTTCGGCGGCAACACGGGCTGCGTGACCGGGGCGACGGCTGACCCGACCGCGGTTTACTCCTCGAGCAGCGGCACGTGGACCGCGGGTCCGAATATTCCGTCGGTCTGCGGCTCCGGCACCACCAGTTGCAGCCTCGCCGATGCGCCGGCGGCTCTGCTGCCCAACGGCAATGTCTTGTTTGCCGCAAGCTCGGGATACGGCGACGCCCCGACCCACTTCTTCGAATTCACGACGTCGAACACGATCAATCAAGTGTCTGACCCGGTGGACAACGCGAGTTCTTCCGGCGCCTACTACTACAATTTCCTCGTACTACCCTCCGGTCAGATCCTGGTCACGGATTACTCCAATATCGCGGAAATCTACACGCCGACGGGCAGCCCCAACGCCGGCTGGGCCCCCGTGATCACGACGATTCCCACGACGCTTGCGCCGGGCTCGACCTATTCGGTCAGCGGCACGCAGCTGAACGGCCTGTCGCAAGGCGCGTATTACGGGGACGACGCAGAGATGGCCACCAACTATCCCCTGGTGCGCATCGTGAACAGCGCAACCGGTCACGTGTTCTATGCCCGCACCTACGGACACAGCACGATGTCGGTGGCCCCGGGTACTGCGGGTACGACAAACTTCTCAGTGCCGAACACGATCGAGACCGGCCCCAGCACCGTCAGCGTCGTCGCCAACGGGATCGCATCGCAACCGGTGAGCGTCACGGTCGGCAGGTTGATCTCGACGACCACGGGTCTGGCGGTATCGCCCACGACCGCCGCTCCCGGAGTCGCGGTCTCGTTCACGGCCTTGGTGACAGCCGGTACAGGCGCCACACCCACGGGTACCGTCAGCTTCAGCGACAGCGCTACTCCGTTGGGCACGGTCACATTGAACGGTGCGGGCCAAGCCGTGTTCACGACGTCCAAGCTTGCGAGCGGCACGCATTCGGCCAAGGCGGTTTACTCGGGGTCGGCCAGCGACGCGCCTTCGACTTCGAGCGTCGTCACCGTCACGATAACCCAGGGAGCGGTGGCAACGAAAACGACGCTCAGCGCCCCAAGTTCAGTCGTCTACGGCAAGCCGGTTGAATTGTCAGTGACGGTCAAGCAGGCCAGCGGAACGACGCTGCCGACGGGCGTGGTAAGTTTCCTCTCGGGGAGCACCGTGCTCGGCTCCGCAACCCTCAACAGTGCCGGCAACGCAAGCTTTGCAACCCTCGCCTTGCCCGTCGGCACGTATTCGTTTTCGGCTGTTTACGGTGGAAGTTCGACTGAACTGACCTCGACGTCGAACTCGATCACGGTGACCATCACCCAGGCCGCCACGGCCACTGCGCTGACCGCCTCGTCGGCATCGGCAAGCTTCGGTACCGCGGTAAGATTGACCGCGAAGGTGGCGGCAACCACGGGTTCGATCAAGCCGCAAGGCACCGTGAGTTTCAGCCGCGGCAGCGTCAGCCTCGGCAGCGCCACGCTCAGCACTGAAGGGATCGCGACCCTGTCGACCTCGACGCTGCCCGTCGGCACGGACACCGTCAAGGCCGTCTATGCCGGCGATGCCGACGACGCCGTATCGACCTCGAACTCCGTCGCCGTGACGATCAATGCCTTCGCCACGAAGACCGTTCTTTCGGCGTCACCGAAATCGGGGGCCCCGGGCACGACCATCGTACTGACGGCAACGGTGAAGCCCACGAGCGGCAATACCGTTCCGACGGGAACTGTGAACTTCTATGACGGCAGCAAGAGCCTGGGTGTCGGCAAGCTGAGTTCCGGGGTCGCCACTTTATCCATCTCGACGAGGGGTGCCGGCACCCATGAGATCAAAGCGACCTTCCTTGGCAGCACGGATGATCTGGAGTCCACATCGGCCCTGGTGGCTGTGACGATCACGTAGGGGCCGCGCCGCCGGTCGCTTGCGCGGAGCCCTGTCGCTCTTACCGGCGACAGGGGCCAGAGACCAAGCCGAGGCCCGGTTTTCCCTGAGCGTGCGCGAGTGCTCTGGGTGTCTCAGAGTTCCTGCAGGTCGTGTCCGACGATGAGATTGCCGGCGAAATGCGGCTGCACGGCGTCGTACCAGACGGAATCGGCGACGAACGGATAAGCTCCCGGAACGAAGTGCGAAAGCACGAGCGTCTTGACTCCGGGCGCGGTTGCCACCTTGCCGACCTCTTCGGTCGTCGTGTGAGCCGCAAGCAGGTGCGCCCTCAGGCGCGGCGCGTTCGGTTCGGTGGCGATCAGGGCTGTCAGTTTCAACTAACCAGTGCATTTCCGCCAACCAACTGCAACCCACATAGTTGGCGCTGTTCGCGTGCCGAAGGTTTGCAGGTGCTTGATTCTGAGAGTAGGAGGCGATTATCGTCTTGACCAGGGTTCTGGCAGGGCGGGGCAATGACATGGACGGAGATTCCCGCTAACCGCTTCACCGGTGGGATAGGTCATCATCGTGGGTCACCCAACCCGCTCAGCACTGACGTTCGAAGTCGCCGTTGGGGCGGTAGCGGTTCATGCTGGTCGGCTCGTTGCAATTGAGCAACGTACGGGGGCGGGGGAGGTCGAGGTCAAAGACCTGGTGAGCGGGAAGCGATCCACGGTCGAAGTGGGGTCGCTCCGCGGCAGGGATGCAAGTGCTGCGTCCGACCCGCGCCCCAACGATGGCGAATGCGGTCGACCCCTCGACGACGATTGGTCACTCGCCCGAGAACGCGAAAGCGTCATTCAAAACCTGCTTGCCGGCGAGGGTGAGATCGAACCGAGGAAAGAAGCCGCGGCCGTCAAGCTAGGCGTTTCCCGTCGGCAGATTTACACGTGGATCGGCCGACACCGCGAGGCTCCGCGCACCAGTGCATTACTCGACAAGCGCAGCGGACGGCGCCGCGGCGCCGTTCAGCTCGACGCTGAACGAGACCGAGTTTTGCGACTTGCCATCGACGAGCAATATCTCAAGCAACCGCGCATCAAGGCGGAAGACGTCTACAAGGAGGTGAACCGGCGCTGCGCGGCGAAGGGTCTCCGAGCAATCGCCCGCGGTACCGTGCTGCGACGTATTCGCGCTCTGGATCCGGAGACGGTGGCTCGCCGGCGCTTCGGTGCCAAACACGCGCGCGAGAAAGTCAGCGCCGCACCCGGAACGTTCATCGTCGACAATGCCCTTGAAGTCATGCAGATTGATCATACCCAGGTTGATCTGCACGTCGTGGACGAAGAGTATCGTCGCCCGATCGGCCGACCCTGGATCACGGTGGCGACCGATGTCCCCACCCGCATGGTCTGGGGGATTTACCTGACCCTCGACGAGCCCTCGGAAGTGTCGGTCGCCCTGTGTCTGGCGCACGCCGTCCTTCCCAAAGAGGCCTGGCTGCTCGAGCGCAAGATCCAAGCCGAGTGGCCGATCTGGGGCGTTCCCCAGTGCGTCCACGCCGACAATGGCGCGGATTTTACGGGGGAGGCACTGCGTCGCGGTTGCGAAGACTACGGCATTCGCCTCGAGTTTCGACCGCCCGGCCGCGCACATTTCGGCGGACACATCGAACGGCTGATTGGCACGCTGATGCAGCGGGTGCATACGCTTCCCGGTACCACGTACTCCAATCCCTTCGAGCGGGGCGACTACCGCTCGGAAAAAGCCGCCTGCCTGACCTTGAAGGAACTCGAGTACTGGTTGACGCTCGAGATCTGTGTCCACTACCACGGCGCCATCCACCGGACGCTGGGAACCTCGCCCCCGGTGGCGTGGGAGAGGGCGGTATAGCGCGGCATTCGGCAGTGGCTGCCCGAAGATCCGCGGCGCTTCTACATTGGATTCCTGCCCGTCGAGGCTTGCACCCTGCAGCGTACCGGCGTGCAACTTGAAAACATTCGCTATTGGTCCGACACGTTGCCGACGATCGCGCGCTTCAAGGATACCTGTGGCGGACCGAGAACATAAACGGTCTGGCCCGATAACATCCGCAGTTCCGGGACCACATTCGCTGAGAATATCCGATGGTCCTGGCCCACATTACGTGAGAACGAGCCCACTTTAATTGAGAACAGCCCAACAACATCGGCCAGGACCCACATTAGACGATAACGGCGGGTTGCTATTCAGCATTCGATTTTAGCAACGCGTCGAGCCCAGCGAGGTCGCCCAGAACCCACAGCTCGCGAATCCGTCCGGCCTCGAAGTGGAAGAGCGCGGCACCCTCCCAGCGAATTGGAAGTCCGGTGGGTCGATGACCACGAAAAACACTCACATGGGTGCCGGAAAATCGCATCTTTGCGAACGCCTGATGGCCCTCCGAGACGCATTCGAGGATATCGCAGCGATAGTGCGCGAGAGCGGTTCGGACCCCGCAAACGTAATCCCAAAACGCGGCATGACCCTTGAGCTCGGCGCCGAGAGAGCCGCGAAATGAAAAGTCCAGCGCCAGCAAATCCGGCACGGCGGCTTCGTCACCGGCATTCCAGAGACGATCATAGAAGCTGGTGACGAGGGGCGGGATGCTCATTGGGAGTCGATCAAAGGTGTTCGATAAAACGATCGTTACTTCGAACTTCACACGAATCGCGCTGCGTTGCGAAAACCCGGGCCTTTATAGTTCGAAAAACTGGTTGTCGAAAACAGAGTTCGATTTATTGAAGCTCGACGAGTAAAGTGAACTTATCACCCAGCCACCGAACGCGCCATGAAAATCGGCTACGCACGCGTCAGCACCAA
>Ga0302320_10009381_pt1 | contig 21062 bp, 14 predicted proteins | sample Bog_T0_3_FD_202130 | JGI IMG/M metagenome (GOLD analysis project Ga0302320, IMG submission 202130) | Peat permafrost microbial communities from Stordalen Mire near Abisko, Sweden - Bog_T0_3 | ecosystem: Environmental > Terrestrial > Soil > Wetlands > Peat | place: Sweden: Abisko, Stordalen Mire...
GGATGGGGGGAACTCTCGCGGGAAATCTTCGTTTCCAACTCCTGGCACTCTTCCTGCTTTCCCAGATGCGGAGAGGGCCAGACCTAAAGGCGGCGGCAAGCGCCGAAGAGCAAGGTGGGAAGGACCGGACGGCGCGATATACGAATGGGATAGTTTGGACGGCACAATAGAGAAGTACAATAAAAGAGGCGAGCATTTAGGTGAGTACTATCACATTACGCTGAAGAGTTAAAAGGTGCTAATCCGAACTATAGGATAGAGCCATGAGAAACGATGTTATGCACGAGTTGATCGGATATGATCTGGTTACAAATCGCGTCGTTTACCGCGCCACGATCCCAGCCCAATGCGAGAGCAGGGTTATTTCTATGGTCGGCCCAGAATCCGACGACCCGGATGCGATTGATAGCTACGTGGTGGATACGCATTTGGCGAACGAAATTGTGGGCGTCGCGCGCCTTCCTGCCGCTCCCCAGGAGGCCGAATATTTTCTTGAAAGCTTGGCGACGGTGTAATCAGCGCGCATTGCGCAGCCAATACCCGCAGAAATCCACACTGGGCTGGTTCTTCGCCACAGGCCCCTTGATCGCCTTGAACTGTTCGCCGTTCGATTCCTCCCGGTGATCATCGCGCCAAGCGGATTCCGCAGCATAGCGGGAGAGGTAATCGCCGCTGATATCGTGATGGTGGCCGATTTCGGCGCGGCGCAAGCGGCTGAACCGATTCTCGGCGCCATTCGTGCAAGCGCCATCTTCGCTGTACGCCTCTTGATGGTTGATGCGCTTCAAGGAAAACTTCGCGCCGAGATCGTTCCACGAGTTCGCCTCATCGGCCATCAATTCCGTACCGCGCTCAACGCGCGAGCAAATGAACCGGGTTGAAGCGGCTTCGGTCTTGAATACCTGAGTGATAGCGCGGCCCTCGCGCTCGCGAACAGCCACCACAACCTTGCGCTTGCCATTTTGATGGATCGCCAAGCGCCGATCGCGGCGGTTCTCGGCATGGTTCGCGCGCTTCACATAGCCGCCGAAGTAAGCGCCATCAACTTCCGCCACCTTCCCTTCGCCGCCTACATGCGCGCCCTTCATTTCCGAGGCTACGGCTTCCCTGATCTTGCGCGCGAGAACGAAGGCGGTTTTATATTGAACTTCAAGATCTCGCGAGAGCGCCAGCATCGACTTGCCCTTGACCTCGTTGCAATAGATCGCAATCGCCGCAAGGTACGTGCGGAGCGGGAGCTTGTGGAAGGTCAGTATGCAAAAAAGCGCACCGCTCCCGGCGCATATGGAGGCCGTGAAAAGAGACCCCCCTCGGCTGGATCTTCTGGCTTGAAGATCAAGCCCCAAGGACATACGAGCGGGCTCCAGATTGGACGCCATATGAACATACGCCCAGAGACGTATTCGGCGTGAAGTTGTCCTAGAAGCCTTATAAGCGCGCCCAGCGCCGCCCCGATCATTTAGCGCCCTCTGCGGGTAGAAGCGCCGGGATATGTTGGGGCTGATGGCTCGGATTTCCTTGTACGCTTGCTACATAATACCGCGCTTTTGAGCAAATTCGGGAGATCGACGTAAACAAAATCAATTGCTTGGTTTATGCGAACAGCCGAAAAACAGCTCGTCGCGGAGTCGAATCCGCGAAGACGGGCTAGGTTCCGGTCCGAAACGCCGGCGACTTTTCGGCGATGGATTTCAGCCGCGGTCGCGCATAAGGCGGGATTTGTCGCGATTCCAGTCGCGAACCTTCTCCGATTCCCGCTTGTCGTGCAGCTTCTTGCCTTTGCCCAGGGCGATGGCGATCTTGGCGCGGCCCTTGTCGTTGAAATAGATCCGCAGCGGCACGATCGTCATCCCCTCGCGCTCGACGCCTTTGGCGAGTTTGACGATTTCCTTCGCGTGCAGCAGCAGTTTTCGGGGCCGCTTCGCCTCGTGATTGAAGCGATTGCCTTGCAGATATTCCGGAATGTTGGCGTTATAAAGCATCATCGCGCCGCTACGGTCGAGGGCGGCGTGGCTTTCGGCGACGGTCGCCTTGCCGGTGCGCAACGACTTCACCTCGGTGCCGGTCAGCATGATTCCGGCTTCGAACACCTCGCCGATTTCATAATCGTAACGCGCGCGCCGGTTGTCGGCGACGATCTTATAGAGGGGTTCTGGCTTTGCCGACACTGAAAAACCGCCGTCCTTGAACTCAGGCGTTGAGCACGCCGGCATGCACCATCGCGCGCCGGATGACGCCCTCGGTCGCCTCGCCGACCGGGATCAGCGGCAGGCGCATCTCGTTGCGCACGCGGCCGATGATGCTCGCCGCGTATTTCGCGCCGCAAACGCCGGGCTCGACGAAGATGGCGGCGTGCAAGGGCGTCAGCCTGTCCTGAATCCGCAGCGCCTCGACGTGGTCGCCCCTGAACACCGCTTCCATCAACGCGGCGCACAGGCCAGGGGCGACGTTCGCCGTCACCGAGATGCAGCCGTGGCCGCCCGCCGCCATCGCCGCCAGCGCGTTCATGTCTTCGCCCGAGAGTTGGATGAAGTCGGGGCCCATCGCATGGCGCTGCCGGGAAACGCGGCCCACGTCGCCCGTCGCGTCCTTCACGCCGACGATGTTCTTCAGATCGTAAAGCCGCTTCATCGTGTCGATGCTCATGTCGACGACGCTGCGCGGCGGGATGTTGTAAATGACGATCGGGATGCCGATGGCGTCGTTGATCGCCTTGAAATGGCGATACAAGCCCTCTTGCGTCGGCTTGTTGTAATAGGGCGTGACCACGAGGACGCCGTCGGCCCCCGCCCTTTCCGCGTGACGGGCGAGATCGATCGCTTCGGCCGTGTTGTTCGAGCCCGCGCCGGCGATGACGGGCACGCGGCCGCGCGCCTCGTCGATGCAGACGTCGACCACCTTGCGGTGCTCTTCGTGAGTGAGGGTCGGGCTCTCGCCGGTGGTGCCGACGGGCACAAGTCCATGCGAACCCGACGAAATCTGCCAATCCACAAGAGCGCGGAACGCGGCCTCGTCGAATTTGCCGTCCTTGAACGGCGTGATCAGAGCCGGCATCGAACCGTGAAACATCGCCCGCTTATCCATCTCGCGCTTCCGTTACGTGACGCGCGCCCTCTCGGCGCTTCAAGCGTGCGCACACATAGACCCTTGACGCGGCATGCGAAAGAGGGCGCGCGCGGAGGCCTTAGGGTTAACACTTCGTCAGCGAAGGCTCGCTACCCTGTCGGCAAGGTGGTCGCGATGTCTTCTCATTTCAAGTTCGTTATCGGCGGCGCCGCCGCCTGGCTGTCCGTCGTCATGGCGTCCGCGCCGGGGGCGCATGTGCGTCTGGCCGACGTCGCCCCCGTGGTGATCGCCGCGCCCACCCCCGCCCCGGCGCCGACGCTGACGCCGGCGGCCGCCGAAGTCGACGTGACGACGACCGCCTCGATCGCGAAGGGCGCGCATTCGGCGCCGGCGCCCGTGGCGCGCATCCTGCCGCCCGCCCCGGAACTGGCGCCGCTCGAGTTGCAGCGTTTCTCCGCCGCGGCGCAACTTTATCGCAAGGGCGCCTTTGCCTTGGCCGACGCCATGGCGGCCCAGATCGCCGACCCCGCCGAGCGCGCGGCCTTGGACTGGCTGGCGATCAGGGCCGCGCCCGCGCCCGACGGGGTTCGGCTCGCCGCGTTCGCCCGTGCGCACCCCGATTGGCCCGACGGAGGCTGGATCGGCGCGGTCGAGGAATCCTCGCTCTATTCGCGACATGCCCCCGCCGCCGAGATCGACGCCGCTTTTGCCCGAGACCCGCCGCGCACCCCGCCCGGCACGCTCGCTTACGCCCGGGCCGCGCTGAGCGAAGGACGCGCGGCCGATGCGCGCAAAGCCATCGGCGAGTTGTGGCGCGACCACGACTTCGACGTCTGGACCGAGGGCGCGATCTTACGTGAATTCGGCGGGATGCTGACCCGCGCCGATCACAAATATCGCGCCGACCGGCTGCTCTATGCGGAAAAGGCCCAGCCAGCGCTGCGGGCCGCGCAACTGGCAGGACCGGACGAGGTCGCGCTTTTCCGCGCCCGGGTCGAAGCCGCCGCCGGCCCGCTTTCCGCGCGCTCGGCCGCCGCCGTGCCGGCCAATCTGCAGTCCGATCCCGGCCTGTTGTTCGCCAGGGTGCAGGACGCGCGCCGCTCCAACCGCGTCGCGGACGCGACCGCGTTGATCGCGCTGGCGCCGCGCGACGCGGCAGGCCTGATCGACCCCGACAAATGGTGGACCGAACGGCGCATGGTGGCGCGCGAATGGCTGGACCAGGGCGAGTACGCCAAGGCTTACGCCCTGTGCGCCGAAGCCTTGACCGCCTCCGGCCCTTCGCGCGTGGACGCTTCATTTCATGCCGGCTGGATCGCGCTGCGCTTCCTCGATGACGCGCCGCGCGCCGCCCGTCACTTCGACGACGCGATCCATGCGGCCGAGACGCCGTTGTCCGTCGCCCGGGCCCAGTACTGGCGCGGCCGGGCGGCCGAGGCAATGGGGCAGGAGAAGGACGCCCGCGTCTACTACGCCAACGCCGCCGCCAATCCGATCGCCTATTATGGCCAGCTCGCCGCGCAAAAACTCGGCCGTTCCGAGCCGGCCACGCCGCGCGCGCCGCTCGACGTCGCCTTCGGCGACGAAAGAGCCCTGCCGACCCGCGTCGCCGAACTGTATTTTCAGGTGGGTTTCGACGATTTTGCCATAGCCCTGGCCTATGCCGCGGCGGAGTCCTGGCGCGACGAGGCGCAGATCGCGGCGATGGGCGAGTTGGTGGCCAAACGGGCGGCGGCAGCGGTCGATGTCACGTTCGGCAAACTGGCGACGGAGCGAGGCTATGCGCTCGACCGGGTGGCTTTTCCCACCAATGGCGCGCCGGCTTTTTCGCCGCTCGCCCATTCCGCCGACGCCGCGAGCGTGCTCGGCGTCATCCGTCAGGAGAGCGAATTTCGCTCCTACGCCGCCTCCGGCGCCGGCGCCAAGGGGCTGATGCAGATCCTGCCGGCGACCGCGCAATCGACGGCGCGCCGCGCCGGGGTCGCTTTCGATTATCAGCGGCTGGTCGGCGATCCCGCCTTCAATCTGCAACTCGGCGCGGCCTATCTCGGGCAGTTGATCGACGACGAGGGCGGCTCGCTCGAAATGGCGCTGGCGGCCTATAACGCCGGCGCGGGGCGCGTGGCCCAATGGGTCGCGGCCTCCGGCGATCCGCGCACCGGGGCGACCGATCCCGTGGACTGGGTGGAGCGCATCCCGTTCGACGAGACGCGCGACTATGTCGAGCGGGTGAGCGAAAACATCGCCGTCTACCGCGCCCGCCTGAAGGAGGGCGACCCGGGGCGGGGCGGCAGGCTCGCGCGGCAGTGACGGTGGCGGCGGGGTTCGGGCGCGGCTGAGGATTCGCGTACGCCGCGTTACCCCCGGCGCCTTGCGACCAACAGCCCCGATACGCGCAGGCTTACGCGCCGCTGCTTGCCGTCATGCCCGGGCTTGTCCCGGGCATCCACGTAGTGAGGCAACAGCAATGCTTGCAAAATAGGCAGCACACCGCGACGTGGCTGGCCGGGACTAGGCCCGGGCATGACGGAGAGGGCGGTTGAAAACGAATAAAAAAACTCATCCTGGCGCCCATGCCTACCGGCCCCCTCCAAGCCTTTCCAAGCTTTTCGCCAAATCCTACCAAATCAAACGCTTTTTCGTGCAAGCCTTTCCAAGGATTCCTTTGGCGGTTTTGAGCGATTTCAATAACTTGCAAGCGTCCCAAGCCCAATTCGCTTTTCGCCCAACTTTTTGTCTCCCGAGGACCGCGCCGGCTTTGTCCCGCCCGGTCGTCCCTTAAGCCGAACCGTCCGCCGCCAGGAAGGAAGGAAGGAAGGAAGGAAGGAAGGAAGGAAGGAAGGAAGGAAGGACGTCGAGGCCACGGGATCGTCCCAAAGTCGGAACCCCAATTTACCATGGCTTCTCTAAATCAGAAAGAAAAATCGGACCCCGGCGCTTGGCGGAAGCCAGACGCGCGCCGCTCCCCGGGTCAAACAATCTGCCGTCGACCGATATGTATTCACGTCGAACGTCATTCGGCCAGAATATCGGTGTTGACAGGCGCGTCAGCGTAATACCGGCTAAAATTCGTAATTCGTAATTCCCGTCGGTGGAGTTGCGAAATGCCTCAATCAGATCTATCGTTATATTTGATATGATATAGCGAGTTCCGAAGATGGCGTCCCACTGCCTCTTACATGCGCACCCTTCGGCGGCCAGCGTGAACTTGAAGGCCTTTGGCGTGCCTGAACCGGACTTCGCGGATATCCAGGGCTCTCGGCGGGCCAAGATCTGGGATCTAACGACGTCGTTGCACTGCTCGATAGTCGGCACGTGCCTGACTTCTGCGGAATTGCGCCAATTCTTCATCCGCTTCGGAGACTCCAATGCAAGAACCGCGACCGATCACAATTTGCATGGGCTCGGCGTCCGCGCCGCTTCGCGAGGCGATGACATCGGCAAACGACTGAACAAGGCGCTGGACAAGCGCCACGAAACAACGATTCGGCGCTTCCAGAAGGCGACCGGCCCCACGGAACTGCGCGCGCTTTGGGCGCAATCCCTCGAACAGGGCGATATCGCGGGGCCCTATTGGGCCCTGCTCACGCATCCCTCGGCGGACACCAAACTCGTACAAGAAGTGTTCGGCGACGTTCATATGCTCTCGCATCAGGTCGGGGCCGCGGCGCGGCTCGATATCGCTCAGCTCCGGCGACTGGAGCGCGAATTGAGGGAACGCGACGACAAGATCGCCCGCCAGGAAGCCCGACTCCAGACAGGCGCGGCGGAACGGGAGGCGCTGCGACAGTCACTCGATCAATCGCTGATCGCCGTCGCCAGTCGAAACGCATCCGACGCGGCTGATCCTGCAATCGAGACCTTCGCCGCCCGCGTGACCGTCCTGGAGAAGGAACGCGCCGATGAAAGCGTGCGTGCATCAGCGATCGAGCAGAGATGGCGATTGGCGGAAACGCAAAGAGACAAGAGCGCGAATGAAGTCGCCGAGCTGACTCTGGAAATGCGAGCCCTTCGGCGTGAACTGCTCGTACTGGAACTGGCAATCGCAAACGAAACGGGGCCGACTTCAGAGCCGCTCGAGACAAAACTAGCCGGCGCCAAGATCCTGTATGTCGGCGGCCGGCCAAAGTTGTTTGAACAGCTCAAAGCCTATGTTTCCGCGCGGGGCGGCGTGTTGCTCGCGCATGACGGCGGCATCGACGACAATCCCGCCCTGTTGCCGGGACTTATCAGCCAAGCTGGCGCCGTGATGTTTCCCGTCGACTGCATCAGCCACTCGGCCGCCGAGCAGGTGAAAAAAATATGCCGCCGGCTGGGGAAACCATGGACGCCGCTTCGCTCGGCGAGTCTGGCCAGTTTCGTAGCCCGGATTACCGCCGATCCGCTTCCGCAGGCGCTGATACTGGCGTGAACTATCGGAGACGCATCGCAATCTTGCCCCGCCTGACTGGGTCACCCTCACGTCTTCAGGCGCGGCGCGCCGACGAGCCGCTGCCCTTCAAGAATCTGAGTTGCCTGGCGGGCAAGTTCCCTCGAAAGATGCAGAGCGGCTTCCGGCGGCAGTAGAAGTTGAACCTGTCGGTCTTCCGACGCATCAGGCTGCGAATACGCCGCATATTTCAGCCCCAGCAACAAACCGCCGTCGCAATCCAGAGCCAGCGCCCAGCCGGTCAGGTCTTGGCGTTCGTCAGGCCTTGATCCCATTTCGAAATCGTCCATCAGACGCCTCCCTCCTGGCGATCAGGCTTTCTGGAATCTGCGCCGCCGCGGAAATGGGGCAACGCCTCGCAGACCCGCGGTAACTATCGTTATATACGTATGGGAATAATAAGCGTCGTCAACTTGTCTTCACCTTTGTTCCGCCAGGCGGGGACGCATCTCCGAGCTTCCGAACATGCTTGGCGCCCATAAAAGAAACCCGCCTTGCGGCGGGGTTCAATAGCCACCCTGGGGGGATCGCGACCGTTGCTGAGTTCAGCGGTTGATCACCTGCAATTGAGTGAGCTCGTTGAGGCCTTCCTCCGCCAGTTCAGCGCCGATGCCCGATTGTTTGGCGCCGCCGAACGGAATGTGCGGCAGGATTTCGATGTGCTTGTTGATCCAGACCGTGCCCGAGTCGAGCTGTTTGGCGAGTTCATAGGCCCGCTCCGGGTTGGAGGACCAGATCGAGCCGCCGAGCCCGTAGGTGGTCGCGTTGGCGCGCCGAATCGCGTCGGCGGTGTCCGAATATTTGATGATCGGCAGGACGGGCCCGAACTGCTCCTCGTTGACGAGCCGCGAACCCTCTTTGATGTCGCGCACGATGGTCGGGGCGATGAAATAGCCGGGACGGTCGAGCGTCCCGCCGCCGGCGATCACATTGCCGTTCTGCTTGGCGTCCTCGAGAAAACCCTTCACTTTCTCGTACTGCATCTTGTTCTGCAGTGGCCCGAGCTTGGTGCCTTGCTCAAGGCCGTCGCCGACCACCACGTTGTTGGCGAGAGTGGCGAGTTCATCGCAGAACTCGTCGTAGACGGATTCGTGCACGTAAGCGCGCTTGATCGCGAGGCAGACCTGGCCGCTGTTCTCGAAAGCGCCGGCGAACACGCCCGCGGCCGACTTCTTGAGGTCGACGTCGTCGAGTACGATCGCCGCGTCGTTGCCGCCGAGTTCGAGCGTGATGCGCTTCAGGCTCTCTGCGAAGGCCGACATCACCTTCTTGCCCGTCGCGGTCGAACCGGTGAACGAGATCTTACGAATGTCGGGATGTTTCGTCATTGCGTCGCCGAGGTCGTTGGAATCGGCGATTATGTTGAAGACGCCGGCCGGAAAAACGTCGGCGATGAGTTCGGCGAAGCGCAGGGTCGCGAGCGGGGTCGTCGGCGCCGTCTTCAGCACCAGGGTATTTCCCGCGAGCAGCGCCGCCGGCGCCTTGAGGGAGATCAGCAGCAGCGGGTAATTCCACGGCAGGATGGCGCCGACGACGCCGAGCGGACGGCGATGGGTCTCGACCCTACGGTCCGCGCTGTCTTCGAGCACTTTCATCGTCAGGTCCAGGGAACCTATGTAGCGGAAGAACGCCGCCATGCCGCCGACCTCCGTCGTGGCGTCCGGCAGGGGCTTGCCCTGTTCGGTCGTCAACAGGCGCGCCAGTTCGGGCAAGTTCGCCTCGATGATGTCGGCGACCTTTTGGATCGCGGCGCGGCGATGTTCGATCGGCGTTGCGGCCCAGGCCGGGAAAGCCGCCTTGGCGGCCGCGACGGCCTCGTCGAGTTGGTCTCGCGACGCGCGCGGACATTGCGCGATGGCCTCTTCGGTTGCGGGATTGAGGACCGGTGTCGACGACGCCCCGTCGACGAGCTTGCCATTTATGAGAAGTCGATAGCCCGACATGCGTTTCTCCGTGCTTTGCGCCGTCCTTTGTTGGCGGCGTTATGTCACACCATATATAGCGAACGAGATTGTGGCAATGGCGTGGTTGCGATCTGCCGCCGGTTACGTTTAGGACGTTTACGCGCAAGGCCGCCGGGCAAAAATCCTGACGTCCTTCGATCTGGAATTACGGTGATGGGGTGGACGGCTTCCCTCGAGATGGGGGTTTTCTCAACGGTCGCCATCTTGGCACAACCGATGCCGCTGGGGCGCCGTCCACCCCATCACCGTAATTCCGCTTTGCAAACTCGGGAGAAAGTCGGGCTTTCCTGGATCTGGCATAGGTCGTCTTACGCGATTCCCCTGCCGTCAGGAAAGTGTGGGCCGGCGTCGGCCGACTTCTACGTCAGCCTTGGGGCACTTCTGGCGTACTTCGGGGAGGCGCTTGTCTCGGGACTCTATCCGGACCTGGCCGCAAAGGCGTTTCACATTGTCCTTGGTTGTTCAGTCGAGCCGGTGGCGCACAAAAGCGAGTCGGCTTCGGCGCCGGCGAAAGCGCCTGACATATGCCGCGCGCCAGCGCCAGTCCTGGCCGGCAGGCGCAGCCTCCCGCTCCGTTTGGAACCATATTGACTCCGCACTTAACGGGCACGGCGACACATTGCCCTGCGTCATTCATGACCAGCGGCGGCCGGCAAGTCTTGACGATCTTTACGCAGGCGCCGTTCACATTCTCGGTTCCCGCCGGGCACATGCAACCGCCTCGCGCGTCCGGAGCCATGGGCGGTTTGCAGACTACCGGATTCTTGATGCAGGCGCCGTTCTGCCAATGCGTTCCGGGTTGGCACACGCATGCCCCTTCGGAGTTCGGGACCAGCGGCGGCTTGCAGACCAAGGGGTTGCCGACGCAGGCGCCGTTTTGTAAGTTGGTTCCCAGCGGACAGACACATTCGTGGGCTGCGTTCATAACCAGCGGCGGCTTGCAGACCTGCGTGATGGGAACGCAAGCGCCGTCCAGCATTTGCTGACCTTGCGGACAAATGCATTGGTTGAGGATCGGTCCCGGCGCGCTCGGCGGCGGGCACATGCATTCGCCGGCCGCGTTCATAACCATCGGCTTCACGCAGACATGCGGTTGCTCACAGATCAGGACGTTCAGCACGAGCACCGACGCGGTGGGTGGGACCGTGACCGTGCTCGACGGGGAGTACGTCGTGGTCCAATGCGGAGCGAGGCCTGGCGGACAGACGCTCGCGGTTGGCGTGGTTTCGGACACCGTGCAACTCGCGCCAGGGGTAATATTGGTCACCGTCTGAGACGCGCCATTTGTCAGCGTCATCGAGGTGGTCGCACCGCCGCAATCGACCGATATTGGATAAGTCGTCGATGGCGAGACTGGGAATTGGCTCCTGTCCTCGACGCGTTTGGTAATGGTCAGCACGTCGCCGCCGATCCGGTGTTTGCAATCCAGAATGTTCACCACGGTATAGGCGTTGGTAGTCCCCGTGATCGACACGGACCCTGGCGCGAACTGTTGGCTCCAGACCGGAATATCGCCCTTGGGACAGAAGTTCATCGTCGGCAGCGTTTCGGTGACCGTGCAGTTGGTCCCGATAGGAAGGTTCGACACGGTCTGCGTCCCGCCGTCCGTCAGCGCCATGTTGGTGAGCACGCCGCCGCAAGTCACTTCGATGGGGTAGGTCGTTGTCGCCGGAATCGGCAACGGCGAATGATTCTGGACCTTTTTCTCGACAGTGAGATCGCCGATCTCGCGCTTGCAATGCAGGATGTTCGTCACCGTTATGACGGTCACCGGCGCGTTGATCGGAACCGGGTTGCTGGGGCTGACGAGAGGGGGGGTGGTCCAAACCGTCGTCCAGCCCTTGGGGCAGAAATTATACGCCGCCCCCAGCGCGGGCTCACTGACGATGCAGGTTGACGGATCGGGAACGTTTGCGATCGTCGCCGAACCGCTGTCAGGTAGAGCCACGTTCGTCGTCACGCCGTTGCAATCCAGCGTGATCGGGTAGGTTGTCGAGGCCGGAATAACGGCTTCGGAACGATTCTCGACCTCCTTCTTGATGATCACGCGCCCGTCGCAGGTCAGTGTGTTCGTCACGGTCACCACGGTGACCGGAGCGGTGATCTGCACCGGGCTGCTGGCTATGTTCTGCGTCCAAACCGGCGTCCAGCCCCTGGGGCAGAAATCATAGCCCGCCCCCAGCGGGGCCTCCGTCACGGTACAATTCGTCAGATACGGAATATTGTTGACCGTTCCCATCCCACCGTCGGGCAGCGCCATGTTGGCGACGAAGCCGCCGCAGCCGACATGGATCGGAAAGGTCGTGCCCGGCGGAACGGGCAGCGGCGAATGATCGACGACGATCTTCTTGACGATCAACACACCGCGATGTTCGCAGTCTCGGCCTTCGCAGCCACAGTCATTGCCTTGGCAATCGGGTCCGCCGCCAAACACGAACGGCGTTTGGGCGCCTTGCGCGAGCGGCATAGGCTCGCCGCCGCAGGGCGCGGTGAACGTCCGCACGCTGCCTTGGTGGCCTGAGTTCGCCGTGTCGTCGGCGAAAAGCCCGTCGTAATCGAAGAAATAGCTCGCCCAGGGTTCGGGAGTCTTGGGATCGCGAGCGAGGTCCGGAGGACTGATTTGCAGGCCATCGACGAACAACGGGCCGCCCGCGGCGAGGCGATCGGCCAAAGCGGGCTCATCTCGGAGCTTCTCGCCGGTGATCAGTAACGAACCGCCGCAGGCGGCGGGGCTGATGGCGTAAGACTGGTCGTAACCGTATCCGAATGCGACCCCGCCGTCGGTGTTTCTGAAGTCTCCGAAAAAGCCGACGGGTACTTCCTCGGAAACTGGATTCCACAGACCGGGTGATGGCGGATCGGTCGGCTTCTTCTGCCAGAAACGCAGCACGCGCGGCGCGCCGGTCTTGGTGAAGGCGGTGTAGTCGTAGAAGCCATTGCCGATCGCGTTGCGCTCGGACACAACCATGGCGCCCTGCGCGGAAAACGCGATGTCCGTGACCGCGAGCGGCGAGCTCTGCCCGGGAATATTGACTTCGAGGCGCGCGTCGGAGCCGAAGTCGCCGTTGGCCTGAAGGCCAACCGACCAAATCTGCGGACCCTCGAGCACCGAATAATACAATCGCTGCTCATGCACGGTAACAGCCCACACCTGACGCGCCGGCGGGGCGAAGCCCCAGCTGTCGGGATTGCTGGCGTCGAAACCAGGGCTGGCGATGTTCATACGGAAATGGGGATCGAACGTCATCGCCGGTAGTTGCGCGGTCGGCCGCACGTTCACGCCATGATCGAAATGACCGAGATCGGCGCCGTCCAGGCCGATGCGATGGATCATGCCGGTATAGAGATCGGAGACGAACAATTGTTTGCGGGTGGAATCATAGGCGAGGTTGCCCAGTCCGGGCCCAGGATTGGGGGCGCCGTCCAGAGAGACATTGGCGAGCGGCGTCACGGCGCCGGTAGCGCCGTTGACGACGTAAAGGCTCCCGGGGCCGCCTTGCGGCCCGGGTCCGAACTGCCCCGGCGCCCATTGCGCGTCCGGCGCGCCCGTCTTGAGTCTTTCAAGCGAGCCATCGGCCAGACGATGGATAATTTGCAGTCCGAACAGCGAAGTGGCGCTGAGGTAAATATTGGGCGAGACGTCCGGGCGCGGCGCGTCGCCGACCGCGACGCCAAACACTTGACCAACTTGGCTGGCCGTGACCCGAAATTTTGGCGGCGTCGGTAACAGGCTCGCATCCCACGCATGCCCGGGATGGGCCACATCTGCGACTTCGGCGGAGGCGCCGTCAAGATCGATGAAGGTCAGGTCGATGGCGGACTTGTCGGCAGGCAACGGCTTGGCGGGATCTGGCGCCACGACGCCGGAGAATCCGGTCGTAACCGCGTCGCCGACTGAGAAATTCGTCGGGGAGCCCGAAGTTTGGGCGTAAGCCGCCTGCCAGAGAAAGATCAGGCTCGCCATGAACGCAAGCCACATTGACACGACTCGAAAAACCGAGTGGCGCATCTTTCCTCCTTGCCCTCAGTGACGAAGCACGCTTTTTGGGAAAGCCAAGACCTTCGTCAATGCTGCCGAGCAAGTCTGAGGTTCATCGCTGAATATCAAAGTGTCAAGTAGGTATGATTACCCAGAAGAGCCAAAAATTGGTAATGGCTCACCCCCCGTGACACGGGACTTACGCGGCTTGCCCGAGCGAGTCGCCTTGGAGTGTCAAACCCATAGCGTCGATCGCGCCTAAATCGCTTTTCATCCCATTGGCGCGGCAAACTCGCGCGCCCGTGACGGTGGCGCCGGCGCGCGGCCTCGGCTAGAGATGCGCGCGAAACTCCCGCAGGAGACCTTTCCCGTGCGCATGTCCACAGAAGAAGCCTTCATAAAAGTCCTGCAAATGCACGGGATCGATCAGGCGTTCGGGATCATCGGCTCGGCGATGATGCCGGTCTCCGATCTGTTCCCGAAGGCCGGCATCACCTTCTGGGACTGCGCCCACGAAACCAACGCCGGCATGATGGCCGACGGTTTTTCCAGGGTCACGGGCAGGATTTCGATGGCGATCGCCCAGAATGGCCCTGGCGTGACCGGCTTCGTCACGGCGATGAAAACCGCCTATTGGAACCACACGCCGCTGCTGCTGGTGACGCCGCAGGCCGCCAACAAGACGATCGGCCAGGGCGGCTTCCAGGAAGTGCCGCAGATGGCGCTGTTCGCCGACATGGTCTGCTACCAGGAGGAGGTTCGCGACCCCTCGCGCGTCGCGGAAGTGCTCAATCGCGTCATCGCCAAGGCCAGGCGCGGCTCGGCGCCGGCGCAGATCAACGTGCCGCGCGATTACTGGACCCAGGTGATCGACACCGAACTCCCCGAATTCGTCGATTTCGAGCTTCCCTCGGGCGGCAGGCAGGCGATAAAAGAAGCCGCGCGGCTGCTTTCGGAAGCCGAGTTTCCGGTGGTGCTCAGCGGCGCCGGCGTCGTGCTCGCGGGCGCAATTCAGCAAACCGTCGCGCTCGCCGAGCGCCTCGACGCGCCGGTCTGCTCCGGCTACCAGCACAACGACTCGTTTCCCGGAAAACACCCGCTCGCCGCCGGCCCGCTCGGCTACAACGGCTCGAAAGCGGCGATGGAGTTGATCGCCAGTGCCGACGTCGTGCTGGCGCTCGGCACGCGGCTCAATCCGTTCTCGACGCTGCCGGGCTATGGGATCGATTATTGGCCCAAGCATGCCAAGATCATCCAGGTCGACATCAACGCCGATCGCATCGGGCTCACCAAAAAAGTGTCCGTCGGCATTTGCGGCGACGCGGCCCAGGTGGCCGATCAGATTCTCGCGCAACTTGCGCCCTCCGCGGGCGACAAGGGCCGCGAGGCGCGGCGCGCGCTGGTCCATCATACGAAGTCGGCGTGGCTGCAGCAGCTCTCGTCGATGGATCATGAGGACGACGATTCCGGCACGTTCTGGAACGCCGGCGTGCGCGAGCGCGAGCCGCATCTTATGACGCCGCGTCAGGCGTGGCGCGCGATCCAGGCCGCACTGCCGCGCGAGGCGATCCTCTCCTCCGACATCGGCAACAATTGCGCCATCGGCAACGCCTATCCGTCGTTCGACGAGGGGCGCAAATATCTGGCGCCGGGCCTTTTCGGCCCCTGCGGCTATGGCTTTCCGGCGATCGTCGGCGCCAAGATCGGCCGTCCCGACACGCCCGTCATCGGATTTGCCGGCGACGGCGCCTTCGGCATTTCGATGAACGAAATGACTTCGATTGGCCGCGAGGGCTGGCCGGCGATCACCATGGTGATCTTCCGCAATTTTCAGTGGGGCGCCGAGAAGCGCAACACGACGCTTTGGTACGACAACAATTTCGTCGGCACCGAGCTGAACCGACACGTCAACTACGCCAAGATCGCCGAGGCCTGCGGCTTCGAGGGCGTGCGCGTCGAGACCACCGAGGCGCTGACCCATGCCTTGCGCACGGCGGTCGAGGCGCAGGCGAAAGGCGTCACCACCTTCATCGAAGTGCTGCTCAATCAGGAACTCGGCGAGCCGTTCCGTCGCGACGCAATGAAAAAGCCGGTGGCGGTCGCTGGAGTGAATCGCGCGGATATGCGGGCTTGAGGCTGGGGCGAGATCGCAAAAGGGGCAAGATTGACGGCCCCGGCTGAGAAGCGCTTTGGCGCATGCGGGACGGCTCGAAGATAGCTGAAGGCCCTTCGTGGGACCGGCCCGCGCCCATGCGCCACTGGCGCAAGGATAGCGGATTGGTGCGGCAATCAACCGCGTTTTCCATCATGGCCGGGCTTGTCCCGGCCATCCACGCCGCGGTTCACTAACCAATTCGGAAGCTTATCTGCGATGTCCCGACGACAGTGATTTGCTCGCAAATCACGGGGATGCCCGCGACAAGCGCGGGCATGACGGCAAGCGGCGGAGCTCAACGTCGCGCCTAACGCCCCCACCCGGCGCGAGCGGGCCCGGCCGGAACACGGAGATCGGATGATCATTTTTCAAACGAACGTTTGACTATGTCACGACGGCGCGCTAGAGATCCACGCGCCAGGGAGGAAACAAGTGCCGCCGCAAACGCGCGTAAAATCCGCCAGCGTCACATGAATGACGTCGCCGTCATCGCTGATTCGGATACGCGCGAGCAGATTTTCCTCGCCGCCGAAAAACTATTCGCCGAGCGCGGTTATGACGGCGTTTCGGTGCGCGACATCGTCGCCGCCGCGAACGTCAATCTGGCCGCGATCAACTATCACTTCGGCTCCAAGGGCGAATTGTTGCTCGAGATCTTCCGCCGCCGCGCGCGGGAACTCAACAAGGAACGGCAGCGGCTGTTGCGTGAAGCGGGCGCCGACCTCGAGGGCGTGCTGCACGCCCTGCTCGCGCCACCCATCCTTTGGCGCGCTCCGGCCTCGGGCCACGCGATCGCCTCGCGCTTCATGAACCGGGCGATGACGGAATCGACGCCGGAATTACGGCTGCTGCTGGAGACCGAAGTCAGTCATCAGCGCGTGTTTCTCGCCGCGCTGGCGCGGGTGTTGCCGGCGTGGAGCGCCGCCGAGCTTTGCTGGGCGCTGCATTTCGCCAATGGCCTGGCGCACCAATGCACAGACACCAATTTCAAACGCCTGACCATTCTTTCCGACGGCGCCTGCGACACCGAGGATCTCGACGCCATTCTCGCGCGCGCATTGCGCTTCGCGCTCGCCGGCATCGCCGCGCTTTCCGACTTTCCGCTGAACAGGACCTGATCCCATGGACTTCGCATATTCCGCCAAGGTCGAAAGTTTGCGCGCCCGCGTCGGCGATTTTCTCGATCGCTACGTCCTGCCCAACAACACGCGCTGGCGGCAGGAAATCGCGGCGGGACAGAATCCCCCGCCGGTCCTCGACGAACTCAAAACCCTCGCCCGCGACGAAGGCCTGTGGAATCTGTTCCTTCCCGGCCTGAAGAGCGACGAACCCGGCACGCGCCTCACCAATCTCGAATATGCGCCGCTCGCCGAGATCATGGGCAAGCTGCAATGGGCGTCGGAAGTCTTCAATTGCTCGGCGCCCGACACCGGCAATATGGAGCTGTTGCATCTGTTCGCAACGCCTGAGCAGCGCGAGCTTTGGTTGAACCCGTTGCTCGCCGGCGATATCCGCTCCTGCTTCGCCATGACGGAACCGGATTCGTCCTCCTCGGACGCCACCAATATTTCGACGCGCATCGAGGCCGACGGCGACGATTATGTCATCAACGGCCGCAAATGGTTCATCACCGGCGCGATGAATCCGCGTTGCAAGGTCGCCATCGTCATGGGCATCACCAATCCCAGCGCCGAGCCGCACAAGCGGCAAAGCATGATCCTGGCCCCGCTGGATACGCCCGGAATCAAGCTGGTGCGCAACATCAGCGTCATGAACCACCTTTCCGCCGAGACCCATTGCGAGATCCTGTTCCGCGACGTGCGCGTGCCTAAGACCAATCTGCTCGGCGAGGAGGGCAGCGGCTTCGCGCTCGCCCAGGCGCGCCTCGGGCCGGGCCGCATTCACCATTGCATGCGCAGCATCGGGCAATGCGAAGTCGCGCTCGATTTGATGGTGATGCGCGCCAAGGAGCGCAAGACGTTCGGCAAATATCTGCATGAGCACGGCGCGGTCGCCGAATGGATCGCGCTGTCGCGCTGCGAGATCGAGCAGGCGCGTCTGCTGGTGCTGAAGGCGGCGTGGATGATCGACAATGTCGGCGCCAAGGCGGCGGCGACGGAGATCTCGATGATCAAGGCGATCGCGCCGCGCATGCAGGTGACGATCCTCGACCGTGCGATGCAGACGTTCGGCGCGATGGGCCTTTCGCCCGATACGCCGCTGCCCGACCTGTGGACGATGGGTCGCGCCTTGCGCATCGCCGACGGCCCGGACGAAGTGCATTTGCGCTCGATCGCGCGTCGCGAACTCAAGCGCGATAGAACCAACATCGGCGCCGCCTCCGCCTATCTGACGCCGCCGCTGGACTACGAAGGAAACGCTCATGGCTGAAGCGCCGAAGAATACGGCCTATTCGCGCAAGCCCTGGCTGAAGCTTTACGCAGCCAGCGTTCCCGCGACGGTCGATCCGCCGTTCTGGGACGGTCTGAGCCTGTTCCGGGCGGCGTTGAGCGCCGCACCGGACGCGCCGGCGATCCTGTATTTCGATGCGGTGATCAGCTATCGCGAACTCGAAATCCTCAGCGACGCGCTCGCCGCGGCGCTGATCGAGCACGGCTTCGGGGCCGGCGACCGGCTGGCGCTGTATTTGCAGAACATGCCGGCGTTTCACATCGCCACGCTCGCCGCCTGGAAGGCGGGCGGCATCGTGACGACGATCAACCCGATGAATCGTCGGCGCGAGCTGGAACTGATCTTCGCCGACAGCGAACCGCAAGCGCTGATCTGCATCGATCAACTCTACGACGAAGTCATCGCCAAACTACCCGCCGAAATCCGGCGCCCGTCGACGATCATCAAAGTTGCCCCGCGCGACTTCCAGAAACGCAACGACCCCCGCATCTTCGGCTCGATCCCGGAGATCGCGCCAAGGGACGATGGTCCCGAGGATATGATCGCGCTTTGCCAGGCTTTGCGTGGACGCAAGCCCGAGTTCGAGGCGAAACCGGGGCGCGACGACATCGCCTTCCTCGTCTACACCTCAGGCACGACAGGCGTTCCGAAGGCGGCGATCAACACGCACGGCAATGTTGCGTTCAACGGTCAGTCCATCCAGCGGCAATATTCGCTTGCACAGGGCGATCCGATCTTCGCGCTCGCGCCACTGTTTCATATCACCGGCATCGTCGCCAACATCCTGCTGCCCTGGGCGCTGGCCGGTCCTGTTATCATGACCTATCGTTTCGAGCCCGGAATCGTCCTCGATGGCCTCGCCGAACACAGGCCCGCCTGGATGGTCGCCGCGATCACCGCCTTCATCGCGCTGATGAACAACAAGCACTGCGAGAGCGAGCGCTTCGCCAGCCTGAAAGTCATCGTCTCCGGCGGCGCGCCGATTCCACCCAGCGTCGTCGACGAATTCGAACAGAAAACGGGCCACAGGATCAACAATGGCTATGGCCTGACGGAGACCAGCGCCGGCGTGATTTCCGGGCCGCACGGGCGAACTGCGCCCGTCGACCCGGCGAGCGGCGCGCTCTCCATCGGCACGCCGGTGTTCAACGTCGACGCCTGGATCGCCGACGAGAACGGCCATCCTGTCCCGCAGGGCGAAACCGGCGAGATCGTCGTCGTCGGCCCCAGCGTTTCGCCGGGATACTGGCGAAAGCCCGCGGAAACCGCGGCTTCGATGCGGCCCGACGGCTTCCGCACCGGCGATGTCGGCTTCATGGACGGCGACGGTTGGTTCTATCTGGTCGACCGCAAGAAGGACATGATCATCGCCTCGGGCTTCAAGGTCTGGCCGCGCGAGGTCGAGGACGTGGTCTACGCCCACCCCGCGGTGCGCGAAGTCGCCGTCATCGGCGTTCCCGACGCCTATCGCGGCGAAACGGTGAAGGCTTTCGTCAGCCTGAAAACCGGGGCGTCGGCGACGGTTCAGGAATTGATCGACTGGTGCCATCCTCGTATGGCGACCTACAAGCGACCGCATGCGATCGAGATCGTCGAAGACCTGCCGAAGACGGTGACGGGGAAGATTCTGCGGCGGATGTTGAAACATTAGAGCCAACTGTCATCCTCGCGAAAGCGGGGTCCCAGTGGGACACGACGTGCGGTGGTTCTGGTTTCCCGCTTTCGCGAATAGGCGCTAACTTAGGAGTTTTCGGGGGTTCTCAACCGCCCTCTTCGTCATGGCCGGGCCCAGTTCCGGCCACCCACGTCGGGCGGCGATGCTTCTTTCGGAGGCTTTCCAGAAACGTCCCGACGTGGATACCCGCGACAAGCGCGGGCATGACGGAAGCCGTCGGGCTCAAGTTCGCGCCTATGCACGTTCTCGGGAACGAAGAGAAGCGTTCGTATTTGATTGAATACCTGCAAGAAAACGAGGGGAGCCCACATGACGACGTTCAAAATCGGCAATCTCGAAGTCGCCAGGGTCGAGGATTTCACCGACCATGGCGTGCCGCTGAAGATGCTGCTGCCGGAACTCGACGACGCGACGATCGCAGAGAATCTCGACTGGCTCGCGCCGCGTTTCCTCAACCCCGAGAACAACACGATCTCGGTTCCCATTCAGAGCTGGTTGTTGCGCACGAGGCATCACACGATCCTGGTCGACACCTGCGTCGGACATCAGAAGAAGCGGCATTTTCCGCCGTTCAACATGCGCGACAGCGCCTATCTCGACAATCTGAAGGCGGCGGGTTTCGCGCCCGACGAGATCGACTACGTGTTCTGCACCCATCTGCACAGCGATCACGTCGGCTGGAACACGAAACAGGACAACGGCCGCTGGGTTCCGACCTTCCCGAAGGCCAGATATCTGTTCTCGCGCAAGGATTATGACGCCTTCGATCCGCGCCGGCAGGATTGGCCGCATTACGGCGGCACGGACGAGGACACGTTCCTCGACAGCGTCCTGCCCGTGGTCGAAGCCGGTCAGGTGGAATTCGTCGACGGCGAACATCGGGTCGGCGACGGTCTCACCATCCTGCCCTGCCCTGGCCATTCGCCTGGACACACGGCGCTGCGCGTGGAAGATTCCGGCGACAGCGGGCTGTTCACCGGCGATTCCATGCATCATCCGATCCAGATCGCCGACACGCGCCTCAACAGTTTCACCTGCTGGGACGCCGATCTGGCCCGCGCCTCGCGGCGCAAACTGCTGGAAGAATGCTGCGAGCATCATCGTTTGCTCGTGCCCGGCCATTTCGCCGCCCCGCATTGCGGGCGCGTTTCGCCGAAGGGCTCGATGTTCCAGTTTGAAGCGGGAGCCTGAAATGACAGCAAGACCGGGACGCCTGGAGGGCAAGGTCGCCCTCATCACCGGCGCGGCCTCCGGCATCGGCCGCGCCTGCGCCGAAATGTTCGGCGCCGAGGGCGCCGAACTCGCCCTCACCGACATCAACCTCGCCGGCCTCGCGGATTTCGCCCAGCAGGGCCGCGTGACCCTCGAGCAGGACGTGACCG
>Ga0302320_10009382_pt1 | contig 21062 bp, 14 predicted proteins | sample Bog_T0_3_FD_202130 | JGI IMG/M metagenome (GOLD analysis project Ga0302320, IMG submission 202130) | Peat permafrost microbial communities from Stordalen Mire near Abisko, Sweden - Bog_T0_3 | ecosystem: Environmental > Terrestrial > Soil > Wetlands > Peat | place: Sweden: Abisko, Stordalen Mire...
GGCTTCGAGGTGTTGCTAACGGGAGATCAAACTCTCTGCTACGAGCAAAACCTGAGCGGAAGACCTCTGGCTGTTGTTGCGATGTCTTCTGTCGAATGGCGCATCGTCAAGAACCACCTGGCGCAGATCATCACAGCGATCGACAACGCCACTCCCGGTTCATTTCAGGCGGTAGATTGCGGTGCATTTAGCCGGAAGTCAAGCTCTGAAGGGTAGGCCGACAAAGGATTGCGGTTCTCCGGACACCTGCGGTGGGGCAGACGCTCGCTATTCGTTCGCAGGAGAGTTGTGGTTTCCCAGGTCCGAAAATCTGGACCTGGGGCACCCAGCTTGTTCCCTTGACCCTAACCCCTACTTTTCCGCTCCCGGCATGGGCAGAATCGGCGGCCTTTGCGAGCCTTGGGGCTGCTTCTGGGTCTCGATGGTGCTCATCAGGATCGCCGGAGCGACGGCGCTGACGGGAATGGTGCCCGACTCTGCGCCGCACTCGCCGTTGAAGACTTCGCTCTTGTCGCCGGTGGCCACAATGCTTTTCATCGCCGCCAGCGGAGTGCCCACAATGCTGACGCCGCGGACCAGTTCATCCGGCCGTCCGTCGACATAAACCCGCCAAACCACCAGCGGAATCACTTCAAAGGCCTGCGGGGAGCGGCGCTGCGTTACCGCAAATCCGGAGGAAATGTCCTCGAAGTAGAGTCCGTACTGCTTGCCCTGTTTTTTGGCTTCCTCGATCAATTGCTTGCGGAGCTTGGCCTCCGACTCGGTCTTGGTCGAGGTGACGATGAGGTTGCCCTGGCGTCCGGTGGGCACGTGGTTGGTCTGCGCGCGGCCGTGGCCATTGGAAGCCGAGAAGTTGGCGATGGGCAGGCGCGACATCAAAAAAGTCTTCAAGACGCCGTCCTGAATCAAGTTGACGGGCCGCGCCTTTTGCCCTTCGTCGTCATATTCATAGTTGCCGCTGAGCCAGGTGTCGCCGAAACGGGTTTGCGTGGGGTCGTCGGTGACGGAGAGGAAAGTTGGCAGAACCTCATGGCCCACTTCCTTGGTAAAGGTCTGGCCCTCGTCGTCGCCGCGCTGGCGCTGACCCTCAAGCCGGTGGCCCAGAACCTCATGGAAGAAGACGGCGGCGGCGCGGCCGGAGAGGATCGCCGGGCCGTCAAAGGGCTCGGTGACGGGCGCTTTGCGCAGCGCCTCCAGACTCTTGCCCAGCTCGCCAATAGCGGCTTCCATCTCTGCCTGCGCGGGCAGGCCCTCGGCCGTTTCGGCCTCAAAGGTCTTGGCCCGGAAGAGGTCCATGCCATCTTCGGCGCGGGTGACGGCAAAGACCACCACGCGCGCCTGCCGGTGCGGAATGATGACTCGCGAACCCTCCGAAGAGGCGTAGTAGTCGGTCTCATTCTGGACTGAGAGCATCACCACATTCTGGTAGACATCCGGATAGTCGCGAAAGACGCGAGAGAGCGCCGTAACCCGCCGCTCCCAGGCGGCACGGTCAATCTTTACCGGCGGCGCCTGAGTGCCCAAATGCACCTGTGGCGTCTCCTGGCTGAAATCCGGCGAGGTGTCCTCTTCCTTGGCGCGGACTTCGGCCTCGGTCTTGACCTTGAGATAGTTTTCCAGAGCCGTGCCGTAGCCTGAGTTGGTGGCCTGCCAGAGCGATCGAGCCAGCGCCTCGCGGTCATCGGTCAGCGGCAGATTGGTGCTGTGGACCGCCGAGCCGCGATGATTGCCGTGAGTGTTGTCCAGCTTGGGCTCGCCGATGCGGACCTGGACGTCGGCGACGCGCACGTGCGCCTCTGAACTATTGACCAAGGCTCCGAATTGCGCGCCGATCATTGCGACACTGGCGTCGCTAACTGAATAACTGAGGAAGTAGGGCGGCAATTGCTTGTCGTCTCCCTGCTTGCCGAGCGAGGTAAAGGCGCGGTTCAACTCGGTGGTCATCGCATCCAGCACAATGGGAGTGGCCTGCTGCTGCGCGGCGGCGGCCACGGGAAGCGCCAGCGGCAATACGGCAACGGCTGCGAAAAAACTGGCGCGGCGCACGAGACCGAAAATGGGACTATTCAGATTGTCGGGAAAAGAATTCTCTCTCATAAGTTGAAAACCCATACTAACCCTCTACAAGCCGGATTCTCTCAGAGTAAGCTACTCGAAGGGAAATTGCCGATGATTGCCGCGTACCGAATGCTGCCGATGCTTTGTCTTGCGCTGCTGTTTGGCGTTGCGCCTCGGCTTGGTCCCGGACCGCGGATCACGACTCCACCTCACTTAGTCCAGGCTGAAACAACCCCAGCCCAGCAGGTGAGTGCGCAGGCCTACTCCTTGCCGCCGGACAAACTCGCCAAGGCCATTACTCTGAATCGCATCCGCATCGCTCTGGATATTGGCGGCTCGCTCTGGGGGCTGGCCGTTTTATGGCTGCTGCTGGCTACACGCTGGGCGGCAGCGCTGGCCTCCTGGACGGAGCGTGTTTTCAGCCGCCGCTGGATGCAGGGGCTGCTGTATTTTGCTGTTTTTATACTGATTACAACGCTGGCTGGGCTGCCGCTGGACCTCTTTGGCCACGCGGTCAGCCGGCATTATGGCATCAGCGTTCAGGGCTGGTGGAGCTGGTTGGGCGATCTGGCCAAGGGGCTGGGCCTCTCGCTGCTCCTTGCCGCTCCGGTTTTGCTGCTCTTCAACTGGGTGGTCCGCGTCTCGCCACGCCGCTACTGGCTCTGGGCCTGGCTGGTCACACTGCCGCTGATGCTGCTTTCAGTCTTCGCGTCGCCGCTGCTGGACCCGGTCTTCAACAAATTCGAGCCGCTGGCCAAAACGCATCCGGCGCTGGTGGTGAAGCTCGAAACGGTTGTTGCACGCACCGGGACGAGGATCGCGCCGGACCGGATGTTTTTGATGAAGGCCAGCGCGAAGAGCAACGGGCTGAATGCGTATGTGACCGGCATTGGGGCGACGAAAAGATTTGTGATGTGGGATACGGCAACCGACCGGCTGCCCGACGACGAGGTGCTCTTTCTGTTTGGCCATGAGAGCGGCCATTATGTTCTCAACCATCTTCCGAAAGGGATGGTTTGCTCGGCCGTGGGCACATTTTTTGTCTTCTGGATTAGTGCAGGCATTGCGTGTGGATTGGCGCGTCGGTATGGTGTGCGCTGGCAGTTGTACTCGCTGGAGAGTTCAGCGCCGCTGGCCAGCCGCCAGGGCTTTCTGGTGCTGCTTTTTGCGCTTTCAGTAGTGGGTCTGGTGCTGCAACCGGTTGGTAACGCCTACAGCCGTTCCATTGAGCACGAGGCCGATGTCTACGGGCAGGAGGCGATTCACGGGCTTGTGGCCGATCCGCAAAAGACGGCCGTTTCCGCCTTCAATCATCTGGGCGAGGCCTGGCTGGAAGATCCCAATCCCAGCCCGTTTGTCGAATTCTGGGAGTACAGCCATCCCAGTGTGCAACATCGCGCGGAGTTTGCGCTGCACTACGATCCGTGGGCGAATGGAGGGCGGGGACGGTTCTTTGCACGGTAGGGACCAGGGAATGAGGGATTATCGATCCGGCCCGGCAATAGTATTAAGGTATCCCATCCATTCCGCAAAGAACGCGGAATGGATGGGCGCAAAGGGTGGATGGCTACTACTGCCTGTTCTTCAACCGCAAGTTGCGGCGCATCCAATACAATGAGTTCAGGAGCATTCAGGATGGCAAATATGGTATTTTGCGTTCGCTACAAAAAGGAAATGGAGGGCCTTGACGAGCCGCCCTTCGATTCGGATTTCGGACAGAAGATCTACAAGAACGTCTCCAAGGCGGCCTGGGGCGAGTGGGTTGACCGGCAGAAGATGCTGCTTAACGAGTACCGCCTGCAGCCCTGGACCCCACAGGCGCAACAGTTCCTGGTCGAACAGATGGAAGAGTTCTTCTTTGGAGAAGGCCTGGCGCTGCCGCAGGAGTTCACTCCGCCGGCGCACTGAGAGACAGGGAACAGGGAACAGGGAACAGGGAACAGGGAACAGGGAACAGGGAACAGGGAACAGGGAACAGGGAACAGGGAACAGGGAACAGGGAACAGGGAACAGGGAACAGTAGATTCTCATCTTGCTCACAAGCGCGCGGGGCCCGCCTCGTGTAAACTAATCAAGACCCCAGAAGCCGGCTCTTTGTGAGCTGGCTCGGTTATGTCGGGACGTGGCTCAGCCTGGTAGAGCACTCGCTTGGGGTGCGAGGGGTCGGCAGTTCAAATCTGCCCGTCCCGACCATTATTAGAATCTGTATTTTACGTTGATATTTCTTTTAATGCGAATTGTAAGGCGAGTCCTCAATCCGCGTACGGGTTTGGGTGCTGAAAGTTGAGGGTTGAGGGCGGAATGAAGTCAGGGGAGCTGACTCAGGTAGCCAGCGTGTTGCTTCGCTTCACAGCCTCATCGGGAGAGTCAATCAGCGAGACCGGCCGCGATCTGACCTCCAGACCCGCTTATCGCGATAGGACTGTCAAATTCCATGACATCCTTTAGGACTGCGATGAACGGGCAGAGCTTTCTATGGAACCAAGGGTGTCCGCCGTAAAAAGGGTCAACTACCGATTTTCGCGAATGCGATGAAATAGTGAAAGAGACTTCCCTCAGGGGCTAACAGGCCGCGGAAAATCAAGTGAAACTGGCAGAAAGTGTCCCTCCACGGCTAAAGCCGATGCTGATTCTGTTGGCTTTACGCGGGGGTTGAAACCCCCGCCTCCCTCCGTTTTGAGTTTTGCAGGGGCTAAACAGGCTGCGGAAAAAGGGCTATTCGGAAATTGCAATCGCGATTGAGAGTAGCAGGGGCTGAAGCCCGACATTGATATGATTGGCTTTATCGGCCCGACTGAAGTCGTGCCCTGATTACAAAGCAACAAGTTTCAGAGGCTCCAAACCTCGATGCAGGCCACGGATGACGGTGTGCAACTGCTGTTTTCAGGATCACTGACATCTGGATGGGATTCCGTCAGACTCTTTTCATTTCGGAACGCTACTTCTGAATCTGACTCACGTCCCGCACCGCCCCGCGTGAGGCGCTGGTAGCCATGGCGGCGTAAGCCTGAAGCGCTTGAGAGACCTTGCGCGTGCGCGCAGCCGGCTTCCATGCGGCGGAACCCTTGGCTTCAGCGGCTTTGCGGCGGCTGGCCAATTCTTCGTCGGAGAGATCGACGCGCATCAGCCGCTTGGGAATATCGATCTCGATTGTGTCGCCCTCTTCGACCAACGCCAGTGCGCCGCCCTCCGCGGATTCGGGAGAGATGTGGCCGATACAAAGTCCCGAACTGCCGCCAGAAAAGCGGCCGTCCGTAATCAGCGCGCAACTCTTGCCCAGGCCTTTGGATTTGAGATAGCTGGTGGGATAGAGCATCTCCTGCATTCCCGGACCGCCCTTCGGTCCTTCATAGCGGATCAGAACCACATCGCCGGGCACAACCTTGTCGCCCAGAATCGCCTCGACGGCCGAGTCCTGGCTCTCAAATATGCGCGCCGGGCCGGTAAACGTCAGATGCGCGGGATCGACGCCGGCCGTCTTGACGATGCAGCCGTCGACGGCGATATTGCCGAAGAGAACCGCCAGGCCGCCGTCTTTGCTGAAGGCATGAGCCAGGTTGCGAATGACGCCGTGCTCGCGATCCAGATCCAGCTCCGCATAGCGCTTGCTCTGGCTGAAGGCCTCGGTGGTGCGCACTCCGCCGGGCGCGGCGCGATAAAACTCCTCAATCTCCGGTGCAACCTTGCCTTTTACATCCAGTTTTTCAATAGCCTCGCCAAGAGTCGCCGAATGCACCGTGTGGGTCGTGCGATGCAGCAGCCCCGCGCGGTCGAGCTCCGCCAAAATGCCAAAAATCCCGCCTGCCCGATGCACGTCTTCCAGATGCACGGCAGGCGCGCTGGGAGCAACCTTGCAAAGATTGGGAACGCGGCGCGAAAGGCGATCGATGTCGGCCATCGTGAACGGCACCTCGCCCTCTTGCGCGGCGGCCAGCAGATGCAAAACAGTATTCGTGGACCCGCCCATGGCAATGTCCAGCGTCATGGCATTTTCAAATGCCTCAAAGGTTGCAATGCTGCGCGGAAGCACCGTCGCGTCGTCCTGTTCGTAATAGCGCTTGGCCAGATCGACAATGGTTCTTCCCGCTTGCAAAAAGATCTCTTTGCGGTCGGAGTGCGTGGCCACAATGCTGCCATTGCCCGGCAGGCCAAGCCCCAGCGCCTCCACCAGGCAGTTCATCGAGTTGGCGGTAAACATGCCGGAGCAGGAGCCGCAAGTAGGGCAGGCCGAGTGCTCGTACTCATCCACTTCGGCGTCGCTCACTTTGGGGTCGGCGGCCAGAATCATGGCATCAATCAGGTCAACGGCCTTGAACCCGTTGCCTATCTGCACCTTGCCCGCTTCCATGGGCCCGCCGGAGACAAAGACCACCGGAATATTCAGCCGCAGCGCGGCCATCAACATTCCCGGCGTGATCTTGTCGCAGTTGGAGATGCAAACCATCGCATCGGCGCAATGGGCGTTCACCATGTACTCGACCGAGTCGGCGATCAGGTCGCGCGAGGGCAGGCTGTAGAGCATTCCGTCGTGGCCCATGGCGATGCCGTCGTCAATGGCGATGGTGTCGAATTCCTTGGCGACCCCGCCCGCCCGTTCAATCTCCCGCGCCACAAGCTGGCCCAGATCCTTGAGGTGAACGTGGCCGGGAACAAACTGGGTAAAAGAGTTGGCGACGGCGATGATGGGCTTGCCGAAGTCGCCGTCCTGCATTCCGGTGGCGCGCCAAAGACTGCGCGCGCCGGCCATATTCCGTCCATGTGTCGAGGTTCGTGAGCGATAAGCGGGCATAGGCGATATTTTACGCCATGCCAGTTATAAATCTGTAGCGCCAATTTGTAGCGCCGGCCTCCTGGCCGGCTGTAGCGTGGACCTCCTGGTCCACGCTTCTTTCTCATTAAACTCGCGCTTGCGGCAAGACTGTTCCTCATTGCCGCAATTGCTGTATCCTTGCGTTGGACGGCTTCTGCGCCGTCGCTTGTTGGCTTGCGTCGACTTCGTATCGGGGGAGACCCGTGCGTGTGCCGCCCGGAGGACTCTAATGCAGCGTTCCACAAATCTTTTTTTCGCGGGGATTCTCGCCGCCAGCTCCGTTCTTCTGGTTTGTGGGGCCATACTGTTTTCTAATTCCGTTGCAAAAGCCGCCGCCGCAACTCCCGCCGCGCAGCTCACCATCGATTACCCGCTCAACGGCTCCATCTTTCCGCCCGAGATTACCGCGCCCGTCTTTCTCTTCCGCGATCCCAGCCCCTCGGCAAAGCTCTGGTCCGTCGAAATCACCTTTGCCAGAAGCTCCGAGCATATCCGCGTTGAAACCCCGGGCCCATTCATGCAAGTGGGCGAAAACGATCCCCGCGCCGGCGAGCCCGCCTCGCTGACGCCCGAGCAGGCGGCCACGCATACCTGGCAGCCTGACGTAGAAACCTGGGCCAGGATCAAGCGCCTCAGCCAGAAGTCCCCGGCCACCATTACCATCTCCGGCATTGAGAGCGCCGGAACCCCGCCGCTCTCATCCGGCAAAGTCACCCTCACCACCTCGCTCGATCCGGTTGGCGCGCCTATCTTCTACCGCAATGTGCCGCTGATGCTTTCGCCGCTGGGCGACAAGGGCCCCATCACGCCGCTGCCGCCCTCGGCGCTGCCTCTGATCAAATGGCAGTTGCGCGACATCTCCAAGCCCGAGAGCCACACCGTGATGGAGAATCTGCCCACCTGCGCCAACTGCCATTCCTTCTCACGCGACGGCAAGACGCTAGGCATCGACATGGATGGCCCGCGCAACGACAAGGGCCTCTACGCTCTGGTTCCCATCAATAAGCAAATGACCATCACCAACCAGAACATGATCCGCTGGAGCTCCTTCAAGGAGCATCCCGACGCGCTCAGTGAAGAGCCCGTCGTCAAGCGTTTCGGCTTCATGTCGCAGGTCTCGCCAGACGGCCGCTACGTGATCTCCTCCATCGGCCCGCCCGAGTTGAAGAAGACCGACAGCTTCCAGAACCAGCAGATTGCTTTCGCGCCGGGTGTTATCAATCGCCTCTTCAGCGTCAATTATCGCGATATCCTATTCATTCAAGTCTTTTATCCCACACGCGGTATTCTGGCTTTTTACGACAGCGTCGAGAAGAAAATGCGGCCACTACCCGGTGCCGATGACCCGCGGTTCGTACAAACCAGCGCATTCTGGTCGCCGGATGGCAAGTACCTGATCTACAGTCGCGCGGTGGCGCGCGATCCCGTCCTGCCCGGAGTTCCCAAGCCAACCTACGCTAACGATCCCAACGAGACGCAGATCCAATACGACCTCTACAAAATCCCCTTCAACGACGGTAAAGGCGGCGTAGCTGTTCCAGTCGAAGGCGCGTCCGGCAACGGCATGAGCAACGACTTCCCCAAAGTCTCGCCCGATGGCCGCTGGATCGTCTTCGTCCAAAACAAAAACGGTCTGCTGATGCGCCCTGACAGCAAACTCTGGATGGTGCCCTTCAATGGAGGCAAGCCGCGCCTCATGACATGCAACACCTGGCGCATGAACTCCTGGCACAGCTTCTCGCCCAACGGCCGCTGGCTGGCGTTTTCCTCCAAGGCGCGCTCGGCCTACACGCAGCTGATGCTCACCCACATCGACGAAAACGGCAACGACTCGCCGGCGGTAATGGTTGAGAACACGGCCGCCGCCAATCGCGCCATCAACATTCCGGAGTTCGTGAATTTGCCGCCGGATGGCATCGAGCATATCGATCCCCAGGCAACTGAGTTTTACCGCCTGTTCAACCAGGCTTATGAGTTCATGGAGAGCAACCGGGTTCCTGAAGCCATTCAAGCCATGAGCGCTGCTATCCGTCAGGATCCGGACGATGCACTGGCGCATTACAGCCTTGCCTCCGCCCTGACGGCCAACAATCAGGAGGCCGAAGCGTTACCCGAGTATCGCAAAGCCAGCGCGCTGAACCCAAACAACGCAACATGGCTCGACCATTTGGCCGTCTCTTTAGCCGATAACGGCTTGTCTGACGAGGCCGCTGACGCATGGCGCAAGTCCATCGCCATTCAACCCAACGATCCCGGCGCCGAGACCGACCTGGGCACCGTGCTGGTTGAAAGAGGCCACACTCAAGAGGGCTTCGTGCACCTGCAAAAGGCCATCGATCTGGCGCCGAATCTTCCCGACGGTCACAATCATCTTGGCCAGGCTCTGCAAAAGGTTGGCCGTTTCGATGAAGCGATCGCGCAATTCCAGAAAGCCATTGCGCTGCTGCCCACAGATGCCGAGTTCAGCTTCAATCTCGGCTTTGTGCTTGAGGCGAAAGGAGATTTCGCCGGTGCTGTCGCTCCTTTGCAAAAATCTGTCGAGCTCAGTGAAAGTAAAAATTGGCGCTGCCTTGCCGAGTTAGCCAACTCCTATGATAAGATTGGCCATCGCGCCGAGGCGATCGATGCCGCGGCGAAGGCCCTCGACCTGGCCGTTCAAGACCACAACGACGATCTGGCAAAAAGTCTGCGCGAAATCCTCGACCGCTACCGGCAAGAGAGCGGCAAGGCGCAATCCCAATAGCACACCGTCCGCAATGTGAGCCGGAGCAAGACGCAAGCTGTACCGAAATTGCGGCACGTAGAACGCGGGCTTCACTCTCAGTGCAAGATCTCGATTCACGCGCAGACAGAGGATGTTCTCCCCCCGCCGCACTCGTGGCTCCGAGCCCTTCCCCGACCGCACAAGCCCATGCACTGAAACAGCTCTTTGAAAGATCACATGCCCCGAATCGCCATCGGCGGAGTCGCGGGCGGGTACGCCGAAAGCTTCCAGGAGGTTCTGATTCCCATGAGAGGCAAGATTCGGTCTTCGCTCCTGTTTTGTGCGCTCTTCTGTGCACTTCTTCTCCATGCACAGCCAACGCCGTTAGCGCCCTCAACGCCAACCCTCAAGCTGAATTCGCGGCTGGTTTATGTGGATGTGGTGGTGCGCGACCCGCATGGCCGCTTTGTTCATGGCCTCACCCAGCAGGACTTCCAGCTCCTTGAGGACGGCAAGCCCCAGCCGCTCGACTTCTTTGAGCCGCATATCTTCGACTCCGGTGCCGCCCCGCCCGTCACCCAGCCCGCGCCGCCCGCTGAAAAGCTCACCTTCTCCAACGTCGATCAGCGAGGTGTGGACTCAGGCGCAATCAATATCCTGCTCTTCGACCTGCTCAATACGCCGGTCGGCGAGCAGATCTATGCCCGCCGCCAGATGATGAAATTCCTGCGCGATCTGCCTCCAGGCCAGCGGGTAGCTCTCTTTGTCCTCAGCGGACAATTGTTGATGCTGCAAAACTTCACGGGGAGTTCCGACCAGCTAGCCTTGGCGGCAAAGATGTTAGACCCCAAGGACTTCCACGTCCTGCGCCCGCGGGATCTGAAAGAGTTGGAGGCAGATAACCTTCAGCGTCTATTCGACCTGATGCTCAGAAGCGACCCCGGCGGCATCATCGACCGCTTTGCCCGTGACCTGGGCCGCGACGACGCCATCAGCACCGACATTCGCGCCCGTATAACGATTGCGGCCTTTGCTCAGTTGGCGCGCGCCACCAGCGGTTATCCGGGGCGCAAGAACCTGCTCTGGTTTTCAGCCAGCTTCCCCCTTGCCGTCGGCGCCTGGATGGAAAACAACCTTACACCATACGAAGGCGAAGACGTGGCACACTCCCAAGCAGATCTCATGCGAACCAGAGAAACCGCCAATCTGATGGCCAACGCGCAGATCGTGGTCTATCCCATCAGTGTGCTCGGTATGCAGACTGAGGGCATTGGAGCAGAGTCCAACGGTAACTCGGCGTTCAACGCCATCGGACGCCGCATGGGAACAGATCGCGAAGGCCAGTTCACCGGCCGCCAGCTCAACCAATTCGCAATGAATGACATTGCGCAGCAGACCGGCGGCAAGGCCTTCTATGACACCAACGACATGGCCGGTGCGCTCAAGCAAGGAATCCAGGAGGGCTCAAACTACTACACCCTCGCCTATCGTCCGAGCAATCCCAAGTGGAATGGAAGTTTTCGCAAAATTCACGTCAACGCGGCAAAAGACAATCTCACGCTCACGTATCGCCGCGGCTACTACGCGCTGCCTGAAGCGCTGCCTTCCGGCGATACCGCTCAGGAGTTGCTGGGCGCTCTGCAGCCCAGAATCCCCAACGCCACCATGCTCCGCCTCAATGCCAAAGTCGCGCCGCCCGACGAAATGCATCCCAAGCTGCAAGTAACAGCCAGCATTGATGCCTCCAATGTGAACTTCACCACCGATGAAACCGGCCACCGACGCGCCCAGCTTCTCGTCCTGCTGCTGGCCTTCAATGACGGCCCAAAACAAACCGACGCTCCGTTGCAAAGCTCCGGCATGTTGAACATCGATCTCGATGCCCAGCGCTACCAGACTGTCATCGAGCACGGCATAGCCTTCCAGTTGGCGCTGCCAGTACCGTCTGGAAAATACCGCCTGCGCCTGGGCGTCAGTGACACCAGCAACCACCATATCGGCACACTCGACATGCCCGTCAACCTGGCCGAAGAGAGCGCCCAGATCCGTTGAAAGATCCGGCTCCGGATGCCAGCTTTTTTGGAAAGCTGACGCGGAATTTCTCAATTCGATCCGCATCTCACCTCGTGAATTGCCGTCTCATCCCCTTGTGACATCAGTCACTCTGGCCGTCACCGCCGGCTGCTAGGCTGTTAGGTATCGAGCGCTTTCCCCTCGCGAGGCATTTCCATGAGCGAACCAACCGGCAAATCCCCTCTCAGCCCTGAGCAGTTGGCCAGAATGAACGCCTACTGGCGCGCCGCCAATTATCTCTCCGTCGGCCAGATCTATCTGAAGGACAACCCGCTGCTAGAGCGTCCGCTCACCATCGACGACGTGAAGCCGCGCCTGCTGGGCCACTGGGGCACCACGCCCGGCCTCAACTTTCTCTATGTGCATTGGAATCGCCTGATCCGCGAGCGCGACCTCAATATGCTTTACATCATTGGTCCCGGCCATGGCGGACCGGGCCTCGTTGCCAACACCTACCTTGAAGGCTCCTACTCGGAGATGTATCCGCACATCGAGCAGAACGCGGACGGCATCAAGCGGCTATTTCGACAATTCAGTTGGCCCTACGGCATTCCCAGCCACGTTGCGCCCGAGACGCCCGGCTCCATTCACGAAGGCGGCGAACTGGGCTATTCGCTGGTTCATGCCTACGGCGCGGCCTTCGACAATCCCAATCTCATCGTCGCCTGCGTTGTGGGCGACGGCGAGGCCGAGACCGGCCCCCTGGCCACAAGCTGGCACGGAAACAAATTCCTCAACCCCGCCACCGACGGCGTCGTACTGCCCATCCTGCATTTAAACGGCTACAAGATCGCCAACCCCACGGTGCTGGCGCGCATTCCGCATGAGGAGTTGGAAAGCCTGATGCGCGGCTACGGTTATGAGCCCTTCACGCTTGAGGGCGACGACCCGGAGACGATGCATCAGCAGGCCGCGGCCGTCTTTGACACTATCTTCGACCGCATCGCCGCGATTCAGAAGTCGGCCCGCGAAGCAATGGCCAAGGGCGAGGCTATCGTTCGTCCGGCTTGGCCGATGCTGATTATGCGCACCCCCAAGGGCTGGACCGGACCGAAGTTTGTGGATGGCAAGCCGGTCGAGGGCACCTGGCGCGCACATCAGGTTCCATTCAGTGAACTGCGCGAAAAACCCGATCACCTGCGCTTGCTTGAAGAGTGGATGAAGAGCTACAAGCCCGAGGAACTCTTCGACGAGAAAGGCGCATTCCGCACCGAACTGGCCGAAATCGCACCCAAGGGACGCCGTCGCATGGGCATGAACGCCCACGCCAACGGCGGCCTTCTCTTGCAGCCGCTCAAGATGCCCAGCTTCCGCGATTTCGCCGTCAAAATTGAAGGCCGTGGCTCTCAAGATGTTGAATCCACCCGCGTCCTCGGCCAGTTTCTGCATGGCGTCATGGAGGCCAACAAGGAGCAGAAAAACTTCCGCGTCTTCGGTCCCGATGAGACCGCCTCCAACCGCCTTCAGGACGTGATTACCGGAACCGGCAAGGAGTGGATGGCCAAGGTGCTGCCCGTCGATGAGAACCTCTCGCAAACCGGCCGCGTCATGGAGATCCTCAGTGAACATTGCTGCCAGGGCTGGCTCGAAGGCTATCTGCTCACCGGCCGCCACGGCTTCTTCAGTTGTTATGAGGCCTTCATTCACATCATCGACTCCATGGCCAATCAACACGCCAAGTGGCTCAAGGTGACGCGGCAGATTCCCTGGCGCAAACCCATTGCGTCTCTGAATTATCTGCTCTCTTCACTGGTTTGGCGGCAGGACCATAATGGTTTCAGCCATCAGGACCCCGGTTTTATCGACCACCTCGTCAACAAAAAAGCAGAAGTGGTGCGCGTCTATCTTCCGCCCGACGCCAACACGCTGCTCTCAGTGGGCGACCACTGCCTGCGCAGCAAGAATTACATCAATCTGATCGTCGCCGGCAAGCAACCCGCGCCGCAGTGGCTCACCATCGATGAGGCCGTTGCGCATTGCACCGTCGGCCTCGGTGTCTGGAAGTGGGCCTCGAATGACGAAGGCTCACCCGACGTGGTGCTGGCCTGCTCGGGCGATGTGCCAACGCTGGAAACACTGGCCTCCGTGGTTCTGCTGCGTACACTCGCTCCCGATCTCAAAGTCCGCGTTGTCAATGTGGTGGACCTGATGGCGCTTCAGCCGCCCTCCGAGCATCCGCACGGCCTGGCCGACGAAGACTATGACCGCATCTTTCCGCCCAAGACGCCCACGGTCTTTGCCTTCCACGGCTATCCCTGGCTCATTCACCGGCTCTCTTACCGGCGTCACAATCACGACAACCTTCATGTGCGCGGCTACAAGGAAGAGGGCACCACGACCACGCCCTTCGATATGTGCGTACTGAATAACATTGACCGCTACCAATTAACTTTGGACGCCATCAAGCGTGTGCCGAGGCTCAGCGGCCAGGCTGATGCCGCCGAGCAGTGGTACTCCGAGGCAATTCAGCGGCACAAACTCTATGTGGCTGAAAATGGCGACGACTTGCCGGAGATTCGCGACTGGCGCTGGCCGCAAAGCGAATCGACCAATTAACTGGGTGCCCCAGGTCTCGATTTTGAGACCTGGGGATCTTTTTCTAATCAATGGTGAATCAACTTTGCAAGTAACTGGAGACGGATCATGAAATTGAGATTGTTTGCGTTGCTTCTTTGTCTCTCCTTTGCCGCTGCAGCAATGGCCAAGGAAACCGAGTTACCTGATTCCTGCGGCGACCCCAACACGAAATTCGAGGTCACAACCCACGAGAGTTCGACCGCACTGCCTGCGCCTGATGCCGGCAAAGCCTTGATTGTATTTCTCGAACCGAATGAGGAGGCTTGCTTGGGATGCTACACTCAAAGGTTTGCCATGGACGGCCAATGGGTTGGCGCAACCAAAAAACACTCCTACTTCACTTTGCAAGTGGAACCCGGGCAACATCATTTCTGCTCTACAGGCGTAATGCGGAACACCATAGCGATTCGCTCATTTGAAGTAAAAGCCGGCGGAACCTACTTTCTCCAAGCTAGATGGATTGCACGTGGAGGTGGCGCCACTTCCGCTTATGGTGGCCCCGAAACCGAGGAAGAGCACGATTCTCAGGTTGTTCCCGGAGGGAGAAGCGCTCTTCTCTATGGTATGTCTTTGCTGGATGAGGAGAAAGGCAGGTACCTGATCAAAAGCTATGAAGTGGCGGAATTCAAAAAGAAATAAATCATCCGTCGATTCCTGATGAAGGGTACGGGCTTTAGCCCGTACATCAAAGGTGGTAATCGTTCCGGGCTTTAGCCCCTGAGGGATGTCATTATAGAGGCTTGCATTCCCTCGGTGGCTAAAGCCAAGAATCGAAATCGGTGTTCAATGTACGGGCTAAAGCCCCTACCCTTCAAGCTAAAGCCCGTACCCCTCATGACTTGTTTTTAATCGGATTCCCGTTTACCGGAATTACTGAATTGTTATTACTGCTGACTAACTCAGCCCCAACCTCAAAGGATTTTACGAATGTCTTCTTTGCCCGTACTGGTTTTGAACAGCGGTTCTTCTTCGATCAAATTTTCCGTCTACGAGGCCGGCGACGGCCAGCGCGACAAGCTCTTCGAGGGCGCGGTGGACGGCATCGGCACCGATCTGGGCAAGTTCTGGATCAAGGACTCCGAGGGCAAGAAGCTCGTCGATCAGACGCCTGCCCTGCCCACGCGCGCTGTGGCCTTCAAGCTGGTGGCCGACGCGCTGCACTCCGGCGACTTTCCCGCGCCCGTCGCCATCGGCCATCGCATGGTCTGCGGCGGACCGACGGTGCAGGAGAACCAGCTCATCACCCCCGAGCTGATTGATGAGATGGAAAAGTACACCGCCTTTGCGCCGCTGCACACGCCCATCGCCTGCTATATCATGCGTGAGTCGCTGCGCCTTTTTACAGGTGTGCCCAACTTCGTCTGTCTCGATTCCTACTTTCATCGCACCATGCCGGAAGTAGTGACTCATATGCCCATCCCCGAAGAGTATTCGGCTATGGGCGTACGCCGCTACGGCGCGCATGGAATCTCCTACGAGTCGATCGTCTTCCAGTTGCAGCCCAACCTGCCCAAGCGCCTCATCGTCGCGCACCTGGGCAACGGCGCATCCATCTCCGCCATCCGCAACGGCGAGTGCCTGGACACTTCGATGGGCCTCACGCCCACCGGCGGCATCATCAGCGGCACGCGGACAGGCGACATCGATCCCGGCGTGCTCTTGTTTATTCTGCGCAAGATTGCCGAGACCGCGTCCAGCGCCGCCGATGCAGCCGACAAGCTGGAAGCCGTCGCCAGCAAGAAAGCCGGCCTGCTCGGCGTCAGCAATCTCTCCAACGACATGCGCGACCTGCGCACCGCCATCAACGAAGGCAATGCCAAAGCTAAACTCGCGGTAGACAAGTTCACCTGGTCCATCGCCAAGTGGATCGGCAGTTATGTGGCTGAATTGGGCGGCCTCGATATGCTCGTCTTCACCGGCGGCATCGGCGAAAACGACATCGACTCCCGCGCTGAAATCTGCGCAGGGTTGAGCGCTCTGGGCATTGTGCTTGATCCCGTCCGCAACAACGTGCGTGGCGCCGCGCTCATCTCCAGCGAGCACTCGCCCGTTAAGGTACGGGTCATACCGCCCGCGGAAGATCTGATGATTGTGAATCACGTCGTGCGGCTGCTGGGAGATTAAGGCGCTTCCTTCAAAAGTCCGGCCAACGCGATGGAAACAGCCGCTACGGCCAATCCGGCCAGCACGTCGATGCCGTAATGCCATCCGGTGGTGATGGTTGAGATGCAAATCAACGCGGTCAGTATCCACAATCCAAGACGCAAGCGGCGGAAGGCGCCAAGGGCCACCGCCGCCAGAATGGCCAGCGCAACATGAAACGAAGGAAATGAAACGATGGCGGCATCTTTCAGATCCACTGCGAGCGGTACGCTGGACTTCAGGCGGAGCAAGTAGGCGGTGATGTTGACCTGTTCCCTGGACGGCGCGATATTCTCGGTGATCCAAGGTCCAGCCGCCGGCCAAAGCGCAAAGAGCACTGCGGTGAATATCGCGGCCAGCGAGGTTCCCAGCACAAAGCGGCGGGCGGCGTGGGTATGTCCAAAAAATGGCAGCGCCAAAAGCGCAACAATGACCAGTGGACCAAGCAGCAGATAGGAAAGAGCGAAAATCAGTTGTACCGCCGGCGCATGCGCGGTGAGATGAACAAAGAATTCCGTCGAGAAATGCATCTTCCCGTCTATCATGCATAAACTGTGATCGACCAGCGGGCGCGGAGATCTGCCCGCAATAAAAATCAGCGCCGAGAGAACATTATTCACCAGCACGGCCCAAATACCCACTTCAACTGAATCGATGAGGCGAGGCAACGGGCGCAGAATGCAATAGAACCAGCAGGCGAGAAGCAGCATTGCTCCAAACCAAATATCCAGAAACACCGACCATCCGGTCAGATGCACGGCACTGGCAAACACCAAATCGAGAAGCAGCAGCGCCGCCAAAAGAACGCCCATCAGGATGTTGAATGGAGTGGCGAACCGCTTCCATGTCAGGTCGGAAAGAAGGGATTTCGCCCAGGAAGGCGTTGCGTGGATCTTCATAAGAATCTGGGAATCATCATAGCAGCCGCCGACAAATTCATTGCTTATGCCTCGGCAGGGCCAGTATCTTCAATTTCTTTCCCAGCTTGGCAAACTCTGGATCGGCGGTCACCAGCGTAGCATTAGTGCGCATCGCCAGTTCCGCAGCGAAGCAATCCGCGTAGCCCAACTTATAAATAAACTTCAATGCCGCAGATGCATCGGCTTGTTCTTCGGTGATTTCGACCGATTCAATTGAACGCGTTAGGGCCTGCAAAGTTTTAGTCGCCTCCAGTAGCCCCGCGTGTCTGGCCAAGTGGTATAGCACTTCTCCACGATTGATGACAGAAATCGACAAATGCGCATTTCCTCGGCGCGCCTGCGCAAAGATGTCATCGAGCCTTTCAATTCCAGGCCCCTGGTTCAGATAGCGCGTGACGGCGTTGGTATCCAATACATACTGCTTCACATTGCCTCCAGCCGCTCATCCCACTTGCGGCGCTCTTCCAGAAGATCCGCTTCCAGGTCATATTGAGCGAATTTGCCGCGAAGCGCTAGAAGCTCATCATAAGCGTTCGGAGTAAGCGTAATCTCTCCGTTCCTTTCATTTACGGCAACACGTGTTCCACCTGTTATCTTCAATTTCTTGCGTATGGTAGCTGGAATTACCACTTGCCCCTTCGAGCTGACTGTTGCCATCTGGCCCATAACGTCTTACCTCCTGGTAAGACGATTGTACGCCCGATGCAACTCAAAACTCAAAACAGCCCCCGCTTGTTCTACACTGATGGGTTCCATCCGGAGTCTTCAAACATGTCTGCAACTGCCGTTTCCGTCGCCGCTCAACGCCTGCCCTCGCCCGCCCTGCGCCGCTTTGCCTGGGCCGTTCTGGCTTACTTCATCGCCGTGATTCTGTGGGGCACATTGGTCCGCGCTACCGGCTCCGGCGCCGGCTGCGGCGGCCATTGGCCGCTCTGCAACGGCACAGTAATGCAGCGCTCGGCCAGCATTGAAACCTTGATCGAGCTTACCCACCGCATCACCAGCGGCCTCTCGCTTTTCGCGGTCGTGGGCTTGCTAGTGTGGACGTTTACCGGAACAGTCCGCGGGCATCTGGCGCGCGCGGCTGCCGTTGTTTCAGTCGCCTTCACGCTGATCGAGGCTTTGCTCGGAGCGCTGCTGGTCAAGCTCGGCTACACGGCCCAGAGCCCGGCGCCAATGCGGCCAGCCTTCCTCGCGCTGCATCTCGCCAATACGCTGCTGCTTGTGGCCGCGCTCACGCTCACCGCTCACCTGCTCAGCCGTACTCGCGGCTACATGCGCGGCAGTGTGCGGCTGGCCGCGCCCTTCGGAGCCGTGGCAACTGTAATTGTGGTCATGATTGTCGGCGTCACCGGCTCGCTGGCCGCGCTCGGCGACATGCTCTTCCCGGCCTCGTCTCTAGGCATGGCGCTGGCCCAGGATTTCTCTACCACCAGCGAGTGGCTGGTGCGCTGGCGCTGGACCCATCCCGGCATCGCCTTTGCCGCCAGCTTCTTCCTGATCTGGGTGCTCATACACGCGGCACGGCGAAAGACGCAGTGGGATAATCGCGGCCTCTCAGCGCTGGTGCTGCTGCTGCTCGCCGCCGTCTACACGCTGGGTCTGCTGGATGTGATTCTGCTGGCTCCGTTGTGGGTGCAGGTAGCGCATCTGCTGGCCGCCGATTCGCTCTGGGCCGCGCTGGTAGTTCTGACGGCGAGGCTGACGCTGGAGCCGGTTGACGCAGGGACTAGGGACTATTGATCCGGCCCGTTAATAGTGTCAAAGTATCCCATCCATTCCGCAAAGAACGCAGAATGGATGGGGCACCCAGATCACAGTATTTATGGGCCGGATCAACAGGGAACAGGGAATAGGGAACAGGGGTTCATTGCCGCGATAAGCAAATTGCCGCGCGAAAAACTCTATCGGTTCGCCGCAGCCGCCTTTGCCTGCGCGCCGCCCACCGCGTCGATCGCCTTGTAGGTCTCCATGTTACGCAGAATCGCCTCAACGTAGCCGCGCGTCTCGGTGAATGGAATCGATTCCACAAACTCGTCGATGCCCTGATACGGTCCCGCCGCCTCCCACTCCTCCACGCGACTGTCTCCAGCGTCGTATGCGGCCAGCGCGTACTCGGTGACGCCGCCAAACTTGTCCAGCGTCTGGCGCAGATAGCGCGTCCCGAGGCGGATATTGGTCACAGGATCGAAGAGCATGTAGCTTTCAAAGTGGCTCATGCCTTCCTGGTGCGCCATCGACTTGCCCACCGACGGCAGCATCTGCATCAGCCCGCAGGCGTTGGCCTTGGAGACAGCCGCGGGATTGAACTCCGACTCCTGGCGGATCAACGAGGCCACCAGATAAGGATCGAGATTGTTCTTGGCCGCTTCTGTGGTGATCGTCGCCCACCATGGCTCGGGAAAAAGAATGCGCCAGTAAGCCATCGGAATCGATTTAACCGACGCACTCGCGGCCGACGGAAGAGCATGCTTCAGTGAGCGCATGGCTCGGTAATATTCGCCATACGAGGAGTAAATCTGCGCCTCGGCCAGCGCGCTCCACGAGGAGGAATCCGGATCGGCGGCAATCTCCTGCGCAATATAGTCGTTCAGCCCGGCGTTGGCCAGCAGTCGCGCTTTGGCCAGATGCGGGCTGTCAGCGGGAAAGCTCTCTTGCAGCACCGGAACGGGAGGCGGCTGAAACTGATCGAGTTGCTGCTGGCGAACGAACGGAGCATTACTGAGAGCGGCCAGCCTTTCCCGCGCCATCTGCGCATAAAAGAAATGCTGATAAGCGCGAACGATGGCGCGATAGTTGGCTGCTGCCTGGGCTGGCTTGTGATCCTGCGACTCATAGAGCCGCCCGCGCCAATAGATCGCCGAAACGGTCTCCGGCGCTGTTGGATAGAGGCGAATCTGCTCGTCTAAAAGCCGCTCGGCATCCGCGTAAAGCCCTTGCCGGTAACTCAGCCATCCAGCCTTCCAATGCGCCGCGGATGCGTTTTTGCTGGATGGAAAATGCGTTGCGAGATAGGAATAATACTCCACCGCCGGCGCATACTCGCGGCGCAGCAGATACATGTTGCCGCTGGAGAAAAGCGCCTCGGCCAGCCACTGGCTCTGCGGAAAGCGCGACTCCATCTCAGCCACAATGCGCCGCTGATTTTCCAGATCGTCGCGGTTGCGGGCCAACTCCATCAGAAGATAAAGCCGCCGCGCGCCATTCTCGTTTGGCGAATCGGGCAGCGCCGCAGCCTCGGATTCGGTCAGCCGTTTCAGCTTCAAATCGCAGGCCGCCGCGGCCACCGTAAAGCTCTCTCGGCTGACGGCGTCAAGGCTCGATTGCCGGGCCAGCGCGCGGTACTGCTCGCTGGCGTCCTCGTAGCGGCCGGCATTCCAATAGGCATCGCCCAGGCTGCGCAGTTCCGCAGTCGTGAGGCTGGTTTCCGCGCCCATCGCTGTCAGTTTGGCTCGCGCAATCTCCGCCTCGCCGGTCAGCGGATGCGCCAGCAGCAACTGCTTGTATAAACTCTCAGCCCGCGATTCCTCGCCCAGCGCAAGGGCTACCTGGCCCTGTGCCAACTGATAGCCGGGACGGCTCGCGGCCTCTGTTCCCGCAGCCGCCGCCAGCGCCTGCTGCGCGCCCGCCGCGTCCTTCAGCGCCAGCAGAACATTGGCCTCCAACTCCGGCGCTTGCACTACAAATATGCTCTCCGGATAGCGATCGGCAAAGCCGTGCAGCAGCGCCTTGGCCGCTGCCTCATCGCCCGCTTCATGATTGGCGCGCGCACCCAGAA
>Ga0302320_10009385_pt1 | contig 21056 bp, 18 predicted proteins | sample Bog_T0_3_FD_202130 | JGI IMG/M metagenome (GOLD analysis project Ga0302320, IMG submission 202130) | Peat permafrost microbial communities from Stordalen Mire near Abisko, Sweden - Bog_T0_3 | ecosystem: Environmental > Terrestrial > Soil > Wetlands > Peat | place: Sweden: Abisko, Stordalen Mire...
GGCCGAAAGCATTGAAAATCGAACGATCAAGCTTCTCGAATATCTGCAGCGAGAACATCCAGATCAGAACTGGGGTCAGTTTCTTGATGGGGGCAACATCCGTTGGGAAAAAGTCGCAGTGGCCGGCCAGTCACAAGGTGGCGGCCACGCCGCGATAATCGCAACCCGTTACCTTGTGGCGCGGGTCCTATGCTTCGGGGCGCCGAAAGACTTCAGCTTCTACTTTCAAGAACCCGCAAAGTGGTATGAATCATCCGTCACGCCACTTAGCCATTACTTCGCATTCAACAACACGCAGGACAAGCAGGGATGCGACTACGGGCAATTGCTCCAGAACTTGCAACTGCTTGGCCTAGATAGGGTGGGCGGCATTGCCAGCGTGGACAAAGAGTCACGCCCATTTCACCATGCACATGTGCTATTTACCAGTTGGCCGGGAACACCGACTGATAGTAAGACCGCTCATGGCTCGATTATCCGTGACACCCTGCTGAACGAGCACGGGGTGCCGCTTTTTCGGCCTGTCTGGCAATACATGCTAAATTCACCGACGGACTGAGGGGTAGCACCCGGAAATCCTGGCGATTGCCTCAAAGGCGGTTTGGTTGCAATCGGAGGCTCGCCTATCATCAGCGTCCAATGCAGAAGGAGAACAAAAGGAAGCTTATGCATCTCGAGCGGATAACGGAGCAAGAGCTTAACGATCTCTGGACGGCAACGGCTCATGAGGGCCTGCTCTGCCAGGAAAGTTTCGCCCGCTTTGAAGCCTGCGGCGAAAAGCAGATCGCCGCCGCGGTACGCGGCCTGGTGCCAAGCCGAAGGGACAACATTGCCGCCTACGGAGCTTATGCGGAATTCCTGCGCCATCTTTGCGAGGTCTACAAGGCCCTAATCAAGATTGAGAAACATCTCGGTCGCATCCCTATGGACGGACAATTCGATCCCTGGCTGCGCGTCGAAACCGCGCGCCTTATGAAGGGCCGTCTCCTCGACATCAAAAACGGTATCGCGCCCAGCTGGGAGAATGCCGCCTCTATATACGAAATGGCCGTGCCCGAGAACTTTCCAGAGGACTTGCGGGAAGTCCGCAACCGCACCGACCACGTGGGCCACGAACGGGCGAATCCAGCGGCGGCCAACCAGCCGACGCTGAAGGAGTTTTACCAGAGATACCACGTTCCTTTTGTCCATGTCCTCTTTCGTCAGATTCGTTCGGGCTACTTGGAACAGAATACACGAACGGCCAATTGGGACGCCATCGAGGGGTTCACGGTCCTCGCCGGCGCCCTCGTGACCGACGAGCTGAGGCAGCTGTTTATGCTGTCCGACGGCAAGGTTACGGAGCAATACGCTCTTCTGTTTTGCGATCGGGAGAACTTGGGGCGGTGGATCGAAAACGGATTGATCACGCGCAACCCGGCGGGGCCATCCTACGAGCTGACCGAGAAGGGGCGGCGTAGCCTTGAAAATCGAAGGTAACGTACGGCACTCGAGCTGAAAGGGACACGGCATTACCGGCTAGGTCGCTTCAACGCACCGATACCTCAACCTCGGTGGGTTGGCGGACTCGACGACCGTTGCTCCATCCAGCTTGTGATCACCCCAGGTTGTGTCTAGTCTTTCGGCACAATGATCACCTCCAAACTCAAGCAACTCGATGCTGTCCGCGCCAAACTCGCCCACCTTGAACAGACCGTCGAAACCGAACTCCGCCAGGAACTGGCCGTGCTCCACAAGCAGTATGGCTTTTCCGATCTGAAGTCGTTCTTCAAGGCCGTTAGAGCCGCTACGGGCAGTGGCATTCAGGCACCGAGCCGCAAGGTCGGGCGGCCGAAGAAGGCGGCTGCAGCTCCGAAGACCCGCAAGCGGGCCAAGATCACCGCCGCCATCCGCGCCCGGGTGAAGAAGCTTGTTCAGGCTGGCAAGTCGGGCTCGAAGATCGCCAAGGCTGTGGGGATTTCGCTGCCCAGCGTGCAAAACATCAAGAAGGCGGCCGGCCTCGTGAAGAGCCGCAAGCCCGAACCGGGGAAGGCGCCGGTTAAAAAGAAGGTGGCCAAGAAGCGGGCGGCAAAGAAGGCTCCTGTACAGACCGCTCCTGCTCCCGCCGCTGCGCAGCCGTCTGCTGTTGCTACGGGCGAATAGCGTTGGCGGCCGGAAACTGGACGCGCGTGCGCAACATGCTGGTCGTACGTGCCATCCTGCCAAAACGATATTATTGCGAGCGTTCGCGTATTTTCCTTAGCCGAGTCATGTGTCCGGACTGCGGCTCCTATACCGCCGATCCTACTTCTCAGTGCGATTGCCAGTAGTTCCAGATACTTTTGAATTCTTCGACCCAGAAGGTCGTAGGGTCTGGAATATTCCGGCCCCAATATTTCGCTAGCCGGTAAAAGCCTTTTCCGGGCTGCATGTCCCCATACTTATGAATCACCAATACGGACAGGAGGCCTCGTCCTGCAGCTTCCTCATCTGATGCCAAGGTGCCGAGGAGCGCAAAGAACCGCTCGTCATCGTAGGCGAAGTAAATCGTCGTAAGCTGAGCGGCTAAATCGGAATAGGTGATGAACGACCGCGTTCGCGCCTTCGCGACTAGTATTGCGCAGGCCTCATCCTTGGCTGCCTGCCAAGTCTTTTCCGAAAAACCGAAGCAGTTCAGTTGCGCCGCTTGAACGTATTGTGGAGATGCGGTCGAGCCGCTGGGCTGTCTCGCTTTGCTGGGCTTATTCGATATTGTCATCTCAGCAGGGCGCCTTCAGCCGCTAGATTCGGCCTTGTCGCTGGGAGAGTCCTGATCGGCTTTAACTCGGCCTGGCTTGGGCTCGGTCGGCGTCGGCCGCGGCATTTGACTCATGTTTGCGATCATGTTCGCCTGCAGCCGGGCGGACTCATCCACGCTGAGGAAGTCCACCCGTCCGTTCGGCAGGCGACGAACGTGTTCCAGCCCTTCGAGTGAATGCAGGAGATGCGGGGAGATATGGATCTCCTTCAATTCGAACTTCCGGTGAAGGAGATAAACATTGCGCTCGAATTCTGCGCGGGTGTTTGGTTGCGGCATCGATTGCATGGAATCAAAGGAGTTGATTACCCTGTTCGTCGAACATCCCACGGCAATTACCGTTTGTCCAGATCGTCCAAGCCAGCTTCTTTCCGGGAGGCAGCTTCAAGGCGGGCGCCCGGATCGCAAGCATGCAACCCTCCTCAACGGGAACGCCGAAGTGGCGGAGCTGATGTCTGCGGGCGTACCGCCAGGTCTGACGGAGAAAGTCGCTAGCAGACGCCCCCGTTTGCTTCACGAACTGTGGCAGCGGCAGCGATGGTGTAAACTGTCCAAAATACACGGACTCGAGTACGAGCCGACTGCAGGTCTCCTGGGGGCCGCCGTCGGGTGCAAGCTCCGGCGGTTGGGAGGATCCGAATGAGCTTAGTAGCTTTGGCGGGAAGAGCGCGCGATGTCTAAGGCTGCTTACGACCTGAAAGGCCACGATCTCGACGAAGCGACGGACATTCTGCGGGTCCAAATAGCCGGCGTGCAAATTCAGGAGAATGTGATCGGCATCGACGAACGTGCCAGTGAAATCCATCTTTACGAGTGCGGCCAGCAGACGCGTCATGAATTTGTTCCGGCCGGGCCGCAGGAAAATGTCCGGCAGGCTGGGGTTCGACACCCGCGAGAGCGCCTCTACCTGTTCAAGTTGGTCGCGACCGACGAATGTGCTTAGGGCGAGATTTAAGGCAGTCCGTACTCGGGCTTCCCATCGGTTGTGCGTCTTTTCACGGTATTCGCGGAAGCCATCGGATACGGCCCCCTCCAGGGCCCAGATCTCGTCGACTGAAAATGGCGCACAGATCATCCCTATTTCCCGGTGAAATGCGGCGAGGACATCGGGCCCGGCAAGGCGGATCTCTTCAAGCGCTTCCCACGTCGGCCGTATTCTTTGCGCCCAGGGCGGCAGGGGCGCTCGATCCGGCGGGCACGGCCGATCACGGCGCGCGGCCAACGCGCGGTCAATTTCTGCGGCCGCGACCCTGGCGGAATCCGATCCCGCCGCTTCCGCGCGTGTGGCGATTTTCAAGAGCATAGCCACACGAGCCGCATGCGCGCCGCCGCGAAGGAAGGCATCGAGATCGAGCGCGGGCAAAAGTCGCTCCCAGGTCGCGGCCGGATCGCGACTGGAGACATGATCCAGAAGCGTCGCCAGCACATCTCCGGTAAAGCCGAGCTGGTTCGAGAATGCGATTGGGGCCATCAGCGCCGGCAGATCGGCAATCTCGTCGATGAGCCATGCGATTAGGGTCGCGGCCCGCTGGCGGCGCAGGTCTACCGGGTGGTCGATGAGCCAAAAGAGAAAACGGAGCATCTCGCGATCGCCGTTTTCGGCGGCAACTGCAGTTGCCAGGAACTCGTGGTCGGCGATCTCTGGGTCAGCATTGCCGACCATGTGGCGGATGTGTTCGATGACTTCCATGAGTAACTGGTGCCGTTCCAGCTCGGACATACGTCCTGCCACCTGGACGATCAGATGTCCGGCGATCATCCAAAGAGCAGTATTCTTCTCGGCTAGCACCATCGGGCCGTAATGGCGAATTACGTTGATGGCGTCGCTTTCGCCGTCGCGAATGATGGCCTCCGCCTTCCGGTGCTCCTCGGAGAGGTTATCGGACCAGATATTCCATTCGGCCTTTTGCAGGAAGGCGAGCAGGGCTGCCGCCAGCTCCTTCGCCGCTTGGCGATTGCCGAGGTCTAATTGGGCTTGTGCAGCGGAAAGCTGGCTCGGCGCGAGCTTCATGGCTGACTGGCGCCCAAACACGCCGGGCATGAAGAGGAAGTCATCGGATTGGTCCGCGACCTTATCGCTTTGACGAGGCACTGGGCGCTCCTCTGCCTCGTCTCCGGGGTCAGGAGCTTGGGCAGCCTGCGGGTCGGTCGAAACGTGGGCGAAATGGGGCCGGTAGGCCGGCAGAAGCTTCACATTAAAATGGCGGAGAAACTTTCGCTGCAGCTCCGCGGACGTCTCAGCGATCGCCACCGTCTCCAATCGTCGAACCAGACTTGGAATCTGATCGATCCGAATTGCAGCCTCATTGGCGAGCGCGGCAAACTCCTCGGCGTAATCAGCGGTGTGTCGGCTATCTCCGCAGACGTAAACCTCCAGGACCGCCCAGCGGATCCGCCAGTCGACCAGTTTGGCCTGTCGCACGAGGCTCAGGATGGAGTCCTGTTCCTCCAGCGCGCCGCCCGGGAACCGCCCGCCTTTTTCCGGCGATGGCTTGTCGATTATGCCTGTTCGTGACTCCGCCATCAGCTGCTCGGGATTGCCGCAAGTTTGGCGCTGAAAATATGCGAAAGCCGCGGAAAGCAGGTCTCTCCGTGCGAGCTCTCCAATCAAATCCGACTTCCCGGCACGGACATACCGTTGAAAAGTCATCTCTCCGGATGCGCGCTCAAGGTAGCCGGCAATGCGCTGCAACGCGCCAAGCACGTTGTCGCCTGCCGGCATGTGCTTCAGCGTATCGGTCATCAGCCCGAACTGTCCTTCCTTGTACCAGCTCGGTCCCATCGAGACCGCCAGCATGCGTGTGTAAAGCCGTTCGGCCTCTTCGGTGGCACCGAATGCGGCGTGGAGAGGAATAAGCCGCAGTATGTCGGGGACGAGTTCGCGTCGATTTTCTACCCCCCGCAGGACGTGCTCGCGCCAGACGGCAAGGAGTTTTATTGCCAGTATATTGACCGGCTCGGGCCGTTCCTCGCGGCTGAGTTCCCGCATGACACAGTAGATTGCCTCCCGGAAGCCCTCGGTGTACATTCCCCATTGGTCAGGCGCGGCAGAGAGCAGCCCGCCTAGATGCTCGGGCAGATGCTCCGGGAAGCAATCCACCAAAAGCTCGATCACCTGGCGGTGAAAATACGGCATCAGCTGCTCCGGTATCGCATAGGCATCCTTCCAGGCCACCCTGCGAGCGAGGGTGGGCAGCAGGACATCGAGGACCACCGCCTGCAGGTGGCTGAAACACTTGGCGAGTGAGGCGCTGTCGCCGTCGGCTTTTGCCCGTCGGGCGCGGCCGTCGCACCAGAAAAGCGCCCGAGCAAGTTGCCCGAATGATTCGAACCAGGTCGTCGTGCCAAAATTGGCGGCCTCAGGGGTCGGCGTTGCTTCCAGAAAGGCAGTGGTCCGAAGACTGTTCATGACCTCCGTAAGGTTGGAAAAATCGACATTCACGCCGTTTTGGGCACGCAAGGTCAGATCGGGGGCCGGGCCCTTCGCAGTCCGCGCCATCATCGATTGAATCAGGGATGCGGGTGCGCCGAATCGCACCAGAGAATCGACGACGAGAGGGACTATCTCCGCCTCCATGGGTTGGCCCAGAGCGAGCAATTCGGCAAAATCCTGGAATTTCGCTGCCAGTGTAGAGCGCCGCTTGCTTAGGCTGTACCGGTCCACCCAGGTCTCAAACTGGATCAGCGCCCGGCAAAGCAATGACAGCATAGCCGGCGAAAGCGGCCGTCCCTTCAACATTGGCTTTAGGCTCGCCAGGTCTGTGTAGCAATCGCGGAAGGTGAGAAAGTAACTATTAGAGAGGCAGCGAATCGGCGCCATGACCGCATCGACCATCTGTTGGTCGTCATGGAGCGCATTGCTGCACGCTTCTTCTGCAGCTTTGACGATCCGAAAGAAATCCTTCATCCCTCCTGGACCGCCCGCAAAACGGACCATAAAGATGGCCTGCACATGGAGAGTGCAATAGTGCAGGAACTCCGAGAGCTTGAGAGGGCCTTGGTAGGAATCCTCGAGCCGATCCTGAAACCGGCTCAGCAAATCCAGGGCCTCGTCGCCGAATCCCGCTCGCGCCAAGCTATGTGCTACCACCAATGTCTCCTCCGCTCCAACAATGAGCGACTTGAAGCGGATCAGGTAAGTCAGGGCCGCGTGAGGCCGGGCCAGGGCGATCAACGCTTCCGCCATGAGTGCTGCCGATTGGGCGAAAAGGACGTTGTAGCGGAATTGCACCCGCTGCAGTAGGAGTAAGACCCTGAAGAACTCGGCGGCGGGCCCACGTTCGATCGCGAGGCCCAGGACCTTTTCAATGTCGACCAGCAGTTCCTCGGGTTCGGCGGAAAGCGACACGGCCGCGTCAACCCATGCTTGATCACATGCCGCAATCGCTGCTCCGCGCTCGCTGGCGCTCGCACGGCAGAGGTGATAGACAAGATTCAGGCGGCCGTAGCGCGAATCGGCCTCCAGGCGGCAGAGATTTGCGAGGCGATCGTGGGAGGGTTCCTCGTCCAGCCGGGTCTGCCCGACGGCGAAGGCAGCGAACGATTGATGATAGACCGTGGTGTTCCCGTCCTCCGCCAGCAGGTGGCGGATTTTTGCCAGGGTCACCGTGAGGACGGCTTGCTCGGCGCCGCTGAGTGCTTTAACGAAGAGCGGGACTGCGATGCCCCACCGCAGCCGTGCGAAGAGGGCGATGAGACGGACCGAATCGGCGTCCTGGGCAAGCTTGGCCCAGATCGTCTGGTAGTAGTCCTCAATCGGCCCCGTCAATACGGGAAAATTGTCCAGCGCCTCATCGGCCGGCTGCGCATTGGCATACTCGATGATGTAGTGCAGGTATAGCGGATGGCCGGCGGCCTTGTCGCAAATTCGCCGGACGAGCGCCGGAGTGACCCGTTCACTGGCAAGCCGCGCCTGGCAATATTTTGCACTGGCCGGGAAAGAGAGCGGCGGCAGGTTCAGGACATGCTCCGCCTTGACGCGACCGTCCAGCTGCTGGGCGACGAGGCTGAAATTCGGTGCGGTCAAGATTACGGCCACACATGCCGGGAGCGTGGCCGGCAGAAGACCGATCAAATTGGTCAGCAGCGTGGGATCGGCATCCCGGGCTTCGTTCAAGCCATCGATAAAAATGATGACCTGTTGGGAGCGAGAGCGAGCATACTCCGAGATCTGGTGCAGGATCCGCTCGGTATCCTTGGCCATTTGGGTGTAAGGCCGATTCTCCTTTCTGGCTCCCTGCCCCGTGATCAAGTAGGTCGCGGTGGTGAGAAGCCAGTCAAAGAACACTTCCGGTTGTGCCCGATAGATGACGCTCAGCGAATCGCCCGGGAGATAAAGGCAGTAGGACCCGAACGGGAGCAGACTTGGGTCGGAAGGCTGAAAGGTGCTGCAGAAGGTGGTCTTTCCGAGGCCGTGTCCCCCTTGGAGGAAAAGATAGCAGCCGGGGTTTTTCCTGATGATTTCCTCAAATGGACGCAGGAAGGCTCCGCGGTCCGCAAGAGCCGGCAGCCCTCGCCTGCGCGGCTCTTCCAGCGGTGCCACGCCGTGTGCCTTCAGGAATTCGGCCAACGCATGAATGGTGATGGCGCCGAGAGTGCCGGCGGAGCGGTACCGCAGCATTCCCACCGCGGCTCCGTCGACCTCGACCGCGCCGCCCGAGTAGCCGCGGTAGTTGGCGATGGCGGTGTCAAGATCTACGGTGACGTCGAGGTCGATACGCGCCTTGGGACTTGCCAGGACATGATCGATCCTGCCAGTTACCCGATGTCCGATCTCAAACTTGCCGGCCGGAAAGCCGAATGAGCGCCACTCGCTGCCTTCGCGTGGCTTGGGGGCCTGGAGGGGAATGGCGGGAGCCTCGAAAGGCTGCTCAAAGCGGACCAGGCATGCGTCAAATTCCTCCGAGTGGCCGAGTATCTCGGCCGCAGCGGAAAGGTCGCCGGTGATCAGGCTGAATTTGAGCGAGATGGGTTGCCCCGATTCAATCGCCGGGAGCACGCAATGCCGGGCGGTCAGGACTGTTCCCTTCGCCACCAGGAATCCAGTGCCATATTCTTCGCCGGAGGTGACCCTGCAGCTCGAGCCTTTGAGAAAGTCGATCATGGTGGAGTCTCAACACTAAGCGACACCCAGCCCGTAACCGCTTCTCGGACGGCAAATGCCGCACCGGACTTACTCTGGTGCGCTTTTAGGCGTGCCGACGAGGCGGTGGCGTAATTGAAGAGGAGTTCGCGGGACGGGCCAGGACGGTCCACGATCGCCTTCAAGACGGGCAAATCCGGATGGTCATATCCTTCTCCATTTGAGGATATGAAGTAGCGCGAGGCATCGATCAGCTGCAGGAGGGATGGGCTCGTATTTCGGGCACTGCCGTGATGCGACACCTTGATAGCGTCAAAGAGTTGTTTGTCCGGCCCTGGGCTCAGCGCCCGCAGAGCGGCTTCGGCATCTTCCGCCCAGCCATCCCCCAGGAAGAGCACGCGTTGGGCGCCGATCTGGAGGATGAAGGTGATGGAGCTGCCATTAGTGACGGAATCGTCCGGCAGGTAGCAATCCTGCAGAGACAGGTTGGACAGGTCGTGGCCGGAGATCGGATGACCCGTCGATACGGCTTGCGGGGCCGCACAGAGAAATTCGAAGGCGTCATCAAGGGGATCGTCCGCGCCCAGGAGGCCAGCATACCCGAGGCGCCGAATCTCCGATTTCCACCAGACCAGGAGCTTTTCGAGTCTCGCTCGGGGCGGTCCGATGACCGTGATCGTGGCGGCGCCGATGGCATAGGACGTGAGATGGTCGCCGCAGATGCTCGTCCTGCCCTCGCCCTCGTTCCAGACATAGCCACCTGATTTTAGGAGAGCCGCAAGTGAGCTGCCCTGCCGAGCGCTGATCTCACTCTCGACTCGCTGTTCGGCTTTGGGGAGAGGAAAGCCGCCGCGGCGAACCTCCTCCAGCAATTCCGCGTCCGCTGCCTTGGCTGCCGCTGGCGGGCTCGCACCGGCGATGCTGCGCAGGCTATTATGGAATACCCGGTCCACGCGGATGATCTTGGGAGCATGGGATTCGCCGTTGGACTTGAACAACCGTAGAAGCCCGGAGACGTGATCGGCGTCGATGTGCGTCGCTACGACCAGATCAAGCCTGTAACCATTCTGCGCCAATTCTTGCAAATCGGGCCGGATTTGCTGATGAAACGTGGCTGAATAACCGCCGTCGATCAACACGGCGGTGGGCGACGGATTATCAGTCTTGATTATGAAGGCGTCTCCGTTTTGTGCGGGATATGACTTAATTGCGAGCATCTGAGGCCAGCTTCACTGGACCTTGCGACATACAGGAGGCTTTCCTTTTTTCCGAGGTCAAAGGGGTTGCTCTTCAGCCAAAGCTCCCGAAAGACACATCTGAAGACGATTCGGGCCCGATAATGGCATGTCGCCTCGGCGAGCTTTCGGTCGGTGGCGTCGTACCGCTTCACGGAGTGCCGAGGCTGGCTGACGAGATCGCCTTTGCGACCCTAATCGTGGTGTAATGTGTCGCCAGTCTGCCGTTGCGATGGCGGAAGGCTAGCGCCAGGGTTGGCTAATGGGTTTGCTGACAGAAATCCGGAGTCGGGCCAAACGGGCCCAGCCGATATTTGACTATCTGTGGGACCGGTGGTCAGAGACCGATCCGTTAAAGTGGCCATTGGCTCGCTCGGTTTGCCATAGGTGTGGAAAAAGTGAGGTCGATTGGGCCGCGAATAAGCTCAACGACGCCTATTTGATCGAATGCGAGCCCTCGAATGATCCAACGTTTGAACTGCGGCTGTTCGGAGCGCTTGCGAGCTCGCACGGCGATGAATGGCTCGGTCTCCTCACCGGCTTCTGGGAATTCATGCGGGAGGCATTTGGAGAGAATCCTGCCCGAACCGACGGGTTTCCGAGCGAGGAAGTGGGCCGCCGGACGCGCATGGATGCGACCGAGCTGAGAAATCTGGGGCGGCTGCTTTCTTTCCATCCATTCGAAATGATGAATTTGGGGTACGGCTCGCCGCCCTTTGTCGGTTGGCAAGCGGGAATTCCCAAAGGGTTCTTCGATATTGGGCAGCCGGGAGACGCACGAAAGCGATTGGAGGCGATGCTGGCGCGGCGTTATCAACCAAGGCTTCCCGTAGGATTGGATGCGCGGCAACAGGCGCTCAGCCGCATTGCGAGCGCTGCGACATTCTCGGACGAGGATGAGGAGAAGGCCGCGGTGCCGGTCAAGCGGCCAGCTGCGTCGCGGCGGGCGGCGGGGTCCGGCCGAGCGCGCGGCAGGATCTCGGTGTTCATCAGCCATTCAAGCAAGGACAAGGAGTTCGCGAGCGCCGTGATGGAGCTGCTGCGGGCTGCGCTCGGAATCCCACCCCACCGGATCCGCTGCACCAGTATCCCGGGTTCGAAATTAAGCGTCGGAGCGGATACCGACGAGCAGATTCGCGCGGATATCGCCGCTGCGAAAGTATTCATTGGACTGCTAACGCCCGCCAGTTTGCGCTCGGCCTACGTGTTGGCCGAGTTGGGAGCCCGATGGCAAACACAAGCGCCGCTCGCCGGCTTGCTTGCCAAAGGGGCAAACGGCGGGTCGCTTTCCGGGCCGATTGCTCGACTCAACATGTTAAACGCGCACGACGAGGCCGAACTGCATCAGTTCCTTGGCGATGTCGGGAAGACCCTGCACAAGAAGCTGCCCAACCCGTCGGAGTATTTGAACGCGCTTAAGACGGTGCGTGACTCGTCAATCGCCGGCGATCCAGTTGCCCGCTACGAGCGCAAGCGGGTCAAGGTTCGCGGATTCCACCGTCCGGATCAGTATTTTATTTTCCACGGCCGGACGCACTACGTCGAGTCTGAAGCGGCGCAGGTTTGTGAGGAGGCAAAGCTCGACTTGACGGAGATCGATGCCGAAGACGCGGACGTTCTCTTTTCCGATCTCGGCGGCTCCGTAAATGCCGCTGAGATGCGGCGCATTTTAGGTGAGATAAGGAGCGATACCTAGGTCGCTTCAAAATAAGCGCGGAGGATCCGCCGATGGCGGATCATGAATTTGAGGGGGTGCTCGCTTCGCTTGAAGAGGCCCAGAAGAACTTCACCGCCCTGTGCATGTGGCTAAGGGCAGTCACGTACGCCATAACGTCGGGTAGAATTCTTTCTACAGGGCTTTTCTACAGTGCAGCCCAAAAATGGGCCTAACTGGGGTCACTTCGGAAACTCACTAAATTCCCATAAGTATCACCTGAGGAGAGATTAGCGCACATCTGGGCAATTGAGGCAAAATGGGCTAAAACGCCGTTTTACTGTTATGAGTCCTCTGCTCTACCACTGAGCTACCCTGGCGGTTCCCGAATGGGCTAGGATGCTGGGTGGCCGGCTGGACCGGCAAGCAAATTTGGGGAGTACGGGCGTCAGGCGGAATCGCCCTTTACCTGGCGGGACTCCTTTCCTGCTCCTACTTAAACTCATATGGCGGGGCACACTCGATCTTCTCATTCAGATTCAGGCCCCACATACTATGCAAAGGAAACTGCGTTAGGCCCAACACGGGCATGAAGACATAAAGGCTAAACGGGTATGATTGGGCCTCGTCACTCGCGCGGTAGATGCCTCCACGAACCAGAAAGGATCCTGTCGTAGCCTGGACCAAAATACCTCTCGGCGACTCGTAGAAGGTACCCATCCCGTCCGCACGCACAGGAATGTACTCGCCAGCCGGAAACACATACGAGGTGAACGTCGGCAGATACCGGAACTCAGCTTTCACGCGAATGCGCGTCGCGTCAATTGCTTGAAGTTTCTTCTGTGGTCCGCTTTCAGGGAACGTATATGGAGCTATGTTACACCCGAACAAGCCCAGAATTCCTAATATAAGGACTGCTGTTTTGGTTCTCCGCATAGATTGAAAGCGAACGTTGAGGTGATCCGAGTTATGGAACGTGTGGACGATGACTTCTTCAGGTTCGAAACCGCTTGTCATAGTCCGCGTGCGAACCGACCCACTCCCAAATAAACATCGAGCCAGAAAACTTCCCGATCGCCCGATAGTGGTCACCTATCCGCACCGACCAATTCGGTTTGCCGATCGACTTGAAATGCAGGGACGGATGAAAGGCATTGGCCTGCCAGAGCCGATAGTTTTTACGCGCCAATGCCCTCACTTCCGAGGGCAATGCCCCGTAAAGACGCCAAAATTCTGGCGTTCCGTGACTGGGTATGGTCACGACTCGCCGAGCAGGTCCGATAGCGGTCTGGTCTGGCCGTCGCGGCTCGTCGCATCGGCTTCCTCATTTAGCGTTCCGAATCTTCCAGCGGAGGCATCCGCCTTCATTTGACGATCCCATTCATCATCCGACCATCCGCAGAGGTCAGATACGAGTTCAGCCCGCTCTTCCAATGAAAGCCTTCCGATCGCGCTCTTGATTTCCTGAACCGTGCTCATGGCAAAAAGATTAGGCTAGCGATGGGCTTTGGCAAACGGGAAGTCGGAAGCCCCCGGAGGCTGACTTCGTTGTCACCCATGTTGTCACCCGACTTTAAGATTTCAGCTACCCGGGGATGACTCAGGATGAGACAGTTATCATGCAAGCCCCGGAAGATTCGGGAATTGATAGCACCCGATGGCTCAGGCATATTGTAGCTTATTATGCCATAAGGGGTTATGAGTCCTCTGCTCTACCACTGAGCTACCCTGGCGGTTCCCGAATGGGCTAGGATGCTGGGTGGCCGGCTGGACCGGCAAGCAAATTTGGGGCCGGGGGAGCCAAGCCATATTCGGCATGCATTGCGAAAGACGGGCGGCCCTACGAGCCGCTATGCGTCTGATCCGTTGTAGGTCAGCGAGCTTGCTCGCGCTCCGGAAGGGCGCGAGCAAGCTCGCTGACCTACGAGGGTCGAGCAGCCCGGACCCTTCGACAAGCTCAGGGCATGCGCAGGGCCGGGTGGCCCTACCTCCAGACGCGGACGGATCCGCTTTTCCCTACCCTCGGACGAACTTGGTGAAGCCCTCGAGAAACTCCCGCAGGTGCTTCTTGGCAGGTTCGTCGATCAGGACCCCGTTGGCGTCGAAGGCGGTTCGCGCCCGCGAGACCATCAACCGGCCGCCGCTCCACTGCCGGGTTCCGAGGGTCTTGAGGACCGGGAGCCATGCGTTCTGGCTGAGAATGGTGCCATAGGGCCCGGGAGAGGCTCCCATGATCGCCACAGGTCTTCCGCCAAACACGCGGTCCGAGTCATCCAACCGCGACAACCAGTCTATGGCGTTCTTACATACTCCTGGAATCGAGTTATTGTACTCCGGGGTCGAGAGCAGCAGGCCATCGGCTGCGACGATCGCATCCTTCAACTCAACGACGGCCGGCGGGATGCCGGTGGCGTCCTCGTCGTCACCGTTGTAGAGAGGAATCCCATGAAGGGTCCTGACAATCAATTCCACCCCCTCCGGCAACATGCCGGCCGCTGCGTGGAGAAGGGCGGTGTTGTACGATGCCTTCCTGAGGCTGCCCGACAGTCCGACGATCGAAACGTTCTTGCTCATGGTTTGTCCTTCCGTTGCGCCAACAGTTTGTCCACCAGCGCCGCGCCGCGATCGACGAGGCTCTTCGCCAGGGGATCCTGGGGCAGGATCGACGCAGGGCCCATGCCCAGATGAATGCCGCTTGGGGTCAGGAAAGAAATCTGGATCAAATCCAGGCCCGGCACCGGGGGGTGCTCGCCCTTCCTGGGTTTGATCTTCTTGACAGCAACTTGGGCAATGGCGAAAAGGGCGTCGAATTCGTCGTCCAGATTCGCGTTGGCCCGGGACCAGAGGATCCCCACCCCGTCGGCGCCCCAGAACCTTGCCGTATGGTCCTCGTAGGCTCCCAGGACCTCGACGCCTTCCGGAAGCCCCTTTTCGATGATGATCCCGAGTACGTCCTTGGCCTCCGCCTCGGGGGCGGCCCGTCCAAGTTCTCGAAGGTAGTGCCAAGCCTGGACATGATGCCGGGCTTCGACGTCGACCATCGCGGTGACCTGCTCGAGAAATGCGCAGCAGCCGGCCAGATCTCCGATTTTCTTTGCGGTCCAGGCGGCGCGGAAGCGCGGCCAAGGTTCCTCCGCAGGACCCTCCCTGCGGCACCACACGTCCCAGGGCAAATCCCCGAACATGACCTCCCTCATCTGGGAGCCGACAGGTTTTCCCTTGGCATGGAGTGTCTTCAGCATGGAGGCTTGTCAGACAACAACAGAGCCCCCGGGCTGCAACACGAGAAACTCCCCTTCCGGCACGGCTTTTTCCTTCATGGCCAGGGCCAGCTCTCGGGGGGGATCGTCGCGGCCCTCGTCGGTCAGCTGAAAAGTCCCCCAATGTATGGCGACGCTCAGTTTGGCGCCAACGTCGCGGTGGACCCGCACCGCCTCGGCGGGATTCATGTGGGCGTCCTTCATGAACCAGCGCGGCTCGTAGGCGCCGATCGGTATCATCGCGAGGTCGGGGCGCCCGCAACGGCGGGCGATTTCAGGGAAAAGCGCCTTGTCGTAACCTGAGTCGCCGGCGAAATAGCCGAGGCGATTGCCGGCGCGGATCATGAACCCGCCCCAAAGCCGGCGATTTGTGTCGCCCGGCCTGCGGCGGGTCCAGTGGCGGGCGGGCACGAGGGTTACGGACATCCCTGAACCAAAGCTGCGTGTCTCCCACCAATCGAGTTCGAACACGGGGCCGGCCGCGCCTGCCTTCCGGAGAAGGCCGGCGTGCCCGAGGGGAACGACTGCGGCTGCGTTCCAACGCCGCGCCACCCTGCGAAGCGTCGGAAGATCGCAATGGTCGTAGTGGTCGTGGCTCAGCAAAACTGCGTCAATCCGCGGGAGGTCTTCCCATGCGATCCCGGGGGCGGTGGCACGGCGGGGGCCGGCCCACGAGAAAGGTCCGGCGCGCCCGGAGTAGACGGGGTCGGTCAAGAGGTTTCCCTGGTCGGTCTGGATCAGAAAGCTGGAGTGACCGATCCAGGTCGCCACCATGCCTTCGCCGGCCGGCGGGGACGGCGGGCGTGATGGGCGAACTTCCACGCGCTCCGGCCATCGCGCAGGTTTCGATGAGAGCTTCCATCGGAGAAGATCGCGAAGCCCCCGGTCCGCCGGCTCGCCCGGGTTGAAGAATCTCCTGCCGTCGAAGTGGTCGGAAATGGGAAAACTCATCGGAGGGTCTTACTCCAGGGCCATGATGGGGTGGCTGACCGGGCCCTTTTCCCCTGGCAGGACCACGGACTCCCCCAGCTTCTTGCCGACCAATTGGCGGCCCAGGGGAGACACGGGCGTGATCACGGTGACCGTCGCTCCCCCGCAGTCCACGTCCATCCCGCCGCGGGCCGGGCCCAGGAAGTACACGAGGCGCCCGCCCTTGGCCGAGCCGAGGGAAACGACCGTGCCGGTCACGATCGGATCCCCGGGCCCGACCGCGGGAAGCTTGAGCGCGTGGTAGGCAGCGATGGCCTCGGAAATCTCGGTCGCGAACCGGGCCTGGCCGGCGGCGAGGTAGGCGGCGCTCTGCGCCCGCATGTCGTACTTGCCCTCGCCACTGCTGTCGGCGTCCGTCGCCTCGCTCTTCGAGGCAAGGGCTGCCGACGTTTGCAGGGCAAGTTCAGCCTCGAGTTGGGCGATGATCGCCTGGCGCAGGGCGGATTTGTCCATCTAGCAGGGCGTTGAAAAACTCAATACCCTGTTAGGCGCTGCCAATCAGGATTCCTGCGAGAAAAACCAGGAAGCCGCCCAGGACCACCTGAAAGATGGCCGAGAGGAGCGGGGTGTCCATGTAGCGCTTGCGGATCCAGGCGATGACGCCGAGTTCCACGGCCACCACACAGATTGCGACTCCCGTGGCCACGTGCACTGCCGGGATCAGGAAGGGGAGCGTGTGGCCGAGGCCGCCCGCCGTGGTCATCAGTCCGCAGACCGCGCCGCGGGTCCAGGGGCGGCCGCGGCCGGTCAGGCTGCCGTCATCCGACATCGCCTCGGCAAAGCCCATGCTGATCCCAGCCCCGATGCTGGCCGCCATGCCGACAAGGAAAGTGTCGTGGCTGTTGTGGGTGGCGAATACCGCGGCGAACAGCGGCGCCAGGGTGGACACCGAGCCGTCCATCAGGCCTGCGAGCCCGGGTTGCACGACCTGGAGGAGGAACAGTCGCTTCCGGGCCTTCTCGTCGGACTCCACCGTGCTCTCGGGTCCCGCGTCCATGGATGCGGCAAGTGCGACATGCTTCCTCTCCTCCTCAACAAGGTCGCCCAGCAGCTGCCGGACACCGGCGTCCGTCGTGCGCCTGGCCGCGGTCTCGTAATAGCGCTTGGACTCCACCTCCATGACCTCGGACATCTCCTTCGCCGACTTCAGGGGCAGGGGCCGCTCGAGCCAGAGCGGCCTTCTCTCGGAAAACCCCTTCACGTCCTGCCGCCGGATCAGCGGGATGTGTTCACCGAAGCGGCTCCTGTAGAGCTCAGTCAGGCGGTGTCGGTGGCCGTCCTCCTGGCCGCGCATGAGTTCGAATTCGGCGGCCTCGGTGGGGTTGGTCTTGCGCAGGCCGTCGGCAAAATTGTCGTAAATTTTTGCGTCCTCCTCCTCGAGGGTGATCGCGAGAGCGAGGACTTCGCTTTCGGATAGGCTTTCGAAGGATCTCATGGGGGGAACGAGGGGATGGGAACAATCGCCTTGAAGGTATGGGGCAGAATGGGAAGGTGGGTCAGCGCGAGCAAGCTCGCTGACCTACGAGGGCCAAGGCAAAGAGCCTCGTGAGGGCCTACGACCGGCCGCTCGTGGTTGAAATTGCGGCGGGATGCAGCATGGTGTGCCCTTCATGATGGAGACGACCCAGGTTTCCACGCCGGACGGACCGATGATCCTGCATTGGGCGCGGCCCGTTTCGCCGGGGCCTGAAAAGGGCCTGCCGGGGATTCTGGTTTTCCAGGAGGCGTTCGGGGTCAATCCCCATATCCGGCGTGTCTGCGAGCGGCTCGCGGCGGCGGGCTACCTGGCGGTCGCGCCCGAGCTGTTTCACCGCGAGGGGCCGGGAGCCGAGTTTGGCTACGACGACTTCGCCAAGGTACGGCCGGTCCTGGAAAGGATCACGAACGAGATGATGCTGGCCGACATCCTCGCCGCCTACGGCGCGCTTAGGGGCGACCCTGCCGTGGGCCTGGACCGCACGTTTTGCATCGGCTTCTGCATGGGGGGATTTGCCTCGATTCTTGCGGCCATCCACCTCCCGTTGGCTGCGGCTGTCTCGTTTTACGGGGGCGGGATCACAAGAGCCGGGCCCGGGATCGGGTTTGGTCCCCTTCTCAACGACCTCGGGGGGCTCCACTGCCCCACCCTCCACGTCTTCGGAGAAAAGGATTCGAGCATACTTCCCGAGGACATTGCGCTTCTCCGCTCCCGGTTGGAGGAGCTTGGGAAGCCGTTCGAGGTCGAGGTGTACCCCGGCGCCGGGCACGGCTTCTTCTGCGAGGACCGCGCGGCCTACAATCCCGCCGCGGCGGAAGCCGCGTGGAAGCTCGCGCTCGAGTGGCTACGGTTGCACGTCCGTTAGGTAGCTTGGGAGGATCTTGTCCTCGTCCGTGGAAAACCTGAGTCCCAGGGACGTCGTCTTGTCCGGGAGCGCATAGCGCTCCAGGGACAGCCAGAGGGGGCGCCGCGTGTAGTACACCGCGATGAAATACCGCTCGACTCGCTGGGAGACGCGCTGGGTGGCCACGACCTCGGCGCCCTGGACAACGCCCAGGTCCTTCGCCACGGGTCCGATCTGCTCCAACAGCTCCTCGGCCAGCTTGGGCTTGTCGTTGAACCAGACTCCGAGGCAGGCCTCAAGGCCGTTGGACTCGGTCTGGTACAGCTGGAGACCCTGCGTCACCGCCGGATCGGGTTCAGGCGTGGCGGCGCGGGCCTGGGGTGCGGCTAGCGCGACGAGCAGGGCGCAGGCAAGAAGGCAACGCATCGGAAAGGCAAACGACAACCGAACGAATCCGTTGTCAATCACAGCGAGGACACTGTCAAACGTCCGATACGGAATCTGAGACTGGGGCTTCGAATGAATCGGTTGTCGGCCCGGACGCGCGAGCCGCGCGTCCCTACCTCGGAGAGTCACTTCCCGGTGAAGACGCTGACCGCGTCGCGCATCGCGCCGGGCAGGCCGTACACGTCGAGGAGGGTGATCAGGATGCAACTGATCCAGCCGGCCCCCAGCAGGAGGCCGCCGACGCGACCGTCGCCCATGCAACGCCGCGAGCCGGCAAAGGCGAGCAGCGGAAACATCGCGAGCGGAAGCTGGATCGCGAGGACAACCTGGCTGAGGGTCATCAGGTCGGTGATGCCATTGTTCCCCCGCAGCGCGATGAGGACGACCGCCGGAGCTATCGCGCAGGCCCGGGTGACGAGCCTCCTGATCCAGGGCGAAATCCGCCAGTTCATGAACCCCTCCATCACGACCTGGCCGGCCAGCGTGCCGGTGATCGTGCTGCTCTGGCCGCTGGCCAGCAGGGCGATCGCGAACAGGAAGCTTGCGGCCACCTTGCCGACCAGCGGGGCAAGCGTGACGTAGGCGACCTGGATCCAGTCCGAGTCGGAGTTGAAGGCGATCACCTGCCCCGAGGAGAGGGTCACCTTGTCGTGGCCGAAGAAGACCACGGCGGCAAGGACCAGGATGGCCGCGTTGACGAAGAACGCGACCGAGAGCGCGATCGAGGTGTCCAGCGTGTTGTAGCGGACGGCCTGGCGAATCGACTTCGGGTCCTTCCCGATCCGGCGGGACTGGACCAGGGCCGAATGGAGGTAGAGGTTGTGGGGCATCACCGTGGCCCCGATGATGCCGATCGCCAGCAGGACCAGGTCGTTGCTCCCGATGAAGGAGTGCAGGTCGGGCGCGAACAGCCAGCGGGCCATCTCGGGAAAGTCCGGCTGCGTCTGGGGAAGGACGAAGATCTCGATGAAGTAGCAAACCCCGATCGTGGAGATCAGCACCAGGACCACGGCCTCGATCAGCCGCATGCCGAATCGCTGCAGGGAAAGGAGCAGCAGGACGTCAAAGGCCGTGATGAGGACCGCGGCGAGGAGTGAGAGCCGGGGGAAGAGCAGGTGCAGCGCAACTGCGCTCCCGAGAACCTCCGCCAGGTCGCAGGCCGCGATGGCGACCTCGCAGCTGAGGTAATTGGGCCAGCGGGTCCACGCGGGGAGGAAGTCGCGGCAGCACTGGGCCAGGTCCCTGCCCGTGATGATTCCCAACCTCGCCGAAATGACCTGGAGGAAGATCGCCATCGCGCTCGAGACCGCCACGACCCAGAGCAGCTCATACTTGAACTGGGCCCCGGCCTGGAGGTCCGTGGCCCAGTTGCCCGGATCCATGTAGCCCACGCTCACGAGCAGGGCGGGGCCGGCAAAGGCCAGGTACTGGCGCCACGGCTTCGCGGAGGCGGGCGGCACGGCCACGCTGGCGTGGTATCCGTCGAGCGACACCCTCGATCCGGGGGTCTCGGGAGGCTCTCCGGGAGGCGTCTGCGGCGGGCTGCGGAAATCCATTATTATGGTTTATAGAAATATTGAGTTTGAATAGTCAAAAATATTATTCGATTGTCCCCAAAGTCCCCTTGGTATTATCTGTCCTGATGCCGACCAGCACCGTTGAAAATTACCTCAAGGCGATCCTCGTCCGTTCGTCCGCCGAGGGGGCCATCGTGCCGACCGGCGCGCTGTCCGAGGCGCTCGGCGTAACCCCCGGGACGATCACCACGATGGTGAAGTCCCTCGCGGGCCAGGGGCTGGTCGACCACCTTCCCAGGGAGGGCGTTCGCCTGACCCAGGACGGGCGCGCCCATGCGCTGGCCGTCCTGCGCAAGCACAGGCTGGTCGAGGCCTTCCTGGTCCAGGTCCTGAAGATGGACTGGAAGGAGGTCCACGAGGAGGCCGAGACCCTGGAGCATGCGATTTCCGACCGGGTTCTGGACCGGATCGACAACCTCTTGGGCCACCCCGCGGCCGACCCTCACGGGGACCCCATACCCAGCGTCAAGTCGCCCCGGATAGACCGCGGCAGGCATGTGACGCTTGCGACCTGCCAGCTGGATAAATTCCACCGGGTCGAGCGCATCCTCGACCAGAGCGCCCCCTTCCTTGAGTACGTCCAGCGGGCGGGGCTCAAGCCCGGAGCCAGGGTCCGGGTGCTGGATCGAAACCTCACCAGCGGCGTGATGCATTGCAATTTGCGCACCGGCGAGGCCACGCTGGGTCTTCCGGAGGCGGCCAAGATTGAGGTGA
>Ga0302320_10009386_pt1 | contig 21051 bp, 21 predicted proteins | sample Bog_T0_3_FD_202130 | JGI IMG/M metagenome (GOLD analysis project Ga0302320, IMG submission 202130) | Peat permafrost microbial communities from Stordalen Mire near Abisko, Sweden - Bog_T0_3 | ecosystem: Environmental > Terrestrial > Soil > Wetlands > Peat | place: Sweden: Abisko, Stordalen Mire...
GCTGAAATGCTTAATGTTATGGATAAGACCAACGAGCAAAATATTATGGCAAGAGTTGAGGAGAAGGATCCTCAATTGGCCGAAGAGATTCGAAAGCTTATGTTTGTTTTCGAAGATATTGTCTACATTGACGATCGAGGAATGCAAATGCTGCTGAAAGATGTTCCTAATGACAAATTGGTAGTAGCACTGAAGACCGCTCCTGAGGAGATTAGGGAAAAAATCTTTAGAAATATCTCCAAGCGAGCGGCTGAACTATTAAGAGAAGATTTAGAGGCTATGGGACCGGTGAGGTTGACTGATGTCGAAGTTGCGCAGCAGGAGATCGTCAATGTTGCAAAACGACTTGAAGCAGAAGGAAAAATTATTATTAGCCGTGGCGGCGACGCAGATGCGCTGGTGTAGTTATGTCTAAGTTTAAATTGAATAACTATAAGATTACCGCTGAGCCAGATAGGGTTGGTGAAGTACGGGTAAAAAACGTTGATCAAGATCAAAATCCTGAAGTGAAGGATTTCGATTTTCAAGTATTTAAAAAAAGTGAGCATTCAGACTATAAAACGGTAAAATCAAAATATGGACCGCTGGCTATTACGGACGTGGAGCGTACTGCAAGAAGTCAGAAAGATCGCCGTTTTAGTCTTAATCCTCTTTTGAAGGAACCCCTTTCTGTTGATCAAGAAGAGCAAAGAATTTTAGAGGATAAAATTAAATCTAATATTCAGTCTATTGCACAAGAGGCGAAAGTTCAGGCAATCACTGCGGGTTATCAAGAGGGTCTAAAAAAAGGGTATGAGGAAGCCTTTAAGCAAGTCAAAACGGAAGGTCTTGCCAGCGTACAGAAATTTGATCAGCTTGTCATTGAGATGGAAGGCGCTAAGGATGCGATCTTTCAGGCAAATGAAAAAGCACTTGTTGAGATCGTCTATCGAATTGCAAAAATGGTATTATTGAAAGAACTTTCCTTAGACAGGGAATATGTGCTTCGACTTGTTAAAGAGTTGGTATCCCGAGTGGGGTTACATGAAAATATAACATTAAGAATAAACCCTGAAGATTCAAAATTAAGCGATTCATTGAGGGAAGGGCTTGAGAAAACCTATGGTGCAATGAAGAATCTCAATATTGAGTCGTCAAAACATGTCAGTCGTGGTGGATGTGAGGTAGAGACGGAGTGGAATACAATTGAGGGTAATGTTGAAAATCAGCTTGAAAGCATTTATGACGCACTGATGGGGACTAAGGGGTCTTAAATTTGACTTGGAAAATAGATGGAAACCTATACGAGGAAAGACTTAGCCAGGCTTTGATTTATACGGGAGCAGGCAAGATTACCAAATCCATTGGATTACTATTTGAGGCTCATTTGCCAGGCGCTTCAGTAGGGAGCTTGTGTCAAATCTATCCTTCAGGAGATCGCCAGTCTGATCAGTATTTTGAGGCTGAAGTGATCGGATTTAGAGATAAACGCATCTTACTGATGCCGTTTGAGGAAAACTATGGCGTCAACAATGGCAGTCTTGTGGTTTTAAAGAGGAAAATTTCGAGTGCGACTGTTGGCAACGCACTTTTAGGTAGAGTGATAGACGGTTTGGGAAAACCATTGGATGGTGCTCAGGTCTTTGATGTGGATCGTGGGAGAGCGGAAGAACGCAGTCTTTATCAAAAACCCACTCATCCTCTGGATAGAGAAGTGATTGATCAGCCTATAGATCTTGGAATTCGAGCCATCAATGGATTATTAACTTGTGGCAAGGGTCAACGTATGGGAATCATGGCTGGCTCTGGAGTAGGAAAATCAGTCCTTTTGGGAATGATGGCTCGCCATACTTCAGCAGATGTTAATGTGATTGCGCTCATTGGGGAGCGGGGCAGAGAAGTTCGTGAGTTCATCGAAAAGGATCTAGGTCCTGAGGGTCTAAAGAAATCAGTTGTAGTAGTGTCCACATCAGATAAATCACCTCTTTTAAGAATGAGAGGGGCATTTCTTGCTACTACTATCGCAGAGTATTTTAGGGATCAAGGAAAGGACGTTCTGCTATTAATGGATTCAGTGACTCGATTTTGCATGGCGCAAAGAGAAATTGGGTTGTCCATGGGCGAGCCGCCTGCATCTAAGGGATATACCCCTAGTGTTTTTAGTATAATGCCAAAACTTTTGGAACGAGCTGGTATGGCCCCTTCTAAGGGCAGTATTACTGGATTATATACTGTATTAGTGGAAGGGGACGAGATGGATGACCCGATTGCAGATGCAGTCAGGTCTATATTAGATGGACATATTGTGCTGAGTCGAAAAATTGCTCAAAGCAATCGATTTCCAGCTATAGATATTTTGCAAAGCACCAGCAGAGTGATGAGAAATATTGTTGATAAAAATCATCTTGAATGGGCTGGTCAGATCAGGGAATGGATTGCAACCCATGCCCAAGCGGAAGACTTAATTAATATTGGGGCATATGTGAAGGGAGCCAGCCTGAAGGTGGATCAATCGGTATCAGTCATTGATCGAATTGTTGAATTTCTAAAGCAAAAAATTGATGAAAAAGCGACCATACAAGACGCTTTGGCTAACATGCACTCGATTGTGAGACAGGCAGAAGCAGTTCAGCAATCCCAACAGCAAGCTGGGGCAAGTCCACGTGTCCAGTCGGGAGCTTCTTCAAGGATTAATTTTTAGGGAAAAGTGGAACTTCCTTCCTAATGGAAAAATATTCAGTCTATCTTAATTAAATAAAATATTTGAAACTAAATTGAGATGGAAAAGTTCAAATTCAGATTTTCAGCAGTTCTTAAAATTAGAAAATCATATGAAGATGCTGCTTTGCGATCATTGTCTATTGCTCAAAAGCATTATCTAAATGAGATAGAAAAGAAAGAAAAACTAAAACAAGTTCTTCAGCAAGCTTTGGTAAGAAGAGAGGAAATTGGAAAAGTTCCAGTGCCTGCATCTAGTATTTACGTTGAGCATGACTATATCAAAGGAACAAAGTATCGATTAATTCAGTCAGATCAAGCAATTCTGAAAGCAAAGCGTGGAGCCGATAAAGCACTACGTTTTTATTTAAATGCAAAGCGACAGACTAAGGCAATCGAAATTCTTTATGAAAAATCACTTGCAGAATATAAAAAGAATCTTTCGAGAGCTGAGCAAAAGAAGCTGGACGATATGATTATGATGAGGACTCGGATGTCTGGAATGAGAGAGGACATCGAATGAAACATGGTTTATCGGTGCAGTTTGTTTTAAGTCTGATTTTATTATCTATTTTTCCAGTAACTTTAGGAGCTTCAGATAAGGAGCCATCTGGATCTGAACCTCAAAAGAGAGTGAATCTAGACGTGTCCTGCCTTGCTGCGCAGACAGCAATTGAGGATATGAGTAAAGCCAAAGAAGAACTCGAGAATAGGAAAAAAGAGTTGACTGCAAAAGAAGCTGAATTAAGAACTCGTGAAAATATGATTCAAGAACAACTCAAATCGCTAGAAAACATGCGAGATCTCATTTCGAAAACCCAAGTAAAAATAAAAATTGAGGATGAAGAAAAAATCAATCGTTTAGTTGAAACAATGCTGACAATGAGTCCTAAAGCTGCATCAAAAATGCTATCCTCACTAGATGATCGACTTGCTGTTTCCGCGATATCAAAAATGGAAACGCAAAGACTTGGAAAAATTCTTAATGTCACCGATCCAGTAAAATTTTCAAAACTTTCCGAGCTGATGGCAGGAGTGATTCGAACCAGTGGTAGTTCGTCTGGTGTTACGGAGGGTGTATCGGTATCTCAGGGATCCAATAGTCAGAGATCCGATCAGAGGTCCGATAGGATGGTCAGTTTTTCAACGAAAGGGGGGGGAAAAAGTGCTGAACAAAGTAGACCCAGTAGCGATAAAGGAATCCAATAAAACGGGTCCGGAATTTGCGATTCCATTGCGCAAAAAAACCTCTCAGTCTGATGATTCGGACTTTCAGGCCGCTATGGAGCAGATGGGAGCTTTTATTGTTCCCCAGCAATCTGCCCAGGAACCAAGCCAAAGTCCTTCACAAGGTCTTTCGCAAATCGCACCAAATGAAAGTGAAAGTCTCTTAAAACCAGGGATCTTAGATGCTGGAGAGAATCTGGCAGAAAAAACGACACCTGAAAAAGCTTCAACCGACCCGTCGACGCAAGGCATTACAAATCCAGAAGGGGAGGTTCATTCTACCTGGAGTTTGACTCAAAGTTCCGATCCGAATCAACTTCAGACTCGACTCCAGACTGAAGTTCAGTCTGAACGGCCGGATGGGGGAGGTTTGCATTCAGGACGTCTAGAGGCTTTAAATCCACCTCGATTAGATACGGCCGAGATTCATACAGAGCCTTTGATAAGCGTTTCTGAAGTGAAAAAAACTCAGGGAGTCATCGGTAATAAAGCGCCAAAGAAAACGGAACTATTGGGGGGGGACTTTATAGATACACTAAACTCAGTTCAGGATAAGGACGTCGGAGTAAGTGGTGTTGTCAAAGTTGCTCCTGCGGATCCGGGTGATGGCATTGGTAAAACGAGCTTGAAGGAGCAATTTGCCGCGATTCGAGCCCAAGAGAATGAACAGGAGAAGTTCTCAAAAGACAAGCTACCAAAAGACAAGCCTTCAGAAGTAGGCATAGGTGGTGAGAATTTGAAAGCAATTCACTTCGAAGCGAGCTCTACCAGGAATTCCGGGGGGGTGGAACCGAAAACTGAAATAACAGCTCAGGTAGTTCCAGCGAGTATGGCAAAAAATAGGCTGTCATCAGATGCAGTCATTGGAGTCAGTACTGGAATCACTCAAGCCTCACTCAAGGGCGGTGGAGAAATCCGAATTAAACTTAAGCCTGAGCATTTAGGTGAACTCACCGTTCGAGTATTTACAGATGGTGTTGGAGTTGGATTAAAAATTCGTGCTTCTGATGAAAATGCAAAAAAGATTATTGAGGATAGCATGCAATATCTCAAAGACAGTCTATCGGTTCAAAATCTAGTCCTGAATCAGGTGGATGTCTCCGTGGGTGGAAACCAGAACCTACAATCTGGAAATGACGGTCAGAAATTTTTTGAGAATTTCCAAGAAAATATGGCTGGTTTTCAAGATCAACGAAGCCAACATGAACGACAGGATCGACAATCCAATCCTGATATTTCTTGGAAAAACTCTACTAGGGTTCCAGTCGGAGCATTGACTTCAGGAAGTGGTGGATGGTCTAAGATGGGACGGGGAAATCAATCACTCTCATCGGGAAAACTAGATGTGATGGCTTAATATGGAAAGTATGAATAATAATTATGTTCAGGGTAATATAACATGATTCAAGGTATGGGAAAAGGGGCAGTAGCTGCAGCAGCAGAGAGAGCAGAAGTCGTACATTCCTCGATGAGTACGGGAGGAGCAGGTGCGGCAGGAGGTCTCCTGTCTCAAGAAAAAGATTCAACTGAAGCAGCAACTTCAACAAAATTTGGTGAATTATTAAAACAAATTCAATCAAAATATGGGCAGAAGCCAGAGAAGCCACGGGAGATTAAGAAAACATTAGGAAAAGATGATTTTTTGCGAATCATGATTACCCAGATGAAGAATCAAGACCCAACTAGTCCATTTAAGGCTGAGCAGATGGCAAACCAGATAGCTCAGTTTACCTCAGTTGAGCAGTTGCAAAATGTAAATCAAAATCTAAACAAAATGGCTAATCAAAATAAGCCATTAGAGCAGATGTCGATGACAAATATGATTGGAAAAATTGTGACTATCGATCGGGAGCGTTTTCCGCACATAGAAGGGGAAAATGAGCAGCTTTCGTTTGCCCTTCCGAAAGACGCGCAGAAGATACATGTAACTATTTTGAATGAATTAGGTGAGACTGTTTTCGAAAAAGATCTGGGTGCGCAGAAGGCTGGCGAGGTCAATTTTGTTTGGGATGGGATAAAATCCAATACAGTACCAGCGAAAGCAGGAAACTATATTTATCGTATCGCAGCAAAAGATGACCGAGATCAAAATATTGCCATTAATCCTCAGTCTCAGGGAAAAGTCATTGGGGTGAGTTTTGAAAACTCAGATACTGTATTTTTAGTTGGGGATGCGAGGCATCAAGACAAGGTAACTATGCGAAATATTATTCGCATTGATGTAGATCAAGGTCAGCTAGCAAGTGCATCTAACTCCGGTCCATCTCCCAAGGAAAGCATGGCCCAGCAGCAAAGAGAAGAAAAAGGATTTCCAAATGGACTGTAGATCTCAGGATGCTTATTACATTAAGAACGAGGTGGAAGAAAAATGACACAGGGTAATTTTCTATTTCCTCAGATTACGTCGCTTCCAGGTCAAACGGGAATATCTCAAACTGACCGGCAAGTTCGTAAACAAGAGGGTGTTCCAGGAGAGTTTGAGCCAATTTTTGATCGAGCTCTGGAGAGTGTGGGGCAACCTCCTGATCTGAGTCAAATAAGAGCTCCGCTGAAGTTCTCAGCTCATGCTTCCCAGAGGTTAAAAGATCGAAAAATTTCCTTAGACTCTTTGACTATGGCGAAAATTAGTGACGCAGTTAATAAAGCCGAGGCTAAAGGAATTGAAGACACCTTGGTGCTGACCCAAGATGCTGCATTGATCGTGAATGTCAGAAATAGAACTGTAATCACGGCTTTGGATCGTAGTTCGGCGAATGGAAATGTATTTACAAATATTGATGGGGCTGTAGTGGTGTAGGGTAAGAGGGTATTCTAGGCTGGACCCAATAGGGAAGCCTGGCCAATCCTGAATGACAGAGGGATTGGGGAACATTGAATCAAGAGCTTGCTACTGATGGCGGCTCAAAGACGCAAGGAGGCGTACTAATGGGTATTTTATCTTCATTGTATACAGGGGTTTCAGGACTTACAGGGCAAGGCGAAGCGTTATCCATTTATGGTGATAATATTGCTAATGCTAGTACTGTGGGGTTCAAAGTGAGTCGTCCTGAATTTCAAGATGTCATTTCAAAGTCACTCAAGGGTTTACTAGGTGGTAATCAAATTGGTCGCGGAGTAAGGCTTGCAGGGGTTAATCCGATTTTCTCTCAGGGATCTATTCTTCAAACTGAGTCCTCAACTGATTTGGCGATTACCGGCGATGGATTCTTTATTTTAAATGGAATTGATGGACAAAGCTTCTCAAGAAATGGCAGTTTTCATTTTGATAAAGAAGGCAAACTTATTAATGGTGATAACTATCATATCATGGGATTTCAAGCTGATGAGAATGGCAAAATTACATCAAAAATGGGCGAGATCTCCGTGGACCGTACCGTGATTGATGCGAAAAAATCCTCAGATGTAAAAATGTTTATGAACTTGGATCTTAGAGCGGATAAGTCATTGGTATTCGACTCTAAGTCACCAGATAGAACTTCTCACTATGCAACAGGGGTCACGGTTTACGATACAGCAGGTACAGCCCATGTAAGTACCGTTTATTTTAATAAAACGGACGATGGAGTGTGGACCTGGAGAGCTATGGTTAAGGGAGAAGAAACCACCAATGGTAAGCAGGGTGAAATGGTTGAGTGTGCTAGAGGGCGCCTGATGTTTGACACAGATGGAAAGCTTCGGGAACAAGTGGTCGACAAGTCGAGTTTTAACTTTAATAAGGGAGCTCTACCTGACCAGTATATTAATTTCTTCTTTGGAGATGACAAGGCACATGGTGGGACGGGTCTTCAGGTGACTCAGTACGGAACCAATTCGGAGACCTATAAGACTTCCCAGGATGGGTACACTGCAGGAACATTGGCTGGGTTAACGTTTAATGACGATGGAACTCTGACGGCAATTTATACTAATGGGGAAAACATTAATATTGCACAAATTGCACTTGCAAGGTTTGAAAATCCGGAAGGACTCTTCAAAACTGGGCAAAATCGATTCAGAGAAAGCCGACTGTCAGGTCAAAGTACTATGGGCGCGCCAAGTGCAGGTGGTCGTGGAAAAATCTCATCAAAAACGATCGAAGCGTCTACGACAGATATTGCAAATGAATTTATTAATTTGATGCAAGCACAAAGAAATTTTCAAGCCAATAGTAAAGTCATTAGTACTTCCGATGAAATGTTACAAGAGGTTTTGAACTTAAAGAGAACGTAGCTTAAGTTCGTTAATGAATTTTAAATAAAATGACAATATCCTGACGTATTTTTGAAAAAATATTAATTTACGATATTAAACTCCATTAAGGCTCTTGCTTAAGCGGCTACTTGCGAGCAAAATAGAAAGAGTCTATATAAGGAGTTTAAAAAAATGGCAACAGGAACTGCCAGTACCCCAAATGAAAAGCCTTCCTCGAGTCCAGTTGTCAGCAATTCGAGTAGTGGAAAACTCCCTCTTGTTTTATCTATTGTAAACTTACTGGCTACGCTCGGTATGCTTGCGGTTTTAGTTATTTCCTTCTTACGAGAAAAAAAACATCCATCGGTAGAAGATATCTCCATTCGTCCTGAAGATGAAGCTGTCGAAACTGAGAAAATCAAAGAAAAAGAAGAGGGAGGCAAGGAAGGAAAAGAAGAAGAAGGGAAGCCTCACGAAAGTCCAAAGAAAAAGCTAATGAATTTCGGAAGGATGATCACGCTTGAGCAATTTACAGTAAATTTAATTACTCCAGGGAGCGTCAATCCAAAGTATGTTCGAGTAAATATTTCTCTAGAGGTTCCTAATGAGGACATAGAGAATGAAGTAACATCTAAAATGCCTCAAGTAAGAAATGTAATTATTGATTTATTTAATAGTAAAAGATCTGCTGATTTGTCGACTTCTGATGGAAGAGATTTTCTTAAAGAGGAAATTCGAAATTCATTAAATAATTTCTTGGTAAGTGGAAAAATAAAGGGTGTCTATTTTACTAATTTTTCGTTAACGAACTAAACCCATAGAAGCTAGGATGGCGAGGGATGAGTCAGGTTTTAAGTCAAGCAGAAGTTGATGCGCTCCTGAGTGCAGTATCTGAAGGTTCTCCATCAGACAGTGGAGGTGCATCTCCGGCGGCCGAAGCTCCTGCTGCATCAGAAGAAGTCGCTACACCAACTTTTTCTGGCGGAGGTAGCGCCTGGGGAGAAGAATCCCCTCCTGCGAATGATCCTGAGGTTACTCTTTATGATCTTACCAATCAAGATAGGGTTATTCGGGGGCGGATGCCGACCCTCGATATTATCTATGAGCGATTTATTAGGCTCTATCGAATGTCTCTTTCTAATTCACTTAGGAAAATAGCAACTATCAGTATTATTTCAACTGATCTTCTAAAATTCGGTGAGTTTGTCAATACATTGCCGATTCCGAGTTGTATGTGTATTATGAGGTTTGAAAGTCTGCGAGGACCAGCTCTTCTTGTTTTTGAATCCAAGCTTGCCTATGCGTTGGTAGATAGTTTTTTTGGTGGAACCGATAGACCCTATACTAAGATTGAGGGTAAAGAGTTTACGAGAATTGAACTATCAATTATGCGAAAGGTAATGGATTTAGCCATTAAAGATTTAGAAGAAGCATGGGCTCCTGTTCATAAAGTTGATATTTCATTTGGTAGGACGGAAGTAAATCCGCAGTTCGTTGGAGTTGTACCTCCTTCGGATGTTATTATTTCAACTACTTTTGAAGTTGAGCTTGAAAATGCAAGTGGAACGATTGCTTTAGTGATTCCCTATTCAACTATTGAGCCTATAAAAAATAAATTAAATGCATCATTTCAGACAGAATCAGACCGTGTAGATAAAGAGTGGACAGCAAAAATGGAAGACCATCTGAGAAATGCTGAAGTGAATGTTCTTGTTAATCTCGGTTCAGCAAATATTACAGTAGGCGATCTGGTGAATTTAGATATTGGGGATATTATTCCGCTGACTCAAGATGCAGATGGCGAGTTAGAGATTTTTATCGAAGGGGTTCCAAAACTTAAGTGTTTTTTTGGTGTTTCAAGAGGGAATCGAGCTGTTCAGATTACACGAGTTGTAGATAACGATTAAGGAGTAAAAGAGGGATATGGCTGATTCAAATGCATCACCCTTGGGTGATATTAATTTAGGAGATATAGGGGCAGTTTTAGCTGCTGCAAGTCAGGGTGCAGGGTCAGATTCATCTTCTGGAGCTCCACCGAGTTCAGGGGGAGCTCAAAAAAGGGGATCAGCTCCACCTGTTCAATCTTTAGATTTTATTTTAGATATTCCGCTGAAAGTGACTGCTGAGCTGGGTAGAACAAAAATGGCGATTCGGGATGTTCTACAGTTGGCTCAGGGGTCAGTTATTGAGTTGTCGAAGTTTGCAGGCGAGCCTCTCGAAGTGCTTGTGAATGACAAGCTCATTGCTCGTGGGGAAGTTGTCGTGGTGAATGAAAAATTTGGTATTAGGCTCACTGATATTATTTCTCCAGTGGAGAGAATCGAACAGCTAAAATGAAAATAAAATATTTACTGATTGTTTCACTATTGTTCATATCTCATTTTTCGTTGGCCAAGACTGTTTTGAAGCAGATAAATGCAACTAAAGATAACAGAGTTGAGCTGTCATTCAGCGAAGTCATTCGTCCTTCGCAAGTTAAGACTGAATATGTCAATGATATTTTACAATTAACTTTAGATCGAGTGAATGTGTATCCTGCGAAGATGGCTGTTGGAAGAGGAGAGGTGATAAAGAAAATTTTTGCCTATCAGTATTCTCCTGGAGTGGTTCGCTGCCGACTCACCTTAAATGGAAAAGCTGAAAGCTTTAAAAATAGTCTGAATCTTGGTGTCAGTGGAAAAACAGTTTCTCTTGGGTTTGAATCTGGGCCTGTTGCTAAGCTAGTCAATGATGAGGGATCAAAAATTGAGAGCTTAAAGGTTGAAAGTAAGAAGCTCGAAAACTCAGTAACTGAGAAGCCCATTGAAAAAGCAGTTACTGTTAATGATATTAGTGAAAAAAACCGCTTATCTGATGAGGACCAAGTTTTGGTTGATCGAATAGTTAATAAGAAATCTGCTGAAAGTCCCTCATTGACTGCTCCAGCTGATAGCTCAGAAAAGCAGAGTTCTTTAAGTCTCATCAGAACTGCTTTACTAAAAATGATGGGTGTGCTGTTTTTGTTCATTCTGTGTATTGGAGTCCTCGTAAAGTATAAGCCAGCTATTTTAAGTGCGATAGGAGGCAGTGCTGGTTTTCATTTATTAGATAAATCGAAAGGAAAAGAAAAACTTATTGAAGTAGTTGCTAGTCATCGTCTCGATCCTAAAAAAAACATCATGGTTGTGAGAGTTGGGAAGAGACAGTATGTACTTGGGACAAGTTCGGATTCCATTCATCTTATTTCAGAATTCAAGAAAGAAGCGTCAGTGTTAGGAGAGGAGGAAGACGACCCTGATTCTTTTTCTGACATCTTTGGAAACGAAAGGGGTAAACCTCTGGAATCAAGTATCCGAGCAAGAATAAAAAGTCGTCTCGAGGGGCTAAAACCGCTATGAGGAATTGTGCAGCGATTCTCCTAGCTTTGTGGAGTTTCTTCTGGATAGGGCTTTATCATTCTAATGCATGGGCAGACGCGCGTACTGGAAATGTGTATGTTCCAGGAACTTCTGGTTTGACCCTTCCATCTTTGAGTCTCTCCTTTAGTAATTCTCAGAAGCCGTCGGATCTCGTGTCTGTTTTGAGAATTGTTATGATGTTGACAGTTCTTTCGTTAGCTCCAGCCATATTGATCATGATGACATCTTTTACTAGAATTGTTGTTGTTCTGAGCTTTATTCGTCAGGCTTTGGGGACCCAGCAAATGCCACCCAACCAACTTATTGTTGGTCTGTCGCTCTTTCTTTCTTTTTTTGTTATGGCTCCTACATGGAAAGCAGTTTCATCGAATGCTCTTGAACCCTATTTGAATGAAAAAATTAGTCAGTCTGTAGCTTTTGAAAAAGCGGAAACTCCCTTAAGAGACTTCATGTTCACCCAAACTCGTGAAAAGGATTTGGAGTTGTTTTTGAGCCTTTCCAAGGAAATTAAACCCAAGTCAAAGTCTGAGGTACCTACATTTGTGTTGATTCCATCCTTTATTATCAGCGAGTTAAAAACAGCATTTCAAATCGGTTTTATGCTGTATTTGCCATTTCTTGTTTTAGATATGGTGGTTGCCAGTGTGTTGATGGCAATGGGCATGATGATGCTTCCGCCAGCCACAATTTCGTTGCCATTTAAACTTTTACTTTTTGTTCTGGTGGATGGGTGGGATCTTGTAGTGGGAAGTTTAGTGAAGAGTTTTGGGTAGGTTGAAGATGGGGAGGGTAAAAAGTGACTGAGGAAATGGTAATGTCTCTTGGCTCAGAAGCAATTAAAACAACCATTTATTTGGCTGGACCCATGCTGGGTGCTGCAATGGCAATTGGTCTACTGGTAAGTGTTATGCAAGCGGTAACTCAGATCAATGAATCCACCCTAACCTTTATCCCCAAGATGGTGGCAGTATTGCTTGTTCTACTGGTGATGGCTCCATGGATGTTGGAGGTTTTGCAGCAGTACGCGATTGCTGTTCTCGGAAATGCGGGTGAGTGGGTACGGTGAATGTCAATTTTCAATTTTGACCTTGAAGAGCTATTTACGTTTTTTTGTGTTTTAGTAAGGTTTAGTATTTTATTTTCGATTCTCCCTTTTATTGGGGATCGGGTTGTGCCAGTTCCACTAAAAATTTTAATGGCTTTAGTGATATCGATTGCAATATTTCCTGCTCTCATTTCTTCAAATGACGTGAACCCAGCAGATGCTGCTCGATGGGCGACTTCAGTGAGTGGGATTTGCCTGACGATTACTCTAGAAGTGATATTTGCGCTGTTGCTAGGATTTACAGCTAAAGTGGTATTTGAGAGTATTTCATTTGGTGCCAACTTAGTGGGTACTTTTATGGGTTTTGCCACTGCCAGCTCCTTTGATCCTCATCAGGAAAGTCAAACGCAAATGGTGGCTCAGATACAAACCTCTCTTGCAATGTTGATATTTTTGACTCTTGACGGACATCATCTTATGCTTCGATCTGCTTTGGATAGTTATCGTATTGTGGGTATTGGTAAAGCTGCTTTTTCAGGAGTTATTGCCGATCGATTGATTCAGATTACAGGTCAGGTGCTAAGATTTGGACTTCAACTCGCTGCACCTGCAGCACTTTCATTATTTTCTGTCAATGTTGTGTTTGGAATTATTTCAAAGGCAATTCCACAGATGAATATTCTCATGATTTCTTTTTCAATAACTTCATTGATTGGATTAGTGGTTATGTGGTTGAGTATTTCTGAATTTCAAGGGGTTTTAGCGATTATTTTTGAAAAAGTGTACGATTGGATGCAGGCAATAATGCTAGCAATTGCTCATAAGTAGGAGTTCCTATTGGCTGAGGGTCGAGAGGATAGATCAAGGGAAGATCTCACAGAGGAGGCATCGCCTCATCGCGTAGAAGAATATCGCCGAAAGGGGATGGTTGCCCAAAGTCGAGAGGTGTCTGCTCTTATTGCATTTTTAGCAGTTGGCGTTGCTACCTATGTAATTTCACCTCAAGTGACCTACCAGCTATCAGAGTTCATGCAAGAGGTGTTTCGTACTGATCTTTCGTCTAAGGTTTCTCTTGGTGCCCCCCATATTTTAAGAAATTACCTCATGCATGCTTTAAAAATAGTAATGTCCATAGGATTGCCTATTTGCGGAGCTGGATTTGTATGGGGGATTCTGGGTAGTTTTTTTCAAGTGGGAGCAATTTTTTCATTAGATCCATTAACGCCGGATTTTGAAAAAATAAATCCGGTTCAGGGACTACTAAAACTGTTTTCACTAAAACAGGGAATTGAGGGAGTGCGATTAATCATAAAGGCAGGAATTATAGTGTTCGTGTCCTACCTATTGGTTAAATCTGAAGTTCTATTCTCAGCCCGTTATTTTAGTGAAGAACCACTTTCGCTGCTCCAAAATTATGGAAAGATTGGAAAGGTAATATTTTTTTCACTTGCAGGAATTCTTGCAATTTTCGCTTTGATCGATTTTGTCTACCAGCGGTATGAGTTTGGGAAAAATTTGAGAATGACCAAGCAAGAGGCAAAGCAAGAGCATAAAGAGCGCGAAGGGGATCCTCAAATTCGGGCCAGGATTAGGTCAGTTCAAAGAGAGATTGCTAAGCGTCGAATGATGCAAGCTGTGAAAAAGGCCGATGTTGTGGTAACCAATCCAACCCATATTGCTGTGGCCTTACTTTATGACAAAACCATGATGAGTGCGCCAAAAGTGGTTGGCAAAGGTGCCGACTTTTTAGCACAGAAAATCAAGCAGGTCGCATCTGAAGCAGGAGTTCCATTGGTTGAGAATGTACCACTTGCGAGGACTCTGTATAAAAGTGTGAAAATTGGACAGTCTGTTCCAAGAGCCCTGTACCAGGCAGTAGCTGAAGTCTTGGCCTATGTATATCGTTTAAAAAGGAAAGGATTATGAATTTGCTTGAGAGGTTGGGTAAGAGTTCAGATCTTGCGCTAGCGATGGGTTTGATGGCGATATTGGCTGTCATGGTTATTCCTATGCCAAGATTTCTGTTGGATTTACTGCTTTCCATGGGGATTGCCTTCTCAGTGGTTTTGCTGCTAACTTCAGTTTACGCAACCCGAGCGCTAGATTTTAGTATTTTCCCTTCATTGCTTCTCATTATGACTCTGTTCCGACTTTCTCTAAATGTTGCCACCACTCGAGTCATTCTATTACATGGAGCAGATGAGGGACCTTCAGCAGCTGGTGAGGTGATTCGATCATTCGGAGAGTTTGTCGTTGGTGGGAACTACGCTGTAGGGATTGTTGTATTTATTATTCTAGTTATTATTAACTTCACAGTTATTACGAAAGGTGCTGGTAGAGTTGCTGAGGTTGCAGCTCGTTTTACATTGGACGCAATGCCTGGAAAGCAAATGGCAATTGATGCTGATCTAAATGCTGGATTGATTAACGAGGAGGAAGCAAGAAAAAGGCGCTCGGAAATTGCCAAGGAAGCTGATTTTTATGGAGCCATGGACGGTGCGTCTAAATTTGTTCGTGGAGATGCAATTGCAGGAATTCTTATTGTTATCGTAAATATTGTAGGTGGAATTTTAATCGGAACACTGCAAAGAGGTATGGAAATTGGAAACGCAGTATCAACGTTTACCTTACTTACCATTGGAGATGGGTTAGTAAGTCAAGTTCCTGCCCTCATTGTTTCGACTGCAGCAGGTATAATAGTTACACGGACAGCGACAAGTACAAACTTCAGTCAAGAGGTATCAAAACAACTATTAATGAAGCCCACAGCTCTGGGTGCGGCTGCTGCTATTATGGGGTTCATGGCATTGGTACCTGGCCTACCATTTGTTCCTTTTCTGGTTCTATCCGCACTATTGGGAGGTGTCTCCTATTTTCTTTTTTCTAGGTCTAAACGTAATGAAAAAGCTCAGGAGCAAAAATCAACTCAAGACAAATTGAAGCCATCTCCGGAAAAGCTTGAAAGCCTCCTTTCAGTTGATTTGCTTGAGCTTGAGGTTGGTTACGGGCTGATTAGTATTGTGGATTCGGAACAAAATGGCGATCTTCTTGAGAGGATCTCTAATATTAGAAAGCAGTTCGCTTTAGATCTCGGTGTAATTATTCCACCATTAAGGATTAGGGATAATCTCGAACTGAAACCAGGTGATTATCAGGTTCTTCTTAAGGGTACTTTGATTGGGTCGGGGTCTTTAATGGTGGGTCATTTGCTTGCTATGGATCCAGGAAATGTCATGAATCCAGTGGCTGGAATTCCGACAAAAGAGCCTGCGTTCGGACTAGATGCAATGTGGATTACTCAAAGGCAAAAAGAAGAGGCAACTTATGCTGGATATACTGTGGTTGATCTATCTACAGTCATTGCGACTCATTTAACCGAACTTACGCGGCAAAACGTTCATGAGCTTTTAGGGCGGCAGGAGTTGCAAGTTTTGCTAGATCATGTCAAACAGGCAGCGCCTAAAGTGGTAGAAGAGCTGATTCCGAATCAACTGTCTGTTGGCATTGTATTAAAAGTATTAAGAAATTTACTTCGAGAGGGTGTTTCTATTCGTGATCTCAAAACTATTTTAGAGGTTCTCGCTGACTTTGCTCCGGTTCAAAAGGATCCTACTTTACTGACTGAGCATGTCAGAGCTTCGCTGGCAAGAAATATCACTAAGAAATTGGTTGATGGAAGTGGGAAGATTACATTAATTACATTAGATCGAAATATAGAAGAGACTATTGCTGGAAGTATTATTCAAACAGACCAAGGACAACAGTTATCGGTGGATCCTGATTTCGTAAGAGACTTTATTGCTCAGCTCAACCAACAAGCAATACAGCTAGCAAATCATACTAGTCACACTATCATATTGTGTTCTCCGTTGATTCGGGCTCAAGTGAAGTCTCTGGTGGATCGGTTTATCCCAAATGTAGTTGTACTTTCGCATAATGAAATTTCTCCAAATGTAACAGTGAAATCGTTTGGAACAGTGAGGTTGTCATATGCAAGTTAAAAAATTTGAAGCTCCAACCATTCAAGAAGCCTTAGATAATGTGAAAAGGGAACTTGGTCCAGAAGCTATTATTTTGCAGACCAAAACGAATAAAAGAGGCTTTGGCTTACTATCGAAGTCATCTGTGGAGGTAACTGCAGCTGTTTCGGAGCGGTCTTTGCAAAAAAAACAGAAGGTTGAAAATCGAGTTCCTGATTCGAATAAGGATTTGCTGCGTAAACTGTCTGCAGAGAGGCAAGCAAATTTGCTTGATAAGTACTCTGAGAAGTTTCCTGAAAAGTCAGTGGAAGGGGCTTTATCAGGTGCTGTCGGAGCAGGGGAACGAGTGGAGTTCAGCGCTCAAGGGAAAAAAATCACAGCTACACGATATATTGATATTCAAGACACTTCGGAGTCCAGCGCGTCTAGGAAAAAAGGGGTGCAACCGGAAACTATGGTTCTGCGAAGCCCTTCGGTTTTGATGGAAAAAAAGAGTGTACCAGTATCAGAGTTAGAAGTTGAGGTAAAATATCTTAGGAAAATGATCGAGGAGCTGAAAAAGAATCAGCAAGAGCAGGCCGCTGAATCAGAGTCGAGTCTATCGCTTCAAACACGTCTGGATTCTCCGTTGCTGAAGGAGGCCTTTGAGCAATTGGTAGTGGGAGGGATTGAGAGGCGCTATGCCTATTTGATGATTAAAAAAGTTGCTTTTGACTTGGATTCAGATCAGTCCAAGAATATGGAAGCAGTTGTGGATTCTCTAGCTCATGAAATGATGCAGACCATTGAAGTGGTTTCTCCTTTGGCCTTTGTACCTGAGGTGGGTCAGAAAAGCCGGAGCATTCCAAAGCTAATCGCAGTGGTAGGGCCAACTGGAGTTGGCAAGACCATGTCATTGGCTAAATTAGCAAGTGAAGCTGCTTATAAAAAGAATTTTAAAGTAGGATTAATTAACTTGGATTTAGATAGGGTCAGTTCTTTTGAACAGCTTGGTACGTATGCCAAAATTCTCAATTTGCCCTTCCGCTCTGTGAGTTCCATTGAAGATTTATCGGTTGCTTTACTTGATTTCCAGACCATAGATTTCGTCATGATTGACACCCCTGGATATTCCCAGAAAGATCCTGATTCATTAAAGAAAATTCAGGATGCACTAAAAACTATCTCAGGTTTACAGGTGTATTTGGTTTTGTCGGCTACAACTAGAGATTCAGAACTTTATGATATGGCTGCCCGGTTTATATCTTTTGGACCTAGAGGGCTTATTATGTCCAAGTTAGATGAATCGTCCATCTATGGCTCAATATATAATGTTTCTCAAAGATATAAAATACCATTGGCATATTTTACCACTGGGAAAAAAATTCCAGACGATATTGAATTAGCTTCAGCTGAACGATTGGCGGCACTTTTATTAAATATGTAGACGCAAAGTGTGTTTAATTTTAAAAATCTGTTAGAATGATAGTTAATAGTGGGGTGGGAATAGCGCATGAGCTTAAATCATGGGATTCAAAAATATAGAGAAAGTGCAAATAAAATAGCTTCTGGCGAAGGTTCTCAAAACGCAGAAAAAAGTAAATCTGAGGAAGAAGTTATTCATGATGAAATTAAAGAAGAGTTAGAGCGTGATGCTAGCAGTACTGATCAACTCGTTAAAGCTGATTTTTCTCCAGTAAATAGTACGAGAGATCAGCTCGTTCTTGAGTATTCACCATTAATTAAATATATAGCTCAAAAAATTGCAGCAAGACTTCCGGCTAATATTGAATTGGATGATTTAATTAGCTCAGGGGTAATTGGCTTGATGGATGCGATGGAAAAGTATGATGCTTCTCGCGATAATAAATTCAAGACCTATGCGGAATTTAGAATCCGTGGAGCCATTTTGGATGAACTAAGAGCCCAAGATTGGGTGCCCCGATCCGTCCGGGAAAAAGCAAAAATTCTCGAACGGTGTTACTCAAAAATTGAGCAGGAAAAGGGAAGACAAGCTAATGACGAAGAAATTTGTCAAGAATTAGGCATTAGTCAAACCGAGTACCATGAATTGCTCAATCAGGTCAGAAGTGTTTCTCTATTGTCCTATGATGATCTTTCTCACTTTTCAAAAGCAGACAAAAGAGCGCTCCATGGTGCAGGTGAAAATGGAATTAAGGCTCCTACACCCTTTAACGAAGTTAATGTTGCCTATTTAAAGAAGATGATATCAGAGGCAATTCAAGACTTACCTGAAAAGCAGCGCCTCGTTTTATCTCTTTACTACTATGAAGATCTCAATTTGAAGGAAATTGGAAAAGTACTGGATGTCACCGAGTCCCGTGTGAGTCAACTTCATACTCAGGCTATATTGCGTCTCAAAGCTAAATTAAGAAATCATTGGGATGATTTTCTTGCGATTTTTGGTTAGTTTAGACAGATCGAACTGAGAAAACATGATTTTTTGCAACTTCACCACAAAAAATCTTGAGTTCTTGCTCTTCAGTCGGAGTTAAAATGAACTCAACTCCCATACGAAAAGAGTAGGCCTGATTGGACAGCACATGACTGTTTGCATGGTAGGACTGACACCAGATGACCTTTGCCTTTAGGCTTAGATGTTCGGGCTCCTTGATGCTCATGGATATTTTTTGACCAGGTTGGAAAGGGGTTGGAGAAAAAAGCCCTGCTCCCTTTGGAGATAGGTCGTTCAAAATAAGCCTCACTGGTGTGAGAAGGTTTTCCTGAGTTGTTGAAGGCTCATCTCCTTCAGAGGGCAGTGGTTGAATGGTTGCTGTAATCCTTTTGACATGCAGCGGTTTTCGCAATCTTTCCCGCTCGCGCTTTTTAGAATTAGCTAATGCTCTCATTCTTTGATTAGGTGCTTGCCACATATATAATTATTATGCAATGCATTAACATGAAAATCAAATAAAATATGACAAAAATTATACAATAAATACAAGTAGTTAAATATGCAAACCTAGGTTAATGGCGTATCTGCGGTCTTCTAGATCTCCAGTGTTGAAACCCATTTCTTCCCCGTAGGTGGCTAAATTGAGTGTAATATAGTGGGCATCTAATCCAAAGCCAGCTGTCCAATAACCCTGATTGAGACCAGCTCTCAGGATAAGGCTCTTCCATCTTGTTTCAGCTCCGACATGGAGCATTTTAAAAACGCTTCCATTCGGATTATTTAGAACATCGGTTGCCTCAATGGCAAAAGAGGTTAGGCCAAATTTACCCCATTCAGCTCTTGAAAGGGAGAATCCCACACCATAACTACGTGCTTGAGCAGGGGGGGGTGAACCCTGTTTAAATAAGGAAAACAGAGTGGGGCTATACGTTCCTCCCATTACGTTTTGAATTGCTCCTGCGGCGGTGAGATCAAAATCCCAGATTTTTGTGATTCGATAGGTCAGGCCAAAATCCCCGTTGATCATGCTTCCGTCAGAGGTGAGTGAGGTTAGCGGAAGGCTTTGTCCTTGAAAATAGTTGAGTAGGCTGTAAGTGGGTTCTGAGCCCATTCGATAGTTCAATCTAACAGACAGTCCTATGGAGAGCGCGTCATCGCTTAGTAATTTCCTTCCTAGAGTTATTGTGGGAGAAACGTCTGTCAAAATACCTAAGCCTAACTGATAGCTTTGTCGAAGGATGCTGTCCACTTGAAGGCCTGCGATGAGGCCAATGGCTAAAGCAAATTTACGGTCTTCGATAGCGGCGCGATAATAGGCAGGAATAATCGCTTGTGCTCGATAGTGAAGATTGCTGCCTGCCGTACTGGCAATGGCTGAAATGGGGTTAGAATTTCCCAGGATCGTCTTGATCGAGCTAATGGTGGAGGCTGAAGTTTCTATCGGCATTAAGTCCAGTAGCGTGAATTTAGATTCGGGATTCGCAGTGACTCGAGCGGGGTTATTAAAGAAGTTTTCATCATAGAGGCCTGTACTGATGCGCACTCCTCCCATTCCAGCGCTTCGGGTGCTTTGGTAGGGACGAATAATTTGATCTAAAGCCCAGCTTTGAGAACTGCAGGCGAGAAGAAAAAAGAAAATGGTTATTATTATTCTGCCCACAACTATCCTCCGATACCCAGGTTAACCAGTGCCTCACGGAATACGGGGGAGTCTGCAGGGTCAACACCTAAGCTGGATCCTGCTGCATTAATAGCTTGGGCAAAAGTTGATGTGGAGCTTCCTAAGGTTCCATTGGCTTGCATGCTGGAGATTCCTTTATTGACCTCTTGGATAGCTGCAAGAACCATATGTAGGTTGGGTGAGCCAGACATTTGTGAGTCAGTTGCGGTGGAAAGCGTGATGAGGGCCGGGCCTGAGGTAAGTTTAGTTCCTGGAGGTCCATCACAATAAGCTGCAGTGAACGCAGGGACGCTTGCAATGCACGCGGTAGGATTGATGGCCAAGTCGGTCTTGTGTAAGGATCCTCCCGTGGCTGCTTCTGCAAGAATTTCAGAGGTAAGCGACAGCGCAGTGATGAACTGAACAAGTCCTTGAGTGTTTTTGTTATTGATCAAGTTCATTTTTTGATAGGCATGGAA
>Ga0302320_10009388_pt1 | contig 21045 bp, 11 predicted proteins | sample Bog_T0_3_FD_202130 | JGI IMG/M metagenome (GOLD analysis project Ga0302320, IMG submission 202130) | Peat permafrost microbial communities from Stordalen Mire near Abisko, Sweden - Bog_T0_3 | ecosystem: Environmental > Terrestrial > Soil > Wetlands > Peat | place: Sweden: Abisko, Stordalen Mire...
TCCCCTGGATGGCCGGGGCGGGCCTCGCCTTCGGACTGGCGATCGGCGCGCGGCCCAACTACCTGGCCTGTTCGTTCGTTCTTCTGGTCCCGGTCGTGGCCTATGCGCTTTCAACGGGAACTGGCCGTGGCCAGAGGGCCCGCGCGCTTTTCAGGGCGCTTTCTTGGACGCTCATCCCCGCGCTCGCGTGCGGGATCGGCATCCTCGCCTTTAACTACGCCCGGTTTGGCTCGGTTGCGGAATTTGGGATGCATTACCAGCTGGGCGGGGAGCGGTTCATGAAGCTCCAGGCGATCTCCCTCGCCCGGCTCATTCCTCACGGCCGGGAGTATCTCTTTAATCCCGGCAACTGGCAGTCGTATTTCCCTTTCTTCTCCTCGCCGGCAGGCCAGCCCTACGGGTTCCTCCGTTACCTGCCGTGGTCGTGGCTTGTCGTCGCGGCGCTCCTGCGTCCGAGGCGCGGCGACCCCGGCGAGCGCCCGGGCCTTTGGCCGGTGGTTTTGGCCATCCTAGGCGCGTCCGTGGCCAACCTCGCGTTTCTCTCGTGCTTCTTCGGCACCACGTCCCGCTACCCGGGGGACTTTGCCCATGCAGCCCTGATCCTTGCCGGTATTGGAGCCCTGGCCCTGGGCCAACGGCTCGCGATCCTCGGGCGCACACGGGCGTTTCAAGTGGGAGCGGCCGCGCTTGCGGGGGTGTCCCTCGCTTTCGGCCTCGCGGTTTTCGTGGGCGCCTTCCCAAGGCCGGATGTCTTCAGCGGCCTTGCGCGCGCGGTGAACTGGCCCGCGTACGCGTGGGAGAGCGGCCATGGCGCGAATTTTGGCGGCCTTCACCTGGAGCTCGGCCTTCCGGAGCATCCGCCGGCCGACGCCGAGCCGCTCTTTGAAACCGGCATTGAGAGCGACCGGCGGGACTGGCTCCAGATCACCTACCTGCCGGGCAATCGGGCGCGGCTCGACTTCTTCCACGCGGGGACGGGCACCTTTGCGGGCCGTGAGTTCCAAATCCCAAAGGACCGGAAGATAACGGTCGATGCGCGCTGCGGCTCGCTCATGCCGCCGTTCACGAACCCGGTGTTTTCCTCGTGGTCGCGCCCCGAGTTCAACCGTGCGAAAAGGGACCTCCAGATTACGGAGAACGGCACGGAGGTGCTTCGCGCGGCGCTCGACTGCTACGACTCATCGCCCGCCAACCTGACCGTCGGCCACCTCGCGTGGTTCACCGGGGGGATGCAGCAGGTCTTCACGGGCAAGGTGCTGGCCGAGAGCCGGCTGCCCCTGGAGAAACCCGCACTGCCCTCGGCCTCCTTTGCGACCGCCGAACCCCTCCAGGTGACGCTCATGCTGCCGGCCGTTCGGCCGAGCAGCGTCGATCCCCTCCTTGTGACCGGCGATGGCAAGGAGAGCGACCTGCTGTACTGTGCCTATGACGGGCTCTACCACGTGAGCTTTGGGCTCGACCATTACGGCTCCGGCGGCCCCAGGAGCGAGCCGCTGCCCTACGACCCCCTGGTCCCGCACACCCTTGTTGTATGGATGGGATCGATGGCGGGTCTCTTGTCCGGACAGGCGCCGGCGGACGCAGCGGCAAACTCGGGGCGCCTGGCCGTCATCTTCGACGGCCATGTGGCGATCAACGCGGACCAGGTGTTTTACCCGAGCCGGCGTGATCCGCCTGTCATTGGGCTTAATCCGTTCGGATCCACGGTCGCCGGCACCGAGTTCACGGGGCGGGTCGTCCAGATCAGCCAGCTGCACATGGGGGCGCTCCCGGCCGTGCAGCGGAGCGGCAACTTCGGCGCGGTCGAAATGACGGTCGAACTGCCGCTCGGGGCCGTGGGCACGCAGGAACCCCTGGTGGTCACCGGGGTCACGGGCGCCGGCGACATGGTCTACATCCGGTACGTGGACGCCACCCATGTGTCGCTGGGCTTTGACCACTGGGGCATTGGCGGCAGCGTCGGCGATCCGGTCGAGGTCGATTACCGGGCAAACCACCGGATCTCCGTCGCGTTCAAATCCCTCTTCCCGCCGGGCTCGGCGGCCCATGCGTCGGATCGGGTCCTGGTGCAGATGGATGGCAGGGCCGTTCTGGAGAGCCACTGGGATTGCCACCCGTCGACGGCCGAGCAGATCACGGTTGGCAAGAACCCCATCGGCGGCTCGACCTGCGGCCCCGAATTCACGGGGCGCATTCTCGATGTTGAGCGCTCCCTCTCGCCACCTCCCTGATCGGCCCTGAAGCTTGCAGCTTGTCACACCCGGCCTGATACCCCTTTGCTCGTTCAGATGCTACCCCACGAGGCGCCACCCCTTAAGCGGGCCTCATATTACGAGATTCTTCGCATTGTCCTGATGGTCGCGGCCGCGGTCGCGATCATGGCGCCCTTTTTCACGGGCAACCTGATCGGGGGTGTCGATGCCCGGTGGTACGGTTACATGCTGGGCGACTACATTGACCAGGTGCGGCACGGACGGTTCCTGGTGACGGTGGGCCAGGGGCCCCTCGCGTGGAACGGCTCCGTCCACCTTTTCCGCTCGGCCCCCGTCTACATGGCGGTGGCGCGCGTCTGGGACTTGATCACCCTTAGGCGCCTTAACCCCTTCGCCCTGGAACACCTGACGGTCGTCACGAGCGCCGTTGCCGGCACCCTTGGGTTCTACGCCGCGGCGGTCAAGGTGCTCCCCACGAGGCGCTGGTCAGCCATGGGCCTGGCGCTTCTCTATCTGACGACCCCGTCGTGGCTAGCGACCGTCCTCTGCGCGGAGGCCTACATGTCCCACATGGCGTTCGCGGCGGTCCCGATCGTGCTCTACGGGAATGTGAGGACGGCGCTCCACGAGGACGGGCGCGGCTACATCATCCTGGGCTCTGGGCTCGCGCTCCTCTGGATGTGTCACCCGCCGCTCGCGTTCAACTTCACGATGGCGACCGTGATGATCCAGAGCGGCGTCCTTATGACCCGCGGAATCGTCAACTGGGGTAACCTGGTGGCGGGTGCGGCCACCTTCCTCGTGCTGGGCGCCTTTTATTTCACCTCGATGGCCGAGTTGCCGGCGATCGACCACACGCACTCGAATGGCACCGAGCTCCAGCAGATCGTGGGTCTTGCCTTGTTCCTGATCGGCATCGGCCGGTTCGCCCTCGTGCCCCGGTCCCTGGGATGGGCCGCGTGCGCGGTCGCTGGCGCGGTCGCCGTCGGCCGGGTGGATCGCCCCTGGCTCTGCTGGATCGAGGCGACGGCGCTTGTCTGGGTGCCCCTTGCCGCGGGCCTGCGCCTTACCGGGATCATCGATTTCAAGCGTCACGCCTTCGCGCTCCTGTTTTTTTCGACCCTGGCTGGCGCTGCGATCGCGGAGGCCTGGGTGGGACGGGCCGGGATGTTCTGGGGGGCGGTGCAGACCTTGGCGGATAACACCGCCCATGTCCGGGAATTCTTTGTTCCGCTCCAGAACCCGATGCGGCGGATCCAGATCTTCCAGCCGGGCTGGGGGCTTATCCTGGCGCTCGTGCTCGGGACCATGGCACTCTTTGGATCCAGGCCCGTGTGGGCGAAGATCCTCTTTGCGGCGATGGTGGGTATGGCCACGTGCACCCTGCGGGTGCCGCTCGTCAGCAATTTCCTGGTGGGCCGCTTCCCGATAGATTTTGGGTCGATGTGCGGCGTTCCCCTCGCGCTCCGGACGCTGCCCGTGTTCTCAAGCCTGGCGGCGCTGAGCGCCGTGGCCTGGGTGGCCACGAGCGCCCATACGGGCCGTCGGGCCCGGATCCTTACCGGAATCGTCCTAGCGGCCGCGGTCCTCTGGGGCGGATACCAGTCCACGGCGTTCATGCGCCACTCCTACGACGTGACCTCGGGTTCCGCCGGGACCGCCCAGAACCTGCGCCCCGAGAACGCGGTCCTGGACGCCTATGCCTACCTGCTCCTGCCGGTCCCGCATTATTTCTCGCACGGGAAGACAGATCCCCTCCTTGAGAGCCGCCTGCTCGACCCCCACGAACGGGTCCTGATCGGGCCCATGCAGGACGCCGCAGTGATGGAGGAAGGCGGGGCCAGGAGAATCCGCCTGACCACTAGCCTGCTTCCGAACTCGCTCTCATGGGTTGGGTTCTCGCCCGACGTGGAGGTCGGGGCGGGGGAGCACCTGCTCCTTCGCTTCGAGTTCGACCCGGCCGTGAACTACACGGGCTACCTCATGTTTGCGTCGGAGCACGGGTACCGCGAATACCACCTGCCGGAGTCCGGAAGGGACCGGTCCTTTGGGTCGGGCACGTCCTGCACGAGCGTCCTTTCGCTTTGGAATTCCGGCGACACGACCGAGCACTACAAGGTTTCCCTGAGCGGGGAGCCCGGCAACTCCCTGCCGCACGCGGGCGGGTATGCGGGGAGCCTGGTCATCTCGACCCTGGACCCAGCGAAACTGCCGATCCGCATGACCGCCCTGATGCCCTACAGGGCCGATGTGAACACGGATGAGGGCGGGATGCTCGAGACCTTCCGGGTGTTCATCCCCGGCTACCGGGCGACGGTGGACGGCAAGGACACTCCCGTGCGAGAAACCTTCGAGCACCTGGTCGGGATCCCGGTGCCCCCGGGATCCCACAAGGTCGAGCTCAGGTTTGTGGGGTCGGCCCGCCTGTGGGTCGCGGCCGGCGCAAGCGGGCTCGGCTGGATCCTCCTCGTGATCGCGTGCCTGAGGAAAACGGTGCTTGGGGGGCAGGCCGCGGCGTGATTGCCTTTCGGCTCCCGGACCCGAAATGACGCTATGCCGCCGCCTTCCCGTCGCCGCCTGGTGTGTCGCCTTGGCCTGCGCGGCCGCGATGACCTGGATCGCTGCCGAATCCGATGACGGGAGCCACGCCTTCCTCTTCAGCGGACAGAAGGGGGACTATTATAGCCTGCTTGTAGCCGGGTTCAGGCACGGACACCTGTACCTGAACACCGAGGCGGATCCGGGCCTTGCGAGCAGCGACCCCTATGTGAGGGCGCACACGCCGACGCTCCTCGACGCCAATTACTACAAGGGTCATTTCTACCTGTACTACGGCGTCGTGCCGGCCGCGCTCCTGCTTCTGCCCTACAACCTGCTGACCGGGCAGGATCTGGGCATCAATATCGCCTGCCTGGCATTCTGGCTCCTGGGGTTCTCGGCCTCGCTTGCGTGGCTTAGGGCGTGGTGGAGGGACTCGGAGGCAAAGGGGGGCGCCTTCCTCGCCGCGGTCCTCGTGGCGCTGTTGGCCTTCTTTCCGGCAACGACCTTCTTGGTCCGCAGGTCGATGTTCTACGAGCTGCCGCTCGTCGCGGGATACGCGTTTCTCTGCGTGCTTTTTGCCGCGCTCTACGAGGTCGCCCGTGGCCGGAGGGTCATGGCCATGGTGGCCCTGGCGAGCGCCGGCGCAGGGCTCGCGGTCGGCTGCCACCCGAACCACATTCTCCTCCTGCCACTTGTGGCATGGGGGGCGCTTCAGGCAGCCCGGGGACAAGCGGGAGCGCGGCAAAATCCGTGGAGGCTTGCCTTGGCCGCCGTCCTGCCGGCGGCCGCGATCGGGGCCGGCCTTGCCTGGTACAACACTGCCCGCTTCGGCGACCCTTTTGAGTTCGGGTTCAGGTATGGGCAGAACGGGTTCTTCGCGGTGAAGCAGAGCCTCTTTGTGCCCCGGTTCCTCTGGGCCAACTTTAAATGGTACTTCCTGACGCCCCCGGCCTTCACCCCGTATTTCCCGTTCGTCTTTCCGGGAAACAACACGTTCCGGCCTGCCGGATATGAAGGGGCCGAGGCCATGCACGGGCAATTTCTGGCAACGCTTGCCCTCGTTTGGACGCTCGTCGGGCTTCTGGTGGCGCGCCGGGGCGGCGCCGGTGGAACCGTCCGGCGCCTGGCGCTTTCACTCTGCTACGCGGCGCTTGTGGCGTTCCTTTTCATGGGCGGCCTGCAGATCCGGGCCAACCGCTATATGGTCGATTTCGAGACCCCGCTCGCCTGGATCATGGCCCTGTGCGGGGGCACTGCCTGGATGGCCCTCGGCCCGGGTCTTTTCTCACGGCTATGGAAGGGCGTGTTCGCGGGGCTTGTCCTCACGGGCTGCCTGTTCTTCATCCTGGCAAGCCTGCAGCAGTTTGATCAGTTCCGAAACACGCGGCCCGCGAGCTTTGCGGCGCTGTCGAAGGCCCTCAATATCCCCTATGCGTGGTTCTACAGGGCGGGGGTGCCCGAGCCGGGGCTTCTTTCCATGACGGTGCGCTTCGCCCCGCAGAAGGACCCGGTGATCGAGCCCCTGGTGACGACCGGCACGCCGGGCTACTCGGATTCCGTATACGTCGCCCAGTACCCCAATCGCCTGGTTCAGTTCAGCTTCAACCACAAGGGCTATGGCGGCCCCATTGGGGGATTGATTCCGATCGACCTCGATCGGGACCACACGATCGAGATCAGCATGGGATCTTTTTATCCCCCGATGGCGGACGCCTACATCGGGCGCTTTAACGAGCATTCTGCGAGGATCCTGAAGCGGCTCGCCTACCTTCGCCTTGACGGGAAGGTCGTCATGAGCGCGATGATGCCGTTCTACGAGTCCCCCCCGTGGGCGGTAGAACGCGGCTCGAACACGGTGACGCTCACCGAGTTTCGGAAAACCTTCTCTGGGTCCCTGCTGGAATCGCATGTGGCATCCTTGACCTCCCTTTTGGTGCAGCTTGAAAGCACGTCCGGCACGGGAATCCTCCGCTACAGGATCGAGTTCCCGCCGACGCAGCCGCTCTCGGCGCTCCCGCTCCTGGGAGCGGGTGTCCAAGGGGACGGAAACCTGGTGTTGGCGAAGGCGGAGGGCGGCACCACGTACCGGATCGAGATGGATGACTGGGGGTACGCCGTCCTGAAGGGGGGCACCTTCAATGCCGCACCGGGGGAGCACGACCTTGAGATCATCCTCGGGCCCGTCCTGGCCCGGGGCGCCGTCCCCGCCGTGGCCCGGCAGGCCGGCGACCTGTCGGCGCTCAAGGACCGCATCGTGGTGTGCGTGGACGGGGTCGTGCTCGGCAACTTCCCGGTCACCCATCACCGGGGCCGAATCGACGCCCTGACGCCGGCTGCGAATCCGCAGGGGTTCTCGACCGCCCAGCCTGAATTTGGCGGGAGCTTCGAGGCCTTCCCCATGATGGATTCGGAGGTCGAGGACCTCCTCGCCCGCGCGCTCGAGGCGTCCAGGCATTAGGCACCATGTCGGATCCCAACACCAGGTCCCTAGTCGCGGAGAGCTACCGCCGGATTTTCTCGGGCCGGATCATGCGGTTCGCGGCGGTGGGTGGCATCGTGACGGTGTTCTTCATGGCGCTCAACGCGCTGTTTGGGAGGGTGGCGGGCCTTAGGCCCGAGGTCGCCTTTCTCGTCTCCTATCCCCCGGCCCTGGCGCTGCACTTCTTCCTGAACAAGCTCTGGACCTTCGGGGACAAGAGTTCCACGACCCACCATCAGCTCGGTGAGTACCTCTTTTCGGTTGTCGTGACCTTTCTCATCCAATGGCCCGCGTTCACGCTTCTGCAGAAGGTGCTTGGGTTGCCGGGATGGGTCGCCGCGGGCGGTGCCAATCTCCTGCAGATGTCGGCAAGCTACGCCCTTCTCCGGTGGAAGGTGTTCCACGGGAAGCCGGCAGCCGAGCGTGGCGCCCCGTCAAATCCCTGGCACCGCCTGGCCCTGCTCTTCACGATCCTTGGGGGCTCGGCGCTCATCTACTGGACCGTGTTTGCCGGGTGGAACCCGCCGGAGTTTGGAAAGTCCCAGGCCGACTACTACAACGAGCTGGTGTCCGGCTTCCGGAAGGGCTCGCTCGCGATGGACGTGCCGGTCCCCGATGCGCTTAGGCATGCCGAAAACCCGTGGGATCCCGCCAGGCGCCCCCCCGGAGTCGCACTCCACGACGCCAGTTACTTCAACGGCCGCTATTACCTCTACTTTGGCGTCGTCCCCGCGGTGCTCCTCTTCTGGCCCTACCGGGTCCTCATGGGCTCGGACCTGTCCTTCACCTTTGCGACGTTTCTCTACATCGAAGGGGCCTTCCTCCTCTCGGCGTGGCTTTGGCTTAGGATCGTAAGGGACCGCTTTCCGCGGGCGGGTCTCCTCACGAAACTCGCCGGACCAATCGTGCTCGGGCTCTGCGCGGGCCAGCTGACGCTCGCACGACGGACCTCGATCTGGGAAATGCCGATCGCGGCCGGGCATTTCCACATGGTCTGCTTTCTCGCGTCGGCATACCTGGCCCTAAGGGCGCGGCGCCCCTGGCTTGCGCTTGGCGCGGCGGCCCTCTCGCTGGGACTTGCGATCGGCTGCCGACCGACGCTCGTGGCCGCGGGACCGGCGCTGGCGGTCCTTGTCATCGCAGCCGGTTGGGATGCGTCGCTCGGGACGGGTGCGCGGGTGCGGCGCTTCCTCACGTCGCTCGCAGCTGCGGGAGTCCCCTTTGCCGCCGTCCTGTCGGGGCTGTTCACCTATAACTACCTGCGCTTCGGCAACGCCCTGGAATTTGGCCTCAACTACCAGCTGACCGGCGTCTACGAGGCCAAGGCCCGGCATTTCGCGCTGTCGTTTGCGCCGTTTAACCTGGGCGCCTACCTGGTCCGCGCACCCCAGTGGGGCCGCTATTTCCCGTTCCTTCACCCCGTGTCCTGGGTGAACCAGCCCGAGGGCTACTACGGGATCGAGTTTGTTTACGGGGCCCTGGTGGTGTGCCCGGTAATCTGGTTTGCCCTCGCGGCAGTCGGCCTCCTCCGGAAGGGGGAGGTGAAGACGGACAGGGCGCTTGTACTCCTTGTCCTTGCGATGGCGATCGGCACGACACTCATCCTTTCGTTTTTCAACACGGCGGCCGCGCGCTATGTCCCCGACTTCCTCCCGTGGTGGCTTTGGCTTGGGCTCCTGGGCTGGGCGTGGCTCGAGGGGCAGCTCCAGGAGCGATCCGGCATCGTGCCCGGGATGCTCCGCGCAGCCTTCGGCGTATGCGCGGGTGCCTCGTTTTTCTTCGCGTTCCTCCAGAGCGTGGCGCTCCACGGGATCCTCCAGAACCGAAACCCGGAGGCTTACCGGATGCTTTCACGCCTGTTTGACCGGCCGGCCGCGGCGTGGGAAAGCCTGCGCGGGGAGAACGTGGGGCCCGTCACGATGGACGTGACCTTTCCCGGAGACCGGGGCCCGGTACTCGAGCCCTTGGTCGTTGCCGGGGTCGAGTACGAGTCGGACTATTTTTTTGTCTACTACAAGGCGAGGGGCGTCGTGCGGCTGGGCTACGAGAGCTCGGGCGACGCCCCGGTGTTCAGCCCGGACATTCCCGTCGAGCCCGGCCGGACCTATCGCCTGCGATTTGAGGCAGGCTCCCTGTTTCCCCCCGAGGGGCACCCCGTGTACTCGGGGTGGACCGCGCACCAGGTTCACGCGGCAAAGAGCTGGGTGAGGATCGACATCGATGGGAAGAGGGTAGTGTCCCAGCAGCGCCAATCCCACGAGGGAAGCCCGGAGTTCATTCAGTTCGGGCACGATGAGAGGGGAGGCGCCTTCGGGCGGCGTTTCACCGGCACCCTCACCCATATCACAAGGGAAGCTCTCGTTGCTCCCCAGGAGCCGAAGACGTCCTCGGGCGACGTGATCCTGAAGCTCACGCTGCCCGAGGAGATTGTGCCCGGGAGCCAGCCGCTTGTCGTGGCAGGACAGACCGGATCCGCGGAGTTGGTCGGGTTGCGTTTGCTGGACGCGGGCCGGTTTGTGCTGACCTATGAGAAATGGGGCAGCGGCTATTGGGAGAGCGAACCCGTCGCGGTGCCACCGGACCGCGAGGCGACCTTCAGGATCAGGCTGGGGGAACTCCTTGCGCCCTCCGGACCCTATCCCCAGGGGCTCTTCAAGAATTTGCTCATCGTCTGGATGAACGGCCAGCCCGTGTGGTGGCGCCGCGAGTACGGAGGGCTGGGACCCAATCCCACCGTCGAGGTTCTATCCAATCAGATCGGCTCCTCCGCGATGAGAAGCTCCTTCATGGGAAACCTCCTCGGGTTCGGGAGGGAGCCGTTGCCGGACTGGCGTCCGGGTCCGTTCCGGACGCTTGAGGCGGACCTTACGGGCCGTGGCACGGGGATTGAGCCCGTGGTCACCACGGGTGTCACAGGCAGCGCGGACGTTCTCGCGATTGAATGGCTGCCGCACAACCGGGCGCGGCTCCTCCTGGACCACTGGAGCCACGCCGCCTATTCGAGCCGCGAATTCGCGTGGAACCCGGAGCTCATGCACCACCTGAAGCTCACGCTTCCCTCCTTTGCCGCGCTCGACAGCGTGGCCAAGCATTCCGGACACGGGGTTCTCACCGCGGAAGTGGACGGGTTGACTGTATGGACAGAGGACGTTCCCTGCTACGCGGCGCCTTCGTCCACGGCCACGTTTGGGAGGAACACGGTCGGTTCCTCGATGGCAACCCCCGAGCTAAGCTGCACGCTCGGGGACGTGCGCCAGGACTTTGTCGCCCCCTAAAAGGGGCGGTCACGGGCCGCCCTTTAGAATTTCAATCCCCTGTCTTCGGGAAGAATTCGCCGGAGCGTGTACACATCGCTCTGAATGAGGTTGTCGACGTGCTCGGCCAGCCCGTTCCACGGGTCCCAGGGGGCGCTCAGGAGCTTCCCGGTGATGCCGTCGCTCTTTGCCGAGAGGAGCCACTCCACCATGTCCAGGGCGTGCTCGATCGACGCCCCGCCGCCGGCCTTCTGCTTAAGCGCCGAGTCGAATTCGGCCTGCCCCGCGATGTCGGGTCCGAGGGCGATGATCTCATCCGTGAGCCGGGTCGCTATCGCCCCCGGGGCCACCGCATTGATGTCAAAGGGGGCCTGGATCTCCTCGCCGGCTATGGTCTCGACAAGCCGCACGATCCCGGTCTTGGCGACGCCGTAGGCCGAGAAATTGGAGCGGGCCTTGGTGGCGCCACCGCCGGCAAAGCAGACGATCTTTGCCCTTCGGGGTGCCCTAAGGAGGAGACCATGGCACGCACGGATGGCGTTAAAGGTGCCGTCGAGGTTGGCCCGCACCGTGGCGCTCCAGCGCGCGGGATTGGCGCGGACAGCGGGTCCAACCTCGCCGTGCGATCCGGCGCAGCAGACAAGCCCGTCCACGTGCTTCCAGGCTTCGGCGACGCGCCCGAATGCATTCTCGACCTGCGGCCACTCGGCGACGTCGCACCGGGACGAGTTAAAGGATCCGTTGGCGCCGGCCACGAGGGCCGTCTGATCCGACCGGGCCATGCCCCATACGTTGTGGTATTCGCCCAGAAGGCGCAGGACCAGGGCGCGCCCAATCCCGGTGCTCGAGCCTGTGACTACGATGTTCATCATTCCCGCCGGAGCGGAACCGCAAAGCTGGCCATGATCTTGGGCGCCTCACCAGCTTTTTCTGGGGAATGGTCCATGATCCAGAACACATCAAGCCGCGGGTATTTCCGGGATGCCTCATCCGCCAGAAGGACCTCAAAAGTGAGTGTGGTTCCTTTGCGGCTCTCGTCGCGGCGAACCGAGGCGATCCGGAAGTGGTCGCCCACGCGGATCACATCCAGGATGCGGACATCCGGCAGGTCCGCGCCGACGTACGATGCATTCACCTCCGCAGGCAGCTGAGGGACGGACTCATGCGACGCGAGGAGGGGCCAATCGGTGTCGTGGGCCTTGAACTTGAAGACGTAGCAGTCTCGCTCCAGGATGAACTCGAGGCCCGGCAGGGTCGTGTACGGGGGCAAGCCGTTCACGTACGTCGTCTTTACGGAGCGAAACTGAAGGACTGCGAACGCCGCCACGAGGACTGCAGCCAGCGCGACCAGGAGCCATTTCATGAGGAAAAGGCTCCTTGAATCGGCTTCGCTTGGCGACGGTTTTCGCGCGGGGTTTGAGGCGCCTGGGCACGAAAGGGCGGATTTTCCTCCGGCGCTTTGCTGAGCATCGCCTGAGGCCGCGGTTGCCTTGAAAAAACTCGCATATCTAAGCACCGGGACGCGATAATGAACCCCTACAGACATCGTGACGAAAACCGTTGAGCAGCCCACCTCGCACCGCGTCCTTATAGTCGGAGCGGGGCCCGCGGGCCTCACGGCGGCCTTTGATGCGGTCGCGGCCGGCTGGAATGTGACGGTCCTTGAGAAGGACACCACTTACGTAGGGGGAATCTCCCGCACGGTGTGCCAGGATGGCTATCGCTTTGACATCGGTGGGCACAGGTTTTTCAGCAAGAGCGCTGAGGTGACGCGGTGGTGGAAGGAGCGGCTCCCGGACGACTTCATCCAGGTGCGCCGCATGTCGCGCATCTACTACCGCGGAAAGTTCTTCGATTATCCCCTGAAGCCGTGGAATGCGCTCAGCAACCTGGGGCTCGGCACCAGCATCGTCTGCGTCATGAGCTACGCCTGGGCGCGGCTTTTCCCGAAAAAGCCCGAGCGCTCCCTGGAGGACTGGGTGTCAAACCGTTTTGGAAGGAAGCTCTTCACGATCTTCTTTAAGACCTACACGGAGAAGGTGTGGGGGATACCGACCAGCGAGCTGAGCGCCGACTGGGCCGCCCAGAGGATAAAGGGTCTGTCCCTGTCCCGGGCTGTCTTGAATGCCTTCAAGGGAAAGCCCAGGGACGAGAACGCGGTCATCAAGACGCTGATCGACACCTTTTCCTATCCGAGGCTTGGTCCCGGCCAGATGTGGGAGCGCACCTCCGCGGAGATCATCGGGCAGGGCGGCCGCATCGTGATGGGCGCCCGGGCGACACGGATCCGCCACGCCGGGGGCAGGGTGGTATCGATTGAGACAAAGGGAAAGGAGGGGCGCCTGGAATCATTCGAGGCCGAGCAGTTCATCATCTCGATGCCCCTCCAGGAGACCGTGATGGCCTTTGACCCGCCGCTCTCCGATAAGGCAATCGCCGCGGCAAGGAGGCTCCGCTACCGCGACTTCATCACCGTGGCGCTCGTCGTCGAGGGTGAGAATCCTTTTCCCGACAACTGGATCTACATCCATGAGCCGGGCGTGAAACTCGGCAGAATCCAGAACTTCAAGAACTGGAGCGAGGCGATGATCGGCAAGGAGGGAACGACCTGCCTGGGTCTCGAGTATTTCTGCTTTGAGGGCGACGGACTGTGGACTTCGCCGGACGAGGCCCTGGTCGAGCTGGGGAAAAAGGAGCTGGCCGAGATAGGCCTTCTTAAAGGCGGCAAAGTCCTCGCCGGATACGTGGTCCGCGTGGAGAAGGCCTATCCGGTCTACGATCCCGGCTACCAGGAGAATGTAACGCTGATCCGCGACGAGATCGCCCCATTCAAGAACCTGAGCGTTGTCGGGCGCAACGGAATGCACAAGTACAACAACCAGGACCATTCGATGATGACGGCGATGCTGGCCGTGAAGAACCTGCAGGGCGGCGCCTTCAACCTCTGGAATGTGAACACCGACGCGGAGTACCATGAGGACGGCAATCCAGGCGAGGACACGTCGGGTCGCCTGACGCCTAAGAGGCTTTAGAAAAAAGAGGTCTTCGATTTAAACGGTTGATGAGGTCCAGCAAACGGAGGTGGTGAAAACGCTTTTTGGGGATGATTTCGGGGTGCTGGACTAACCTGCGGCAGGCTTTTGCGGGGTGATATCGTGGCCGAATCCGAGGAAAGAGGCAATAAGGCCTGCCGCAGGATTCGGCCAGAAGACGAAGCGAAACCGTGCGGCAGCATCAACGGCCCCGGGCTTTCGATTGGCCACTTTGTCGGTCGGTTGACGGGGGAGCCTTTTGAATAGGCGCCTTTGTGCGGGCGCGGACACGATCTATCTCTGTCTCAACGAGGGGAGGAGGTGGATTCCGGGAGAAGTGCCCTTCGAGTGCCGCAATCAACAGCGGGATGTGGTCCTGTGTGACCTTCCATACTTCCGTATAGTCGATTCCCTTGTAATCGTGCGTGATGCGGTTGCGTATTCCTCGAATCTTCGGGAATGGAATCTCAGGGAGCAGTGTTGCGGTTGGCGGCAGGATATGCCGGGCTGCTTCTCCTATGACGCCGATTCGCATCACGACCGCATCTCTGGTTACCGCATCATCCCAAAACGCGTCATAGGTGACGCCATCCATGTATCTTTTTACAGCACGAGCGGAATCTAGCATATCGAGCAGATATGCCGCTTGTGTATGGGAAGATTTAGAGGGCGAGGATCTCACGAGCGTCGGCCACGATTGAATTTTTCCGATAAGGATTGGTCATGTCCGCGATGGCCTCTGGTGTCAGTAGATCGACGGGTACGCCAAGAAGCGCCTCCATCTCATCGGGGATTGCGAAGAAATCGAGGCCGCGGGGTTTCCGGCTTAAATCGAACGTGGCGATTAAATCCACGTCGCTACCTTGCCGGGCCTGACCCCGCGCAACAGAGCCGAAAACCTGGAGACGGGTGATTCCCTTTGCACGGCAATAGGGCGCGAGAATCTCCGCGATCCTCTCGGGTGATGGCGGCCTTTTGTGACGTTTGGGCGGTGGAACCTCCCCCGCCCGCACTTTCCTCCAATACGCAGCCACCTTAGCTCGATTGGCCAGGGTCTTCGCCTCGGATGAGGCCCGTCCTCCTCGTCGGCTGATGGTCGTATGGAGCATAAATCGAAGCTAAGCGGTTAGTATCGGATTGTCAACGAGGTGGTGGGTATGATGGCGAGGGAGCCAGGGCCAACGGGGAGGCGGCTGCGGATCGAGCTGGCAACGCTGGCCCACGAACTGCGGAAACTCCGCCAAGAAAGGCGTAATCAACCCTTTAAGTCGAAATCCTATAAAATGATATGAATGCCCGTTAAGGAAATGGTCGCCTTCAGGGGAACGCCTCCGAAGGGGCAATCCGGTCAAGGAAATGCACGACGCCCGAGAACTTCGGGTCGGCCGTGGAGCCTCCGATCCTGTTCTCGAAAAAGGTGACCTGGCCCGGGGCCGAGGTGTAGGGCTTGGCCTCCAACGTGACGACGGTCCTGCCGTCGAGAGCGATGCGCACCTGGGAGCGAAGGCGGCCTAGCTCGGAGGCAGCGGTGCCATGGAGGCCCGTGTGCCCGGGGATGTCCGGATAAAGGGGCGCCAGGCTGACCCACACCTCATGGGGTACCTGGTAGTCGATCTCAATCGGCGGGCTCAGCAGTCCCGAGGAACCGCCCCAGTGGTCGAACCCGAGCCTGATGTGGTGTAGGTCCGAATAGACCACATAGATGAAGTCCCCGGCCCCGGTGGCGCCGGTCGTCAGGAGCGGCTCATGACGTCCCGTCTTTCCGATCGGGAAGCTGACCACGAGCTCCGCTGTCCCCCAGTCCTTTGCGCCCTCGGGCAGGGCGCCGTTGCTCAGGAGCCTCATTTCCATCTTTGGTCCCGTGAACCGCGCTTCGACCCCGGGGAGCTGGCCACTGTTTATTCCTGACACCAGGACCGGCACCTTCTCGGCGGAAGCGGACGCCTTGGGTCCTAGAACCTGGGCGCCGTCAAAAGTGCAGGAAAGCATGAGCGGGGAAGCGCCCTTTCCTTCGGTCGAGGGCCAGAACTCCAGGACATGGGCCGTGGTGGGGTCGTACGCGATGTCCCGCGACACGACCTTCGGGCCGCCGTTGGAGACGAGGGAAAGCCTCAGTTGTCCCTCAGCAAGGTACGACGCCGCGCACAGGCAGGTGTCCGCGCCGGCGGTCGCCGTGAGGAGGGGCTCGGTCCTGCCCGTGCGCTCCAAGGGAAAGCGGACGCTCATCTGGGCATGCCGGCTCGCCGGGAGCATGATGAAATGCGGCACCGGCAGCCGTTCGAACCGGAGGATCGAGCCCCGGAATTCCGGGCCCGTCAAGGACCCGAACGTGGTCCTCCCGACAAGGATCTCGGGGAGGGTGGTCTCAAAGCATGCCGCGGTCTGGCGGATCACCGCCTTGCCATCGAGCTCCACCACCAGCTCGCTGCGCAACCGCTCTATCTCGTCGGGCGCGAGCCTTTTTAGCCTTGGGTTACTGGGGGGGTACAGGGCGCCGTCGGAGACGACCAGGGTGTGGGGTTCCGAGAAGTCGACCTCGATCGGGTCGCTCCGGAAAAGCGAGCCCCAGACATCGGCGGCGATGTCAACGTGCCGTTCGTCGATCACGTGGGCAAAAATGACGACCCCTGCCGTCGCGTGCCCTGTCGCCAGGAGCGGCTCGTTCACGTCCTTCTTGCCATAGGGAAGAAGGAAATCGATTCGCATGGGCCCCACGGCGCGGGCGATGCGGTCCTGCCGGGCCCGCTCCGCGACCACGTAGGCGGATAAAGCCGCGGCGACCGTCGCCGCCAAGACGAACCATCGCCGCCTCCACATCCACCGTGCCGGCACCCGCACGCAGGCCCAGGGATCCGCGGGAAGCGGGGATCCCAGGGCCCGCCAGGCCCAGAACCCGAGCCAGCAGAGGACCGACATCCAGAACGCTTCCCGCGCCAGCAGGGGGCCGGGGTAACTCAGTTCCACCACGCTCCTGCCCGCGGGTATCGGGATCATCACCTGGCGCGAGGGCGACATGATCGGGATCGCGGGCCTGCCGTTCACGAGCGCCGCATAGCCGGGTATAAAGCGCCGGGGAGTCTCCACCGTGCACCCCCCCTGGGGCGCGTCGACCGTGAAGCGGAGCGGCAGAAGGCTTTGGAGCCGGACGGGGAGTTTTCCCATGTCGACGTCCCTGAGCGCGTAGTCGGCGAACACGGTTGGGTTTCCCTCGATCACGGCCTGGTCGGTGAACCAGACCCTGATCTCCACTGGCTCGGGCTTGTCCGAGTCGGTCCATAGCGGAATGGCCTTCGGCTGCCCGCCCATCATGCCAAAGCCCTTCGCCTCGCCGGCCTCGGGAAGGATGTAGCCGCGACTCAGGAGCGGGCCCTTGATCATGACAAGGGCACTGACCGGGGGGATCCTGAACGCGAATTCCAGGAGGTAGCGGTGCCCGGGGACGAGCGTCAGCTTGGGGGACACCACGGTCTTCCCGCGCGCAAGGCCCCCTTCCAGGCCGAGCGTGCCCTTCTGCACCACCGGGGAATCGGCGAGCGCGGCCGCAAGCGGGGAGGAAATCTCATCCTTTCCGTTCCTTAGGATCCGGAATTCAAACTGGGGATCCATCACGCCGTGCACATAGGTGGGCGGCGGCCCCACGAAGGCGTAGGAGGTGATGGTCAGGTCCAGGTTGGAGGGGCGGTAGTAGGACTGGGTCTCCTCGAGCGTGATGCGGTCCCCGATCCCGCGGGCGATGAAGGGCCTTGCCTGCAGGAGAACCCATCCGAAGGCCGCGCACAGCGCCAGGGGCGCGAGCCAGCGGGGAATCCGGAGCGAGGCCCACCACCCGGGGAGGATTGCCCCGGCGCCAAAGACGCACAGGCCGACGGCGACCAGATAGAGGCGCTGCATTGGCCATTGGGTCGTGAGCTCAAGGGCCACGAAGGGCATGTGCTTCCAGGCCCAGAGCGTCACATGGGGCACCGGCAGGTCCAGGACGAGGAGGACGACAGCGGCCAGGGCGCATCCCGCCGCGGTCCACCAGGACGAGCGGCCATCCTCCTTCTGGCGGGGTTTTAGGCTGAGCGCGGCGATCACCAAGCCAAGGAGCGCCCATGAGACATAGCCCAGCTGGAGGTCCGAGAGCTTTCCTGCGCCGGCGCTCACGGGAAGGATGCTCCCGGGAAACGTGCCGCGCAGCCCGTCGAGTACCGTGTCAGGGAAAGCCTTCCACACCTCGGGGTTGTTCGCGAGGTAGCCCAGGTCCGGGCTCAGCGTCGCGGCCGAGGCGAAGACAAAGGCCGCAAGCAAGACCCCGAGGACCGCTGAAAACAGGCCGCTCGCCAGGACGACCCAGCGGGGACGGGCCGCAAACGACACCAGGCGCACCAGGATCACGCTGGCCGTGAGCCACAAGGCGACGGGCGGGTGGGCGAGCCAGGCCCCCGCCAAGGACGCTGCAAGCCAGGCATCGTTTGAAAAGGAGGGATGCCGGCAGCCGCGCACGCACGCGGCGAGCGCAAGCGGCACGAAGACCGCCGCATGGACGGTCATGTAGAGGTCAAAGGTGAAGGCGGCTCCGAGGAGGGGCGGGGCGAGCGCATATACGCCGGCCAGGAATACGGCCAGGAGGCGCGGGCAGCCGGTCGACCACCGGAGCCCGAGGTAGCAGCCAAACAGGGCGCCGAACAGGCTGAGGACGAGCGACACGTTCTGGATCTGCCAGAAGGTCAGGCGCCGCCAGGTCACAAGGTCCACGAAGGCCGCCAGGTAGTGGAGGTAGGGCGCGTTCCTTAGCGGGTGGATCCTGCCGTTAAACGCATACTCGGTTTGGCCCGCCAGCGGGGGATACACCCCGTGGCGCATCTGCGTCACGGAGTCGGCAACCGACAGACTGTAGTTGAAGGCCTCTCCCGTCCCAACAAGGCCCCGGTTAAAGAAGGGCGACGCGGCAAACAGGCCTATCGCGAGAAGCCCCGCCAGCGCGCCTAGTGACGGGCTTCGTAGACCCATGAATTGGACTCCAGCCACCTCAGGGTGCGGACGATGCCCTGCTCGATCGTGAGCTTCGGTGCCCATCCGGTTGAGCGGATCTTTGCCGTGTCGAGGAAGATGAAGGGACTGTCCCCTATCCAGCCCCGGTCGCCGCCGGTGTACTCGAGCTTGGGCGAGAGGCCCAGGGCCCTGCAGATGAAGCCCACGCTGTCGTTCACCCGGACGTACTCGGCCGTGCCCAGGTTGTAGACCTGCGTGCGGTGCTTGGCCTCGAGCGCCGTCTTATTGCGGACCACGTGGAGGATGGCGTCGACGCAGTCCTGGACGTAGAGGTAGCTTTTCCTCTGCAGGCCGTCGCCTAGGATCCGAAGCGAGCCCGGGTGCTCCAGGAGCTGCTTGTAGAAATCGAAGACGTGGCCGTGGGTGTAGCGTTCGCCAAGGATCGACACGAAGCGGAAGATGTAGCCCTCAAACCCGAATCCCTCGCAGTAGGAGGAGATGAGGCCCTCGCCGGCCACCTTCGAGGCGCCGTAGAGGGAGGTCTGGACGGGGAAGGGCGCGGTCTCGGGCGTCGGGATCACCTCGGCCTCGCCGTAAGTCGAGCCCGTGGACGAAAACGCGATCCGCTTGATGCCCTTTAGCCTCATGGCCTCCAGGACATTGTAGGTCGCTATCGTGTTCTGCTCCAGGTCCCGCCTTGTGTGCTCGGTTCCGAAGCGCACGTCGGCGTTCGCGGCCAGATGGAACACGAAGTCCGATCCCTCCATCGCAGTCGCGAGCGCCGACAGGTCCAGGTTGTCGCCGTGGACGAACGTGAACTTCCCGGACTTGCGCGCCGGCTCAAGGAAGCGCTCCTGGCCGGTGGACATGTTGTCCCATCCGACCACGGTGACGCCGTCCGCCAGCAGGCGGTCGACCAGGTTTGAACCGATGAAGCCGGCGCAGCCGGTGACGAAAGCGTTTTTCATTGGGGAGGGGCCCACCCGCCTAGCGGGCGAGCGGGGCGGGCCTCGGCTTTAGCGAGAGCCCTATGCACAGGTTGTTGAAAATGAAGGGCAGGAAGGGCAGCGGGAAGAGCACCTTCCTCTCTATCGTGAAATAGGGCTCCAATTCCGCCAGGATCTCATGGGGCCTGTTGATGTGCTCCCGCGAGATGAGCCAGGTGTAGCCCCCCTTGAAGTGGCGGTTGTAGACCCTCTCGGCTGAGATCTTCCGGGCGAGCGAATACGCCGGGCTTCCCTCGCAGGGGATGACGACCAGGAGCTGCCCCGTCTGCCTGTTGAGGATCCGGTAGGCCTCGCGCACGCAGGACGGCAGGTCGGGAAGGTGCTCCATCACGTGGACGGCGATGTAGCGGTCGACCTGCCCGTCCTGGAACGAGAGCCGGGCCTGGCAGTCGCCGGTGATGGCCTTCACCCTGGGGAACCGCTTCCTGATCTCTTCGGCCATGTTCTCGCGGAGCTCGACGGCGTAGTAGTTGGCCTCCTGCTCCGGCGTCAGCTTCTCGTAGTCCAGGTGCTCGCCAAGGCCCGCCCCGATCTCAACCGTGGTCTTAAAGCCGGGATGGGAGTGCTTGACCGGGAAGGAGTGGTTGAACGTCTCGACGATCCCGTAGCGGCCAGGCAGGTGCTGGTGCCAGAGCTTCATGAACTCGTCGCTTATCTGCTTCTGCTCCGGTGTCATCGGAGGAAGGATTTTCGGCCACTTGGCAGTATGCATAAGGTGTTATTTGCCGCCGAATCCCTCGGCGCGGTCAACGATGAAGCGGGGCCTGGAGCGCACTTCCTCGTAGATGCGCCCAATGTACTCCCCCAGGATCCCGACGCTGATCAATTGGATGCCGCCCATGAAGAGGACAAGGATCACAAGCGTCGGATTGCCCACGGGGAACGGGAACCCGCAAATCTTCATGACGCCGTAGGCAAGCGCGATCAGGAAGGAGACGCCCGCGATCAGGAACCCGAGCTGGGTGCTCAGGGTGAGCGCATAGGTCGAGAAGCAGAAGATGCCGTTAAACCCGATCCTCAGGGACCCAAAGAACCGGTTGTAGTTGGTCTCGCCCGAGAACCGCGCCGGGCGCTCGAAGGGCAGCAGGTACTGCTTAAAGCCCACGACGGCCACCATGCCCCTCAGGAAGCCGTGGCTCTCCTTCAGATGAACGACCTCGTTGACGACCCTCCGGGCCATGAGCCGGAAGTCCCCGGTGTTGGGGGGGATCCGGACGTCGGCAATCTTGTTGATGACCTTGTACCCTGTCTCGGCCACGAGGCGCTTGATGAAGGGCTCCCCCGTCCTGCGGGTCCGCTGCGGCAGGACGACATCGTAGCCCTCGCGCCACTTGGCGACCATTTGACCCACAAGCTCGGGGGGGTCCTGCATGTCGACATCCATCACGATCACGGCGTCGCCCCGGGAGTACTCCATCCCGGCAAGGCTCGCCATGGGCTGGCCGAAGCGCCTCGAGAACTTCAGGAGCTTGATCCTGCCGTCCTTCGCCCGCTCCTCCAGGACCACGTCCTCGGTCCTGTCCGGGGAGGGATCCATCGCGAAGA